>JAAUXT010066183.1_pt1 | contig 21309 bp, 23 predicted proteins | sample 7278171 | NCBI WGS metagenome assembly JAAUXT01 (sample SAMN14350112, study PRJNA611818) | marine sediment metagenome | isolation source: surface marine sediment (1.8m) | place: French Polynesia: Moorea | collected 2018-08 | reverse complement strand
GGCTCGCAGATTCACACACAGACACACACACTCTCTCTCTCTCATGCATTATCTTGCACACATACAGATGCACACAAGCGCATGGCACACACACAGGGGAGAAATGGAGATTAGCACACACACTACAACATCATTGCATAAACACAGAAGCAAACCCATCACACACAAACGTCACTCACACACACAAACATGCACCTGCAAATGCATCCCAAGTCCACTTGGGCCTGTGTGGTCATTCATGAGTACTGTGTTTCTATTGCACACACATGCACATGTATACAAGCACACATGCTCACACACATTCACTCTCGTACACACATGCACAAGCACACACAGATGCACACAAGCACACACACATATGGAGTTCACTGTGATCTGAACAATCACTCAGACTGTGACTTGGATGAGGAATGTCAGCTTGGTCATATCACAGATGAAAGCAGTGCACAAACACAAATGTTTGGAGTGCATGTGTGCACAAGATCAATGAAGGAAATGCAGTTTTTGTTTTCTCAGAGACCTGGCATTCACACACAAACACAGGTACACAGCTTGCTTTCCTCACAGAACACACCTGCACACACATGCATACACATTTCTGAATGTAACACACAAGCCCACACATGCACACAAGGGGTGTCATTGTCACAGCACATTATTCAACACAGAATAATTTTTGCTCTGGTGCTTTATGGAGAGAAATGTTGGCACTTTGCTAACCAGGCAATATTGAATGTCTTTGTGCAGGATGATGATGTTTTTCATGACCATGTGTCACAAAGGCTGCAGGCTGAGTGCACCTTTCACAATGCTCTCAGTGCTGGTGCATTTTTCATGCTGACATTGAGTGGAATGTTTTAGCTGCTGCACTAAGTGGGAAGAATTGCCCATGCTTTCAAAAGGCCATTGATTTTCCACTATTCTCTTGTTTCCCTTGTCATTGTCCAATCATTTCAAGTGCATCAGCAGCAGATTGAGTATTCTGATATTGTGTCATTCACTTTGCTTTCTTCTTCAATTTAATTTTGTTGGCCCAAACACATGAATATACAGATGCACACAAGCACACAGATCAACGCAAACCCACACTGTGATCTTAGCAATCATCAGGACTGTGACTTTGGTGAGGAACATGGACATTTCCACATGCTCACATATTCACACACATGCACACACACTGCTCTCACATATACACTATCTTGCACACATACAGATGCACACAAGCACATGGCACACACAGGGGAGAAATGGAGATGAGCACACACACTACAACATCATTACATACACACAGAAGCAAACCTATCACACACAAAGGTTGCTCACACACATACAAACATGCACCTGCAAATGCTTCCCAAGTCCACTTGGACCTGTGTGGTCATTCATGAGTACTGTGTTTTTATTGCACACACATACACATACATGTACACATGCTCACACACATTCACTCTCTTGCACACATGCACAAGCACACACAGATGCACACAAGCACACACACATGTAGTTCACTGTTATCTGAACAATCACTTGGACTGTGACTTTGGTGAGGAATGTCAGCTTGCACACATCACAGATGAAAGCAGTGCACAAACACAAATATTTGGAGTGCATGTGTGCACAAGATCAATGAAGGAAATGCAGTTTTTGTTTTCTCAGAGACCTGGCATTTACACACAAACACATGTACACAACTTGCTTTCCTCACAGAACACACCTGCACACACATGTACACACATTTCTGAATGTAACACACATGCCCACACATGCACACATGGGGTGTCATTGTCACAGCACAGTATTCAACACAGAATATTATTTTGCTCTGGTGCTTTATGGAGAGAAACATTGGCACTTTGCTAACCAGGCAATATTGAATGTCTTTGTGTAGGATGATGATGTTTTTCATGACCATGTGTCACAAAGGTTGTAGGCTGAATGCACCTTTCACAATGCTTTCAGTGCTGGTGAATTTTTCATGCTGACATTGAGTGGAATGTTTCAGCTGCTGCACTAAGTGGGAATGACTGTGCATGCTTTCAAAAGGCTATTAATTTTTCGCTGTTGTCTTCTTGCCCTTCTGACTGTCAAGTCATTTCAAGTGCATCAGGAGATGGACTATCCTGGTTTGTATTTTTTTTCAATTTCATTTTGTTGGCCCAATCACACAACCACACAGATGCACACAAACACTCACTGTGATCTGAGCAATCATCAGGGCGATGACTTGGGTGAGGAACATGAACATTATCACAGGCTCACAGTCCACATACACACACTTACACACATGTGTTCACATGCACATATGAGCTCAAGTGCAAAACAAAGCTCACAGTTTATATGCACATGCTGACAGATGCACACACAAGCGCACACATGGAGACTTTTATTCAGTGGCATTCTTGTTCAGACCTACTCACACACATGCATGAAAAAGGCAGATGCACACACTTGTATACACTAACACACATTAGCTGCCCACACACACTCTTGACACATGCTCAAAGGCTGGGTTCACAAGCACCTGTGTTGCTGTGTGTTCCATGCACATTTTGTATGTGTGCACACTGCAGAGATGTTGTGTTCACACTATGTGAGACAGCTTCCACTGAGTTAGTGTGTGTGAATGTGTGGATAGGTTTGATGCTTTTTGTACTGATGCAGCAGACAACTTTCTTCATTCTCATACATGATTGTTGTCGCACATCTTCTTTTGCTTTCTCCATTTGTCCAGAAAACTCAAAATGCTACTTTGGTATATCTTCTCTTTTCAGATCAATGAGGATGTTGTGGGATGATCAGATCAAGTGATGCACCCAGAGCATATTCTGTATGTTGTAATGTTTTGCAGAAACAGATAAATCTGTACACACTGGTGTATTTTGTCAATCAGTTTCAGGAGAGAGTCCACTGAGATCCTCACACAGATAAGGATGTTTTCCACATGCTTCATTCTGTTGACAGGTGAAACGAGACAAAAGTCAAAAAATATTTTGATTGTGACCCTTTGTTGAAGAAATGTTTGAAGTCACAGTTTAACCAAATGAAACATTTTTTTCCATTTTCAGTGCTGCGTGTGGTGACAGCAAGCTGTTATTCTGAACTGTTCACCTGTGGGAACCAGACTGAAGCTTGTGTGGCTCTGGAGCTGGTTTGTAATGAAGAATGTGATTGTGATAATTGCTGGGATGAAAATGATGCTTACTGTGGAGAAGGTACTTATATTTGCCATGGGCAAAGTGAATCAATTCACAATTGTACAAACCCTCTTGGTTTTCACAAACTAGTCTGTGTGTGAAACTGAGAATTTCCATAAGAACACAAAAGAACACAAAAGACCGACTTGTTGTTAATTTTTTTCTTTTTGTTTTATTGTGCAGAAACCTTTGTGCTTCAGTATTTCCCTTGGCTGCTGTCAAACAAACATGTTTTTATTGCAGATGCTATTTTCAGCTATGATCAGCTGATTAATTTGACAACAGTTCCCATCAATGCAAGAGAACTCAAGTTTTCAGGAGTTTCATTCATTGTTCTGAGGAAAAACTCATTTTCTCACCTAAAGCTTCTGAAGAAGATGGAATTTTTAAATTGTGAATTTTCTCTTATTGAGGCAAGGGCATTCCATGGACTCTCACTCCTTGAGACTTTGACTGTGAAAGACTGTGATTCTCTGACTCTGACAAATGGATCATTTGAAGGCCTCATCTCACTCACTGAGCTCAACCTCTCATCAAATGGAATTTATGAGGTTTACACAGGAACTTTTGATCAACTGAAATTGTTAGAAACTCTTAAGTTGCCTCATAATCTAATCTCTAAATTTACAAAAGGAGTCTTCAGGAACCTGAGGAAATTATCACATTTGAATCTTCGTCAGAATGAAATCACAGAGCTTCAGTCAGGAGTATTTGAGGGGCTTTACTCTTTGGAGAAGCTTTGGCTGTCTGGGAATCAAATATCTCACATAGAACTGGGAGTCTTCAAGAACCTGAGGAAATTAACATCTTTAAGTGTTGATAACAATCAACTCACAGAGCTTCAGTCAGGAGTATTTCAAGGACTTGACTCATTAGGGGAGTTTTACCTGTATCAGAATCAAATATCTCACATAGAACTGGGAGTCTTCAGGAACCTGAGGAATTTAACAGAGTTGGTACTTGGTGCCAATGAAATCACAGAGCTTCAGTCAGGAGTGTTTGAAGGACTTGACTCTTTGGAGAAGCTTTGGCTGTATGGGAATAAAATATCTCATGTAGAACTGGGAGTCTTCAAGAACCTGAGGAAATTAACATCTTTAAGTCTTGATTACAATCAAGGCATAGAGCTTCAGTCAGGAGTGTTTGAAGGACTTAACTCATTAGAGGAGCTTTCCCTGTATCAGAATCAAATATCTCACATAGAACTGGGAGTTCTTGAAGGACTTAACTCTTTGGAGAAGCTTGAGTTGGAAGAGAATCAAATATCTCACATAGAACTGGGAGTCTTCAAGAACCTGATGAATTTAACACATTTGAGTCTTCATGACAATAAAATCACAGAGCTTCAGTCAGGAGTGTTTGAAGGACTCAACTCATTGGAGGAGCTTAACCTGTATCAGAATCAAATATCTCACATAGAACTGGGAGTCTTCAAGAACCTGAAGAATTTAACAGTGTTGATTCTGCTGGCAAATGAAATCACAGAGCTTCAGTTGGGGGTGTTTGAAGGACTTGACTCATTGGAGATGCTTCGGTTGCAGCAGAATCAACTATCTCACATAGAACCAGGTGTCTTTAATCATCTCACAAAGTCAATGCATTTGAACCAAACACGAAGTTCACAGACACAACTGGAAATTATGTCAATGGCAGTATTAAGCCTCAGTATGAATAGAATTTCCCATATTGACCCTGGAGGATTCCATGGACTCATGGAGCTGAAATTCCTTTATCTGAGAAATAACAGACTTCAAGATGTTCAGCCTGGTGTTTTCCATGGCTTGAGATCCCTGCAGGTGCTAGATCTGGGAACCAACTTCCTCACCCACTTCAAATCAGGTTGCCAAACATTCTGATTTGTGTCACACCTTCTGTGACTTTCCTGCTGATATTCTAGATGTTTCTTTGGCCTGGGGTCACAGTCTTCTTAAATTGGCTCTCATCGTATGGGCCCTCAGGTGATTGTCTTGGCCAGTGCAGTTTCCAACCTTCACTCCATCTGCTGCCTGGGAAGCATCTTTTGTTCAAATTATTTTCCCTACACCAGACTCTCACACAAAACTCAGGTCCTCACAAAGCTCTTGACCTTGTTCTGCCTTTGCCATGACAAGATGTTTCTGGTGACCCAAAATCTCTGGGATGCAAGCCTCATCACCAAAAACTTTTCTGTCATCCAAAGAAATTTGACATAGAAGTAACAGAGCTGGTTAACTGTACAATTCTTCTGAAAGATAAGAAAATGATTTGATGCTTGTTTGATACACCTGCCCTGTGTTTCCCAGGTCATATCAGCCTGACCTCTTGCCATCACAATATTCTGGCCAATTCACTCTGTGATAAAAGCTTCATTTTTACCCTTGTGTATATGTGCCTGGAACAATCACAATGACACCTGAGATTTGAGATTCCTATTTTCTTGGCATAAATTCAAACAAAAATTTAGCAGAGCATTGGAAACAAAAACAGACACCAACAAACTCTCTTTTGCAGGTGCCATGAGTGGACTGACTTCTTTGTCTGACCTGCGGCTCAGTGGCAACAGACTCAAGGTTCTGGAGTGGAGCATGTTTGATGTGCTTGATTTCATACAGTTTGGAGGACATCCAGGTATAGGATACACAATACATGTACACACAAGCAACCAAAACAGTTTAAGGCTCTGTTTGAGATTTCATACAGTTTGGAGGACATCCAGGTTTAGGACATGAATGACAAAATGTAACATCCAAAATGGACACTGCAATGATTTGAGGGTTTCCTGATGTTGTCAAAAATGTTGGGTTGTTCTCACTGAATCACCCAGGAGCCTCCACTGCACTCATTTCATATGCACCCAAAAAGAACAGAAATTTACCAAAAATTAAGACACTAACATTGCAACACCTAATCACACATAAGTAAACCTACCTTTGTTCCAAGTATCCACTTTGAACAGTTTCATGATGTCTCAAATTTACAAGCCTTAGTTTCACAAAAAAAGCACTAAAATGCATCCTAAAATTCACAAAAACAATAAATCTAATAATTTTATACCAAAGTGCACACAAATAAGACCAATGCTTTCCCAAACAACTACTTTCAATACTTTCACAAACTCCCAAATTTTTTGGCCCCACCCAATTTGATCTTTTTGCCCTAACAAGTATTGTGTTGTGGTGCCCAGGTCAGCAGTAAGCCTGAACCATCACCGAACTGAGCCTATTTCTGCTGTGCATCAGGAGAGAGGAGCCAATCCCTCCTGTCTCCATTGACTCATTTGCAAACTCAAACAGACTGACATGTACCTGGCATTGGCTAGACATTTATTGAAGCCTCTGGGGTGCACCTAAGCTCTGTAGAGAGAAGTGTCTAACTCAGGTGAAGAGTGTGTGCACCTGCAGCTTCATAGGGGAGCAGGAACCAACTATATGGGTCAAACCATCAATCAAGAGATTTTTAGAGCTGTTCAATTGCACAAAACATGCCTAAAAATTCAAACTTGACATTCCTTGCTTGCACATTTTCCTTGACCCAAACAATTTCAAAAAAATACAAAAGATAAAAAAATTAATCCTTGTCTTCAACATGGTGAAACTGGTGTTCACATACTTTGGAAGATGCTGCCAACAGGTAATTTGTTTTCATCACACTGCTTTGGTCACTCAAAAATTGAGCAAACTTCAGCATGGTGCTACCTCCTCAAATCACCTTCAAAGTAACTGCCTGTAGCAAAACTGACACAACAGCACCTTAGAGCATGGGATGCCTTTCTTCAACTGAACTTGTTGCCCTCTCATACTCTGAGACTAACTCATCTGGGCTGGTTGTTTGCACCTGGACCAGCAAAGGCATTTCAATGCTTATTTGTAATATTGTAAAATGACATTCTGCAAACAACTCGTCCAGGTTTATAAGCAGCATCTCATTTTAGGAGACCAAACAAGTACTTGTATAAAGAGATGAAACTGTCTTGTGTTCATGGTTATGCATTGATTTTCAGATTTCCTGAGATTATTAGTGCTTGGAAATGAATTTGTGTGTGATGGAAGGATGCAGTGGATAAAAATTGGAGAGAAGCAAGGATGGATCCATTGGTCTCCAGGAGCCATTTGTGAGAACTTGCCTCATACAGATTGGCATGACATCAAAACACTGGCAGAAGAAGCATGTGAGTCAAAATTTTCAGTTCAAACAACATCTCATTTCAAATGTACTGAATAGCCACTGTTTTCTTTATAAAAATACAGATTCCTGTCCCTTTGGAACTTTGGACAACATTGGCACACAGACCTGTGAGCCCTGTTCTCCAGGCTTCTACCAGAACCAATCAGACCAGCTCTTCTGTTATCCATGTCCAGCTGGATATTACCAGAATCTCAGAGGAAGCACTTTCTGCTACCCCTGTGAATTTGGCTTCTATCAAAATGAGACAAAGAGTGAACTTTGCTTACAATGTCCAAAAGGAAAAACAACATTTGTTTCCAATGCAACTGACATTTCACAGTGTTTAGGTGAATCTTTTCAACTGATACTGACTTTATGTTTTAGAAAGAGCAGAGATATAACAATGTTCACAGTCTTTGTCTACTTTCAGATTCATGCCAAAATGGAACATACAAAAATTTATCAATTTTCTCCTGTACACCATGTGGAAAAGGATTTTACCAAAGTTCTGCTGATCAACTCGCCTGTACACCATGTAAATTGGGGTTTTATCAAAATGAAACAAGAAAACACTTCTGCCACAAGTGTGCACTCAGCAAAACAACATACAGGCTGAGAGCAGAAAATGAGTCATTCTGCAAAGGTGAATTGAGCTGTCTATCTGCAGTAAACTTTGGTGCAGAACAACACCTGAAAACAACTGAAACAAATATTGCATTTCAGATGCTTGTCTACCTGGTCACTTTATCAACCTGGAGACAGAGCAGTGTGAGAAGTGCCCAGCAGGATATTATCAGGACCAGCTGAACCAGTTGTCCTGCAAACCCTGTGGTTTTGGATTCTACCAGAATGAGATGGGGCAGCCAGCATGCTTTCCTTGTCCACCTGGAAAAACCACAATGACCATTATTGCTGCCAGTAATTTACTTTGTCATGGTAAGAAACACATGCAAGTCAACAACAAGATTGCAGCAAATATAGCTCCACTGAAGTGCATTCATTGTCCCATTCAAGTTTCCTCAGGAACCCAAAGAATCAAAAAGTTATTGTGAGACTTTTTTTGCCCATTTTCTGCCTGTAGGACAATGTGGCCTCATTCATAAGTTTGTGGGTTATCAGTGATATCAGAAAATGTCATTGATTTATTTTGGATTGATTGCTGTTTTGAGAGGAGGTTGTGCAAACTACACAAGTCAAAAAACAGATTTTCACTGTTTCTGCCCACAAAGGTCTGTCTCACTTTATCACACCTTGTGAAGAGGATGAATTCCCATGCAACTACCCTTCTGATGGCTGCATCAGCTGGGATAAGGTTTATGATGGAAAAGTGGACTGCATCAGAGATGGGCATGATGAAGACATCTTTCTTCAGGAGAGTGTTGCTGCCAGCATGTTTTACAAAGGTAATTATGAAAAGAGCATTTGTTGTGGGTTGAGTCTGAGATCAGCAACACCTGCTTGTGTGTGAGACCAGTGCTTGGCAGCTTCATAAGAGGTGCTTTCATAACTGCAAAGTTCCTGCAACTATCTTTTTGACTGACACAATTTGAAAACCTGCAGTATGTTTTTTTATGATTTTCTACCTGCCACTTCCCTTGAATATTTTTTTCACACTGTGCTGTTTGTGTGATGTGGTCATTACACTCAGCCACAGAAAAGATCTGAAGTACCATATCTACCTGTGTATTTGTTGTTTCAACATTGAGTACCACAAGTTGGGGTGCATTGAAAACATGTGTATGAAATTTCATGTGACCAGAAACCAGAAAATCAAGACAAAAAATTCATGTGTCTTTTGTTTGGGTGCAACTTATGCATGGATAAATAACACCATAAGCAGTGCACATGATTCATATGTGAGTTTTGAGAAACTTATTTGAATTGGAATAAGCAGTTTTTTCAACTTTTCATTTCCTAGCACATACAGCTTTATTGGCACTACAATTCCAAACTTGCTGATAAAGAACATGTCCAAGAAATGAATCTAATACCCAGGTTTTGTCCTTCCCAGGTGGTGTGTGGAAATGTGACATGGGTCATATTGAAATTCCTCTCCAAGAACTCTGCAAAGGCTATCATTGCCAGCATCAGACAGATGCTTCATTCTGTGAGTGTGGGAGAGGCAAGTGGAGATGTCCTGCTGATGGCAAATGTATCAAAGACAGTGACGTTTGTGACAGAAGCAGAGAAGGTTGCCACTGTATGGAGTGTTCAGATGAGGAGGAACATTTTTGCAGCAATATTTGGCAGTGTTCTCCAGGTTCTTCAAAAATATCAGGTGACATGTCTGTTTGCAAATGTTTAAAACCTTGGGATTTTTTCTGATATTATGAGTTTGGAGTCAGTTGAAAAGAAAGAATACTTTTCTTTTGGGCTGATAAATCAGACAACATTGTTTTTCTTCATGTTGGTTTGTTTTTTTTTCTTTGTGAAACTAACCATTTCAACATGTCAAAGCTTTTGATCATGTGACCTAATTAACTCCTAAATGGTGGTCTACATGTATGTGTGTGACTAGGGTGTTTCGTCCAGTCCGGCCTAATGTGTGTAGACAGGGTTTTCCCACCATAATTTTTGACACAAAGAAAACTTGGAAAAATGGAAAAAAGTTTCATTGCCATTGAGCCACCTCAATGTGCTCTGCGCTTAATGGGCAAAACTGTAAAAATCATCCACGCTTTGGGGGTTAACATGCCACTGTCTTGGATTTGGAAACAAAACACAGTTTTGGCCACCCTGATCCCATTTGTATGTGAAACATATCCATTTTAGAGTATGTTTGAGGGTTACTCATTGGTTTCATTGCACATATGGTCATATAACCTATTCAAAATGTCTGCCAAAATTGGGCCAATTTACCACTCAGCAGGGAATGCTTTGATTGTTCCTTTTGTCCCTCCAGCAAAGTACCCAAATGGTCAGAAAGTAGGTCACATGAACTGGTGGCTATCTTAGATCTTTGTAAGAAATAGCATTTTTGGCAATTTTTGAGGCCTGTGGCTGCCTTGAAGTACATGATCTGCAACTTCATTGCAATTCAAAATAGATGGGTTTGTGAAAAGTAGGTCAACCAAGATGGCTGTCATCTTGGCAAAACTGCACAAGTAGCCTATTCAGGGCACTTGTGGACTCTGAAATGCATTGAAATCATACTGCACTGTGGTCAAGGCACATTGCTTCTCCCTTTTCTGTGTCATTGAAACCTCCTATGACCTGACAATGCTGTGCATTGGCCAATATTTGGTCACTTGGCAAGTGACATCTGGTTTTGGGCTTGTGTTTGTCAGGCAAAACTTTCTTCTCAGGTCAATGTGTGTCAGATAAATGGATCTGCAATGGGAAGCCTGATCTGTTGGATGGGTCAGATGAGCAGAACTGCAAACAAAGAAGCTGTGGGCCTGAACATCAGATTTGTGACAACAACAAATGTGTGCCACCTGAGCAGGTCTGTGATAGGAATCTCAATTGTTTGGATGGCAATGATGAGTTTGACTGTACTGAATGTTACAACAGGTGTGATGGTGTGTGCATAGCTCACTCCCAGGTCTGTGATGGTCATTTTGATTGCAAGGACAAATCTGATGAGGAAAACTGTGAATATTGGGAGTGCTCTGAAGGATTCTGGAAATGTGCTGATGGAACATGCATCAGTGAAAGATTTGTGTGTGACATATTTCCTGATTGTGCAGATAAATCTGATGAAAACAATTGTGAGAACTGGAACTGCACTGAAGGTTATTGGAAGTGTGCTGATCAGAAACAATGCATACTTAGAGAAAAAGTTTGTGATCTCAAGAGCACATGTCAAGATGCATCAGATGAAGGAGAAGTAGGATCCTGTTTGGATGTCAGATGGAACTGTTCTGCTGGCTGGTTGGCATGCACAACATTTGGGTTGCAATGTCTTGCACCCATGTTTGTTTGTGATGGCAATGGCTTTCCTGAGGGATGTCTTGTGGGCAATAGTGATGAAGAAAATTGTGAACAATGGAACTGCACTGATGGCTATTGGAAGTGTAAAGACAACAAACAGTGCATTCCATTTGCTGAAGTGTGTGATGGTAAAGATCACTGCAATGATAAATCAGATGAAACTAATTGTGATCACTTTGGATGTTCAGAGATGCAATGGAAATGTGTCAATGAAAAAGATTGCATTGAAACAGCCCAAGTTTGTGATGGACTGTCTGATTGTCCAAACAATTCTGATGAGGAAGGTAAAAGAATGAAACATGGTCAATTTGTTGGTTTCTGACAAATTTATCCTCTGTTGATGTTTTCAAACACTTGTGTTGCAGATTGCCAATCTGAGGAGTTTTCTTGTCCCAAAGCATTTTGGAAATGTGAGAATGGAAGATGTGTGCCTGATCATGTGGTGTGTGATGGCAAGTTTGACTGCAGTGATGAGTCAGATGAAAATAACTGCATCAACTGGACATGTGTCAAAGGCTTCATCAAATGTGCAGATCAGATGGAATGTGTCAAGGTGCAGTATTTCTGAAGAGAATGTGAAGCAAACAACTATTAGTATGATTACTTCATTGCTATAATTGCCTCCATCCAGGTGGAAAGTGTCTGTGCTCAGGATGGATTTGATTGTCATGATGGATCTGATGAGTTGTGTGGTGACCCCTGTGTCTCCAAAAGCTTCAATGGAAGGTTCACAATGAAAGTAAGTAGCTTCTGGTCTATCATTTGGTGACACAACTCTCATGATATGGATACCATTTTTTGAAGGTTTATTTCATTGCAGAGATGCAATGAAGACCCTGGGAAGTGTATTCCTGTATTCTGGTACTGTGACAGCAAAGTTGACTGTCCACAAGGCTCAGATGAATTAGATTGTGATTATGCAGCATTTGACATGGTAAATATAGAATCAGATGCTTTTGCCACAAAATGCCATCCACCAAGCTGGGCTTCTCTAGGAATTGACATCATTTCAAACTATAGATTGTGCAATGTGAGGCCTGGGCATCTTGGAAATGAGAATGAGGAACCTCTTGGTGAGTTCATCTTTGCAAAAGGAAAGGAATTTGTCATGATAAAACAAACAGCCTTTTTGTTTGTTCTTGATGAAGAAGTTGTTGTGAAGTTCTTCTTGGTAACAAAGGAAAAACTCCAACTGTCTCATTGACATACCAAATCAGGTGGATGTGATGCAGGGAACAAACTTTTGCTTTGATCTTGTTCTGTTTCATTGCAGGTGACACCACTGCAAATCAGGACAAACTAAACATTGAGTTTGTATCAGCAGCCAGTGGATCTAGCAACAGCAGTGATGAGTCTGACTGTTTGCTTCAACCAGAGGAAAGAGCATGCTCTACCCTGAAATTCATTATCACCAACATATTGGTGAAGGAAATGACCTGGATAAATTCAATTAATATGGACAACTACCAAGCCATGAAACCCGAAATTATCAATTTGCCTCGTCTTGACCTGAATGTTCAGAGAAGTATCAGGATCACCTGCTCAAAGCCCTGTTCTCTTCAAAATAATTTCACCATTCTGGCTGATGCTTTTCAGCCAAATCTTCTCAACAAAATGAAAAATATTACATTTACAAATTCAAAGATATCAGTGTGGAACATTCACACTGTGTTTGAAAATATTCACTTTGTGAACTCTCTTGTGACTGATTGGCAGCCAGTGAAAGGTGACTTTGGCCATTTGGTGCTGTACTTTTTGAAAACCACAACTGACAACCAAGCAAAAGAAAATCACCAAAGCTTTGATCTCATATTAGACAAAACTTTCAGTGCAGTAGCCATCTTTACTGGTTCTGACCTGATTGATGCTTCAGTTCAAATCAATGTTCCATACTTGATGTTTATGGCAAATGAATCATCTTTCAGGAGCAGTCATATCACCATAGCCATTAGTTTTTTCTGTTTGGCAAAATTTGACCATGTTCTTTTTGCAAGTGAAAGTAAAACATCTCCAGATGTTTCACTTCTACAAATAGCCTCAAATCAATTGAATTTGACCTTTGCACACTGCATTGTACAGAACAGTACTGGGGGCTTCAATATCACAAAAGAAGATTCTGGTTTACTCAATTCATGGATCCAAGTATATTTTCAAAATTGCACCTTCTACTACAACACCAAACTAGGTTCTGGAGCAGCAGTTGAAATTAACTTCTTTGGCCCTGAAGTAAACAGGCTGGAAGGCATCAATCTTGTAGAGATCAAAGACTCTTTATTCACTGAAAACAAGGCAAACAGATTGGCTGTGACTTCTTCTAAAGGAGGAGCCATGAGCTTTTTTGGCAGAACTACTCATGATCATTGCCACATGCTCCACATACATATAGAAAGCAGTATCTTCAGAGATAATCAAGCAGCAGATGGTGGTGGTGCCCTCTACATCTCTGACAACTGTCTGAGGACAACTGTACTAAATTGCTCCTTTCAAATAGCTAATCAAATGATGGAATCACCCAAAGGTGTTTTCATCTGGTCTCTGTCTGAAATTTCCATTGATTCATCCAAGTTTACCAGGGTTATCAAGCAGTTGTCCCCATCCTTGTTGGAACTGGAGATGCTGTCTGACAATGCTGAAGTAACACAGTTAAACATGAATGTGCAGTGTCATGAATGGTCTGAATTAACACTGGAAAACACATTTGTTGAGCAACAAGCTAAACTGATCAGAATGAGATGCACAACCTGTCCAGTATCATTCTATATGCCAACAGATGGCCAGTTTTTTGTATCTTACTTTCAAAATGAAACCAGTGTGTCAGTGCAAGGAACATCAGACTCAAAATATTTGAGTTGCACACCATATCCACCTGGTGCCAACTGTCCTGGCAATGACATTACTGCCAAACCCAACTTTTGGGGTTCAAACACAGAACATGTGATATCTATGCATCAGTGTCCTGCAGACTATTGCTGCTCTGAAAACTGCACAGGTTATGATCAATGTTCTGGTCACAGAACTGGAGTCTTGTGTGGAAGCTGTGAAGAAAACTACTCACTTTCCATGCTTTCTTCAGAGTGCATTGATGCAAAAACTTGCAAAGACCACTGGTTGTGGCCCCTGGTTATCTGTGCTGTTGTGATGTACATGGCATGGTACACATTCAAAAATGATATTTTTGGAATCCCAGGATTTGTTAGAAAGACATTATGCAAAAAGGGCCAAACCCCATCAGAAGGCAGTGATGTGTACTATGTTGACAAAGGCTACTTTGGCATTGTCACTTATTTCATCCAAGTCCAGGCAGTGATGAAACTTTCCATTTCAGTTGAATCAGAGAGTAAAACAGACAATATCTTCAGTCAAATTGAATCCTACATTGAACTGGGTTTGAATTTTGAATTGACCTACTTCTCAAATGACACATGTGCTCTGATGGGACTCACAACAACAACAAAAATGATCTTCAGACTTTCATTTTTGTTTGGGATATATTTATCTTGGAATATTGTTTATGCCATTTTGTCTCTCTTAAAACAGCTGGTGATTCACAAACTGGCAAACACCAAGAGATTGGAAACTTTTAAAATGAAACTCATTTATGGATTGGTTGAAATTATGAAGTACACATACTTGGGATTCACATCCATTGTGTTCTACTCACTGACCTGTACATCTGTTGCTGGGAGAAATGTCTGGTTCTATGATGGTTCTGTTCAATGCTACAGTGTGTTTCAGACAGTAATGATAATCCTTTGCATTTGGTATATCTTACCTTATCCATTCCTTGTCTACTTTGGCATGAAACTTCTAAATACCAGAAAAATCTCCCAAAAATCCTTCTTTGTGGCAATCTATCTTCCGCTACCTGTCCTACTGTACTGGGTTATCCTGTTCTGTAAGCAAACCAATGAGAATAATCCAAATGCAGATCAAAATCAGGAAAATGGAGACAAGTTATGTATTGCAAATGCAATCTATGATGGGTTTGCAGGTGGATTCAGAGAGTCAAATTATGGCACTCAGTACTGGGAGGCTGTTCTGATGTTGAGAAGACTTTTGATCAGTGCCACTATTCTCATACCTGATGCTCTGGTACAACTCTGTGTCTGCTTGGCTCTGTGTCTTGTCTTTCTGATCCACCATCTGAAGAGAAATCCATTTGTCCACAGTGTCTCCAATGAAGCAGAAACATTTTCTCTGTCCCTGTTATGTGGAGTAGCAGTGATCAACTTGCTTAAAGATGCTGAACTGAATCCTGAAAGTCATCGGGCAGAACTTCTAAATCATCTTGAGCTGGTGGAGGGTATGTTTGTTGTGCTGCTGATTGCATTCATTGTTTGTTTTGAGACAGGCTTCACAGTAGCAAGAAGGAGCAAGAATGCAGTTGTAAAGAAAGGACGGAATGTCAGGCTGCCACATTTGGGGAAGGGACACACACTACCCCAGCAGAGTGCTGCTAAAGCTGCTTCAGCCAAATCTCATACTGAGGAAGAGCTGGAACTGGACACTATTGTTCATGACAATCCTGTGGCTGTGGAGCCAGAAACCTGAAAGGAAACAAAAGATGATGCAGAATATAAGTTTCACAATGTGACTAAACTGTGAATATCCTTCTGAGTTTGTTGGTTTCTCTTGTTTCTAGCAGTTGTTGTCAGAAGACCATGGTTTCAAACTACTTCTGGTGTTTCAGATTTTTTCTTGCATGTGTCAGTCCTCTTTCCTCACTGGTTGACAACCATTTCACTCAGGTCAAAATAGTTTGGTTCACTTATATCTCAGAAATGAACAAAAACAACTTGACATCTATGTTCAAGGGTGCCCACTGGAGAGGGGTGTCTGTTAGAGTCTATGGGAGAGGGGTGTGCATTGGAGAGGGGTGTCATTTCTTTCAAATACAGAACTGGGAGGTTTCATGTGCCTGCCAGGTGAATGACTTTGTCATGTGTTGTGCCTCTCTTTTTCCATTTTCAGAATCAACATGATTACATGAAGCAGGCTCAGCTTGAGACAAAGTCCCAGCTGGGCTGCAAGTAAGGGGAAAGTTATATTGAAATAGAAGACAAAGATGTTTTTTTTGTTTGGTGTGTTCAAATGTGTCTCAATATATACACAAATATAGTACCACAAATTCATGTTTGTCTTGATACACTCAGTGACCTCAGTAACCTTGGTGACCTCAGTGACCTTGGTGGCTTCAGTGACCTCAGTGATCTTAGTTTTGTCACAGCATTGACACAAACAGGTTCCACTTTGTCATGTACCAAATCTCAGGAATACTGTGTGAGGCATCTGCTCTTCCATCTCATCACTTTGGGAAGCATTCCTTCCATTTACTTCATAGAGAAGGGTCACCATGTTGGGCCCAAGTGGACAACAAAGGGCAGCAAGTTTGTCATGTTGATGATACAACTCACAAACCTCAGCAAGTCTTCAATCAACAACACAAATATATCATAAGGGATACCAGCATGAATGATGTCACATCTCCTGAGGGATACCAGTACAAATGATGTCACATCTCCTGAGGGATACCAGCACAAATGATGTCACATCTCCTGAGGGATACCAGCACAATCTCCTTATAACATGCTGCTGAACCATGCACGCAACAACCCTGCTCAGTCTCTGTGTACAGCCATCAAAATCATTCAATAATAAAAAGACTGAGCCTTGTGCACAATACAGCCACAATGTTCAAGCATTCTGAACTCGACACCTGAACGTCCACATATTATATTTAGTTTGGTTTCAGCTGGATTTCTGCAGAAAGAACTGGGGCTGCTTGTATTTGCGTGTGTGTCTGTTTGTGTTTGGGTGTGTATGTTCCTGTATATGTGAGTGTTTCTCCCTGAGTGAACCATGTGTGTCCTCACACACTGGTGAGATGTGTGTCCTTGCGTGTGTATGAGGTGTGTATCCTTGTGTGTGAGGTGTGCGTGTGTGAAGTGTACATCCATGTGTGTACAAGGTGCGCGTCCCTCTGTATACATGAGGTGTGTCCCTGTGTGTGTGAGGTGTGTATCCCTGTGTGTATGAGGTGTGTATCCCTGCGTGTATGAGGTGTGTATCCCTATGTGTATGAGCTGTATGCTCCTGTGTGTATGAGGTGTGTATCCCTCTGTGTATGAGGTGTGTATCCCTGTGTGTATGAGGTGTGTATCCCTGTGTGTATGGCATGTTTTCCCCTGTGTGTATGAGGTGTGTGCCCCTGTGTGTATGAGGTGTGTATCCCTGCATGTATGAGGTGTGTATCCCTGTGTGTATGAAGTATGTGCCCCTGTGTGTATGAGGTGTGGGCCCCTGTGTGTATGAGGTATGTGTCCCTGTGTGTATAGCTGTTTTCATGAACTTTGTGCACTCTGTTTTTCTGGCCTTGTGGAGGCAATATTTGCCCTGGAAAACCTCACTGAGAAAGACAAGTTTTTAGGTTTTTAGTGAGGGTTCTTTGCAGCTGCATCAAATTGGAATCCCCTGTTATCACCCACTTTCCCAAAACAAATACATTGAAAATAAAAGTGAATAGAATTTCTCCAAACTTGGCAGAAAAATAGGCCCAAGTGAGATCAGTAATGTGATGAAGTTTTGTTGCGAAAGACCAAATGATTCAGAAAATATTGCAGGAAAACAGGGCACACCAAGTTGGTGAAAAGAGCTATATGAGGCGTGTATCCCTGTGTGTATGGGGTGTGCATCCTTGTGTGTATGAGGTATGTATCCTGTTGGTAGCCAAAAAAAAAGAACTTAACACCAGATGTTGCCCATTTACACTGGATTTTGCCTGTGGTATGTCATGCAATGTCATGAATTTTTGCTCAGTTTTATCTGACTGATTGCAGAACATCTCCCCAATTTGAAAGCTTTGAATTTACAATTTACAATGAGACAGAACAAGGCAAAATGAGGCACTTTGAGTTACTTTCAAAATTTGCTAATTTTCTAGAGTTCAAAAGTTGTGTTTAAAAGTTTAGCTCTTCTATCTTCATGACACTCCTTTTCAGGAAAGTTTGTAGTCTTTCTTCTTGCAAAATGTTCCTTGTTTCCTGTTGCACTATGTACTAAAGTTCAGTATTTGTACACCTGTGAGGTTGCCTTCTTTACAATGTCTTCCACTGGAGGTGTTGTCTGTGCAGCTTACTGTACTCAAACACTTTCAATCAAGTATTTTGGCTTGTTGAGCTCCTTTTCAGTTGGCTTGCTGCTGATTGTGCAGGTGATGTGTAGGGCATATCACTGGGCTGCTGCTGTTGTGAAGCATGAACATTTTGCTGAGGCATTGAGGTGGTGCACACCTCACCTGACTGCTGTAGGTCTGGAACAGTGTTCTTTTGGATTCTTGGTTTGATGAATCATCTGTTCCTGGTGAGTGCTGAACCATCTGTTGTGAGCACATTGTGTGCTCTGGGTTGCTCTGCTGTTGGTGTTCTGGTGATTATTGCAGGTGTCCATTTGTTCTGCTTCAGATTGACCTTGGTGTTAACATGTTGTCCTTGATGGAGTGGTGGCAAGATGTTGGCTGTCTTGTTGTAGCTGTTTGCTTCTTTCATCTTCTTGTTCATCATTGTTTCACAAACTGTATGATGGTTGATGGTTTCTTGAGGCTTGCTTCATATTGGCATAAGAGCTCAATATCTGTGACCATGAAGTAGCTCTGCAGGCAGTGGTAAGTTGTAGCTGAGTGGTATTGCTCTGGAGACCAAAATAGCAACAATCAGGTTTTCTCCTGTCTGGCTGCATTTCATGATGGTATTCTTCACTGTTTGCACCATCCTTTCGATGAATCCATTTGATTGTGGATATCTCGGAGATGACTTGTTGTGAGTGATATGGAAGATCCTGGTGAATCTTTCAAATTCTACACTGGCAAATGGAGGTCCATTGTCAGTCATGATCTCTTGTGGAAAGTTATACTCTGTGAAGATTTCCAGCAGGGTCTTGATTGTTGCACTAGCTGAACACTGTTGTGTTGACTCTTTGCAAGATTGGAAATCAGCTGAAGTAGTCTGCAATCAGCAAGTATTGTTTTCCTGTGTGGTTAAAAAAGCCAGTTCCCAGTTTCTGCCATGGTCCAATATCAACTTCATGTGGAATCATTGTTTCCTTCTGCTGGCTGGTTGCCTTCTTTTGGCAAGTGCTGCATGATTGGACTGTAGTTCTCATGTCCTGGGTGATTCTTGGTCAACAGACTGAGTTTCTTGCTCAAAGATTCATCCTCTCTGCTACAAAGTGTCCTGTGTGGAGTGTTCTCAGTGCAGAATTTCTCATTGCTTGTGGTGTGACAAGTCTGTCATTCTTGAAGGTCAAGCTGTTCTCCACTGCAAGCTTATCTCAGTAGTTCCAGTAATCATATAGGACTGGGCTGCACTGCTTTCTTCCTTTTAGCCATCCATTTGTGATTGCATGTGTGAGTGCCATGCTGACTTCATCTTTTCTTGTGGCTTCTTTGAATTCCTGTAGAGCTGTGGCATCACATGGAAAATGTGTTGTGATTTGATGTACTGGAATATCCAGGTTATTTAAGATATCTTGCAGCATTGGCTTCACTCTGGATAGGGTATCTGCAGTGACATTTTCTTTTGCCTTTAGGTGTTCAACTTCAATATCTTGTTCACTGAGCTTCAAGAGTAGCTTTTGTAGATGTGGTGAGCTTGTTGCAATTGACTTCTTCCAGATTGATTCCAGTGGTTTGTGGTCTGTCTGCACCTTGACTTTCTTTCCAGCTGTGTAGTAGTGGAGGCACTCCATTCCAAAGACTAGGCTGAGCAATTCCCATTCAATGTTGGAATACTACTCTTCTGCTGGTGTGAGGCTCCGACTTACACACATCACTGGGTATTGATCTTGTAGCAAAGTTGCCTTCATGAGAAATGGGTTGGAGCCAATGGACAGAAGGAAAATTTCAAACACAATGCTCAAGATCAACACAGCTTTTGAGAGTGAGACCCACCCCAACCCCAAGTTGTGTTCATGTTTGTTTGCTGTTGTGATTTACCTGTTGTATTCTTTTCACATGACCTTTTTTGCTGAGATCTACTCATGAAATTTTGCTCATTTCAGAGAAGGAGGAGAGGACTCCTGTGCCAAAGTGACCAGACCACAACTGGACCACCAATGAAGTGGACCCCCAGAGGACCCTCCAAAGGAGCAACCCAGCTACACTGCAGACCCTGAGCTGGAGGGGAGTCAGACCATCAGGGTTCAAGTCCACAGCAGTGCATCAGAGGACAACATTCCACTGGCTGAGATCCAAAAGAAAGGTTGGTGCAACCAAAGTGACCAGACCACTATGGTCTGGTTTGCCAGCAGTCCCCCCCTTCTGTTGAGATCCCATAAAAAATTTTCTTGCCTTTCAGGACCCAAGCAAAGAGTCAGCCCAAAGAAGAAGACGCATACTGCAGCTGCAGGGTCTTCCAATGGCTACAGAGCTGGTCCAGGCTGTTGCCCAGGAGGAAGGTCAGTGTGTGTCACAATGGGGTTGGATGGGGCCTGTTCCATCTGTGTGTGTATAACCACAACTCAAAAAGTTTCACATTGTTTTTGCAAGAAATGACCCAGGAGAGCTCATGGCTGATCTGGCAGTGAAGACTCCTCAACCCTCAGCCAGTCGGACCACTGCAGATGTCCAAAGAAAGGTTGGTGCAACTGAAGTGACTGGACCACTATGGTCCAGTTTGCTGGCAGTTCCCCCTCTGTTTAGACCCCATAACTCAAAGTTTTCTTGCTTTTCAGGACCCAAGCAGAAGACCACCCCCAAGAAGAAGAGGTTCACTGCAGAGCAGGCTGCAGGACTACTGTGCTCCTTTCCTGGACAGCCTCCTGAAGAAGACCCAGAACAGGCACTGGTGGACAAGTATGAAGAGCTGATGGAAAAGGGGCGATCCCATCTCCAGCAAGTAGAAGAGAATGCTGTTCCACCTGCTGAAGCAGAGGAAGGCTGACAAGAGGTCAGCCAGTCCAGAAACCCCTCTCCTAGGTGGGAAAAGGAAGCAAAAGAAGAATTATAAGGGGGGAACCACCAGTAAACTAGACCATAGTGGTCTGG
>JAAUXT010071096.1_pt1 | contig 21310 bp, 15 predicted proteins | sample 7278171 | NCBI WGS metagenome assembly JAAUXT01 (sample SAMN14350112, study PRJNA611818) | marine sediment metagenome | isolation source: surface marine sediment (1.8m) | place: French Polynesia: Moorea | collected 2018-08 | reverse complement strand
GGTCAGGCTGTTGTGAACAAGACTCAGCCTCCTACACCGGCTTCAGGGCGTCCTACAAGTTCACCATCAGTAAGTAGGTCAAGGTCAAAAGGTGCACCAAGGTCAGGAGGTAAGGCTGTTGTGAACAAGACTCCGCGTCCTTCACCGGCTTCAGGGCGTCCTACAAGTTCACCATCAGTGAGTAGGTCGAGGTCAAAAGGTGCACCAAGGTCAGGAGGTAAGGCTGTTGTGAACAAGACTCCGCGTCCTTCACCGGCTTCAGGGCGTCCTACAAGTTCACCATCAGAAAGTGGGTCAAGGTCATGATCAAGGTGACCTTGAGTAAATAGGTCAAGTCAGGCTGCTGTGACCCGGACTCAGCCTCGTACACTGGGTTCAGGGCGTCCTACAAGTTCACCAACAGTAAGTAGGTCAAGGTCACGATCAATACGTGTTCCAAGATCACCAGATGGAAGCAGGTCAAGTTCAGTGGGTCAGAATCGTCAAAAATCAGTCAGGTTCACTTTTGAAATGTAGGTCAGGGTCACTGTCAGTCAGCAGGTCAAATGGGTGTGAGCCACTGCCATGGTTCAAATGTCAGGTTGCTGCATTGGGAGCCAGGTATTTTGGAAACGTGGATCCACCCTGGACCTCCTTGGCTGCAGCTCCGAGAGAACTGACAGATTGGGGCACTCTCCCTTGCAGCTCCAGGGAAGGGTCGGCGCACCATGTGTGGAGACGACAAGATCTACAGCCAGCTCTGCAACGGGGAGTGCATCCCGCAGACGTGGGACTGCCGTGAGTATCTTATGAGTACTAATTTGTGGAGTATCTGTGGTGAGTACTCAGTCTGGGTGGGACTTGTCCTGCAGTACTCATTGCAGAAAGAACTGTGTCAGACGTGCACCCCACAGACGTGAGACTGCCGTAAGTATCTTTTGAGTACTCACCAGGAGTATCTGACGAGTACTCACTGTGGAGGTGGGTGTCTGTCCTACAGTACTAACACCAGGATGTACTCACTGCTGTGGGGAGTGTACACCTCAGTCCTGTGACTCTTACAGGTGTGTGACCACTGTGAGTGCCTGAAGTGAGACTTGGTTGTTTTAGGAGGGGTACCCGTGTTGTAGTACTCACTCCAGGTTTGAACACGAGTATCTGACGAGTGCTCACTCTGGAGGGGGTATCTGTGGCACATATTCACTCTGAAGCCAGTACACACTGCCCAGGTCATGTGCCCCGCAGGCACTGAGACAGCACCCATCCCAAGCGCATCTAATCCCTCACACACGCACATACACACACAGACACACACACACACACACACACACACACACACACACACACACACTGTGTTTTCAGCGTGTCCGCAGTACGGGCAGTACAAGTGTGAGATGGGGAACTGCATCGCACGGGAGTCGGTGTGCGATGGGAGGAAGGACTGCGCGGGCGGGGAGGACGAGGCCAGGTGCATAGGTGAGTAGTACAAGTACTCACAGGTGTTTGTGATGGAAGAAAACTCAGGGGCTTGTGGGTAGAGAGGGTGAGGGTGACGATTTTTGGTTTTCGTGTAGTCTTTCTCCAGGTTTTCATTTGTCTCTCTGCATGTCTCCATGTCTTTCAGTGTCTCTCTCCACTTATCTCATGTTTCTCTCTCTTGCTCTGCAAATGACAGGTGTCTCTCTCATGTTTCTCTCTCTCTCTCTCTACAGATGTCACCCGTTGTGGGCCCCTGTGGGTCTCAGTTGCATGTTTACGTTTGCCATGGTCACCTCTCTCTTGTGTGATCTTTCCCTCCTGTGTCTCTTTCACGTCTCTCTCACATCTCTCTCAGTGTCAGTCTCACATCTCTCTCAGTGTCTATCTCACATCTCTCTCAGTGTCTATCTCACATCTCTCTCAGTGTCTCTCTCATCTGCACCATTGCTTCTTTGTCTCTCTCATGTCTCTGTGATGTCTCTCTGTGTCTCTCTACAGATGGGAGCTCAAACCACCCTCTTGCAGGTCTCAGCCCCATGTTCACCTTTGCGGTGGTCATCTCGCTCATCTGCTCCTTCCCTCCTGTGTGTCTCTCTCTGTGTCTCTCTGTGTCTCTCTCTGTGTCTCTCTGTAGACGGGAGCTCGAACCACCCTCTCGCAGGCCTCGGTCCCATGTTCACCTTCGCGGTCGTCATCTCGCTCATCTGCTCCTTCCTCGGCTGCGTCTTCGTCATCTTCTGCGTCCTCTCCGCCGCCGACAAGATCCGCAAGCGCAAGCACAGGCGTGAGTACACTGCAAGTACACCGGAAGTAGAGTCAGTACACCGGAAGTAGAGTCAGTACACCGGAAGTAGAGTCAATACACCGGAAGTAGAGTCAAAACACCAGGAGTCAGTACACCGGAAGTTCAGCACACTGGAAACTGCTTTTCAGGTGATTTGAGGAGGTACTGTTGAAGGTCGCAAAAAGTGGCAAAAACAGTCCGACCAAATCACCTGCCGGCAGCATTCACCAAAAGTATGCAGTTTCATGGTCAAGATAAATTTCAAAATTTGGATCTTTTGGGTATTTTTGCATTTGTGTGGTCAAGGATAATGCATGAGTCAGGAATTTGTTAAGTATGCATTTTTAGGTTTTTGAGTGCAAAAAGTGCAAAAATATTGGAATATTGTTATTTATTTTTGTTATTTTCAAACATTTATATGTGTTTTTAGGTGGGGCTAAAGTTAAGGTACAAATTTGGAATTTTTAGGAAAGTGCTCAAAATACATATTTGGCAAAGATTTTGGTGAGATTATGTGCAATTTCTTGACAGATTTCAATGTAGAGATGATTTGCATGCATTGCATGCAATAAAAATAGCATAAATATGTGTTGAAATTGATAATTTGTGCATCTGCTTGTTTAGGTCCCTGTGTTTAGGTTGTTGTGTTTGGGTTGTTGCGTTCAGGTCACTTCTCAAATCACCGGGAGCTCCATCCAGCTATTTTTGACTGAGGTAGGAGACCAAACCTCTTTTGGGGAGGGCAAGCTCCAATTTAGAAACTTTACGGAGGTTCAGCAAACATGTCCGGTCCTTTTTCGACGTGCCCCAATTGCCAGATCAGGAACACAGGTACCATTTGGTCACTTCTCATTGGCTTCGGGTGCAAATTCAGGGTTGATGTGGTCATCTGGGCCAGTGATCTGGCAATTGGAGCACCGGCCACGTGAAAATGAAGCGTTGCTGAACTTCATCATGTTTGCATTTGCATTTGCAATGACTATTTTTTTCTATTTGTCTCATCTTTTTTCAGGCATTTCCATTTCAATTTGCAACTGGAAATTGGTTGGCACCAAGGGTCACACAAAATCTCTGTAGATTTGTAGCTTGTTTGTTTGTTCATGAGGACTTACAAGCATTTCCAGAGAACAAGTGTGTGGAATGGTTGTGAAATATATTTTTCTTTTCATGCTTGCCATGTATTGTTCACCAGAGTTGATCAGTTTGAACTTCTTTGGTCAAAAGATATCTAAATTTGATAAGTTATGGAATACTTATGTGGATAAAATCCACACAAACACTTTAAATATGACTCACAAATATCAACCAAATGTTCTGGTGGCCCTGTTGGGTTTGTACACAAAAATATTTTCAGCTCACAACAATTTTGCAAGCCAGCAATTTTCCAATTGTTTTTCCCAAAAACTGATAAATATAAGCTACACAACAAGCAAATTTTGTGACAATGCTGTTTGGATCAACAAGTATCCAGTGTCATTCCAAGATATCTATAAACTTGGCCCTCACACAGGCTATGATCTGCGAAAATGTGGTGATTTTTTGGGTTATGTGCAATGCAAGTCAGTTCCCCTTAGTTTTCAGCTTCACCAACAGTTGATACTGAATTTAACTCTGATAAAGGTACAGATTGAACTGACCTACAATTGCACAGTTGAGTTTGTTGGTGCAGGCCATACAAAACACACTGCTTGTGAGGCCAGAGTCTGTGGGCATATGCCTGTGACTACAAAATTCCTGCCACCCATCAGCTTTTTGCAAATTCAGGTTGGCATTGACAGAAGACCAGCAAGAATAGAAGTTGTATTTCAGGTGGCAGATCCAAAGTTTGTAAATGAAAAGCCTTGCACAAATATTTCATGCTATCACCCTGGATCTCTATCTCAGCAAATACCTGAGACTCACATCAGAAACAAAACACTTGTCTATCATGACTCCACATTTTCACATAGAAGTAGCAAACTTTCTGCACAAATATTTCACATTCAAAGCACCAAGTACAAACTGACTGGGGTCAGAGTGATGATTCACTCAGTGCCAGCAACACTGCATATTTATGATGGGCCATACATGGTGGAGGACTTACTGTTAAAGGGTCAAGTATCTCATCAATTAGGGTTTGCTCTCACATCCTATTTGGGATCATCATTCCAATTAACTCTAAAAATTATTTTTGCCAGCAATACTGAGACAGTGATAGAGTCAGCAGCACACCTCAAACTTTTTCAGAAGGATCCACCCATTACCCAATGCACATCAAGTCCTGAATCAAATCCTGTTGAGCCAACTCAACAGCCAGAAAGTTCTCACCTGAATGGGTGTGCAGGCTGGAGTGTCTGTGACAAAGGTATGATCACATATTGCATCCTTGATATCAATGCTGCTCATGGTGAGAACTCAGTAAATATGACCATTGACTTTCTGAAATACTCAGGTCCAAACATTGACAGCTGCAGGTACATTAGTTCCTTCCTTTTCAGTTTTTCTTGTCTGACCCAAACACTCAGCCCTGACTCAAAATAAAGTCTATTCTGTGTGTCCACAGGTTTGGTGGTGTGACCATTTACACAGACTTGCACCCCATTATGACACATTGTGGGAACTATAGTCAGAGCATGACTGACAGAGGGCATCATGTGTCCCAACATTTTGTATGGAGTGTTTTCAGAGTTGTTATTTACTCTTACATTGAGCAAGTGAATGTGATAATCAGCTTCTACAATACTGCCTGTGTTGGTGTATCGATCAATCCTTGTGGAACAAAAATTCACCAGGATTCACAGAGAAAAAATGCAGTTATTTATCAGGTTCACATGAGCAATAAAAGAACCCACTACATTATAAATTTTGAATTGCTTGATCACTGTGACAACATCATGAAAAGTAAGACAACTTTTGTGAGATTTGAGGTCAAGGATGATGCATGTGTGTCCCTTCAAATAAGCACACCACCTTGGCATTACAACACAGCTTTTGGCAGCTTGTCATTCCAATATCACTGCAAATTAGTTTTGCTCCAGGACCATTATTCAACCAAAACTAATACACTCCATTATTTGATCAAACTGTATCAGCATGAGACCAGTATGGTGTTACCTGAGGAATTCAAAACCAAACCTGACCAATCAAAATTTTGCCTCTTCCATCACCTCTTCAGGCTGCCATTCAGGAAAGAGATGACTGGGTATGGAGACATGATGTCATTTCTTTTCAAGAAAGGTAACATGATTTCTGAAGCCCACATTGTGCACAATAATTGGTGCGCCAACAAACAAAAGTACAAGAGTACAGCAAGAAACAGAATCACATGTGACAAAAAAGTAATTTCCAAAAGCTATAATTCTTCAGTGGTCAGCTTTTATGATATTATTGAGGCACAAAGGAAACTTCACATTGACTCAAACAGTTGGTTTATTGATGATACAGGAACTTTTTCAATGAGACTTGTGGTATGGGGCCACTCATGGATCTCCATACAAGTACAAAAATCCCAATACTACCAGAAACAAGGAAACACAGCCATACCTGTTGAGATGAGAATGACAATGACACCAACCAGGTGCAACACAATCCCACCTGAACAAAATAACTCAGTGCTTCAGCTGATGCTGGGTCCAGGTACATTCCTGGAAGAGGAATCTTTTGGTCAGTTTCAGGTGAATGTCTTTGCAAGTAAGTGGTGCTACATAAAGCCTTATCTGGCTTATACTGTTTCAGTAACTCTGCGAGAAGCATTCTTCAGTTCAGGAGAACTTGAATTTTTTTCTCCAACTGACAAGCAAGCCTTTGCTCTGACTGTAAATTACAGTTCTGCAGCCAACAGAACCATTTATTTGGGCTTCAGAAACATTGATCCCGGATCTGCATTTGATTTTTTCCTGACAAAGACATATCGAAGGGAGTACTGTGAACCAGTGACTTATGATGGGTTTCATCTGAGGGAAACTTATATTTTTGTTCCTCTTGTGAATATGATTGACTACCTGCAAGTGAAATCCAAGCATATCCTTCTGTTTTCTGTAACATTTGAGGGTAATACCCCCAAATCATACTTAAACCCCAGAAAGCCCTTCTCGTGGAAGCAAGCACAAGAAAGATGCAGAGATGCTAATGCATTCTTGTTGAAAGTTTACAGTTTGAATGACTTGAAGAAATTTGTGAGACTCTACCTCAACTTGGTAAATGAGGTCAGGTTTCCTCTGCTTTCCTTCTACTATGGTATACACAGGCAGGTCAGTAAGTTCTTCATTGGTTTTGTATGGATTGCCAGTTTGCCAAGTTGCATTTTGATTGACCTTGTGATTGCTTTCCAGTGGAATTCTGATCACTTGATTCATGATGACAACACAACACTTGGGTACCAACCATGGCTCAGGCACTATGGTCAAAGCATTTCCCCAATATTCACAGCATTTCCAGTGGATGTTTCTCTCCAACCATGGATGGATGACATGGCACTGGAAAAGAGGGACATGGAACACTTTGAAAATTTAAAAGCTGCAAGCCTCAAAGCCTCAGTGGTTTGGCAGCCACAGAAAGACAAGCAGAAAAGATGTTCTCTGCTGCAGTTGAATGATCTGCTTCATCCGCAGATCATCATGGCAGACTGCCACAGGAAACTTTCCAATCACAGAGTCATTTGCAGACAAAATCCAAGTGATATCCAGACACATGCAAACTATTCACACAAAAAACAATGTCCCAGGGGTACAATTCAAACACATGAATTTTGTTTTTCTACTCACTTCAAGGGAGGGAAAGGTTTTCAAAAATCTTGTTGTACAGATATCTTTCATGTTGATCAGTTGTTATCAAATACCATATTTTCACTTGTACCTCTCTTGGAGACAATGACTGTACTCCAAGGTCACAATGTAACATATGTTTCACCAGAGGACAAGAATGGTAGAATTTGTCATGTAGCAAATAATATCTACTCTGCATCATACTTGAGCAAAAGTTTGAATTGGCTAGTAACCAAAACTCTCTGCAACAGTGTTACTGGTCTGTTCCTGTGTGCCTTGGTTCCAAAGGAAAATAATTTGTCACACCTTGTCAACATATTTCAATGTGAAGACAGCACTTTTATATCATCCTTACTCCTGTGTGATGAAGCTGCTCATTGCAATGATGGGAAGGATGAAGACTTCTGTTCCATGTCTGAGGGGAATCTGATGGCAACAAGGTGTCACATGTTAAGAGGAAAACATTCTGCATCCATTGGACAATGCCTCTTATGGACAAACAAAAGAGGCATTTTGCAACCATACCAAAAGCCACATTTCAGTCAAACAGCAACAAGTATTTCTGAAAGGTGGACATTTGAAGAACTGTATTCCAACAGAAAACATCAGGAAGCTGATGCTGTTTCAGTTTTTGGCTGCAGGGACAGCCAAACAATTCCAAGTTCCCTGGTAAATAACACAATTCCAGATTGTGTTCATGGGGATGATGAGTGGTACATCAGTCTCCTCTCCCCAGAAAAGACATGTCCTGACCCAACCATGTTACCATGCATTCCTGGACACCCCAGGTGCTTCAATAGGAGTGACTTGTGCTTGAATAGGAGGCATGCTGTCCTGGGACACTTGGAACCCTGTCCAAATGGAGCCCACCTGGCTGAATGTGAATTGTTCATGTGTAATCAGAACTTTAAGTGCCCTGGGTATTACTGTGTACACATAAGCAACTTATGTGATGGGACAGTTGATTGCCCACATGGAGAAGATGAACTAAACTGCTCAGACCACACATGTGCCAACAAGTTCAGCTGCACATACACACACAGATGCATCCATTTGTTTGAAATTTGTGATGGCATTGGACATTGTGAAAAAGAAGAGGATGAAGTAGCATGTGAATTGAAGCCTTATTCAAACAGGTGTCAGTGGCTTAATTATGCTATTCATTGCTATGAACTGAAAGAAACCAACTCTGGATTCTTGTTTGACACAATCCTTCCTCATATATATGTTTCTCTCAACAAGCTGCAATTGCATGTGTCCTCAACCTTGACCTCCAGACACCTATCACATTTCCCAAATTGCTTAGCTATTCACATAAACATGAACAATATTTCTTCTGTGTGTGCAAATGTGTTTCAGAATTCATACAGAATAATTCATCTGAATTTAAACAACAACTCCATCTCCGAAATAAGCAAGGAATGCTTTGGCAGACTCCCCCATATGATTGAACTAAATCTGAAGCACAACAAACTAAACTTAATATCAGAAAATGCTTTCAAGGGATTACACAAATTAGCTGTATTGGATCTGTCCTTCAATCATTTGAAAAGTTTTCTGAAAATTTCTTTCAGGTTTTTGCCAAAGTTATATTTTCTCATCATTGTAGGAAATCCAATCACTTCTTTTGATGCAACTTCTTTTTCAACATTGTTCCCAGCATTGAAAAACATTGAAACAGATGACTTTGTGTTTTGCTGTCAAGAGCAAAGACCACATGTTGTCTGTGAGACAATGCCACCTTGGCCTAGTAGCTGCAGTAATATTTTTGAAACAAGTTTTATGATTTTTCTGCTGCTCACTATGGCTCTTGTTGTGTTTTGTTTCAACACCCTATCAACTGTTAAGCATGCTGTTCAAATTGTTCAAACAAAAAAGGCATTGAGGAGGACACCTTTTGCTGCAAGTTTATCTGAAAGCAGAAATGCCTACAATTTTACAACAATTCTAATAAATATATCTGATGCTATGTTGGGCACATATCTTCTTACAATATCTGCTGTGGATATTTCATATCATGGCTCCTTTTTTAAAGTTGAGAAAAGGTGGAGAAGTGGAATAACCTGTCATATGTTATCATTTGTATATTTATGCTCCTGTTGCTTGTCAGTATTCAGCATAACATTTCTAGCTTTTGTCAGAAACAGACTGACAGTATCCCCCTTGAAAACTGCTCTATCCAAAGAAAGACCCACAAAGATTTGTTTACTCATTGGTACAGGACTCACAGTTTGTTTGGCACTTTCACTTCACCTTTCATACTGGTTTGCAGAAGGACATATTTCTATACCAAACTCCTTTTGCATTTTGATTGGAAACATTGGCCAATCAATGACAGAAAAAATAACCAGTGTTTTTGTGTCTGTTGTTGAATTTTCAGCAATTGTTGTGATCCTTATTCTGTACTGTCATCTTGTGAAAAGTTTCATAAAGCAAAAACAAGCCCTGGCAAAATTTTCCAGTAATACCATAAATTTTCAAAGAAAAGCTTCATTCAAAAAGGGTATTGTAATACAGCTATTTGTTCTTGGGGTCAGCAATATACTGTGTTGGGTACCTCAGGCCAGTTTTAATTGTATTTCTCTCTCAGTGCAAAACTACCCAATCAATTCCCTGATCTGGGTCACTGTGGTGGCTTTACCTCTGAATGGAGTCATCAATCCTGTGGTGTTCAACTATAGGGCAGTAAAAATGTTATGCCTGCACATAAAGCAGAATCTGGCCCATCAGATGTGAATCCCACGAAGCAAGACAGCAGATACATGTCTTAGCTTGAGAACCCTTGAGGGTTTGAGTTTGGTTTGGGATTGAAGGTTTTGGGGGTTCAGGTCAGGGTTTGGGTCAAGGTAAGTCTTGTGCTGTGAAGTTACAGTGTAGTGACACAGTGGTGGAATGTTTACCAAGCCTCAAACTTTTAAACATTCTGTGAAACTCCTTCCACTCAAAACCAGCCTATCTTGCTCTGCTCTTGATGACCAACAAAACACAGAAACATGTGCAGTGTTCACAATCTCTGTCTGGTTGCACTCACTAAGGGGCAAACCCTTGTTTCCTCACAAAAACCAGTGCCTCATTGACTTAGAGTTTGTTTGGAAGAAGGATTATCTGCAACAATCCTTTGCGTTGCACAAGCAGGAGGATCAACAATCATGCCAACACATGGAGCTGTTCTCCTATCCTGCCCTTTGCCTGCATTCACCCTTGGTGTTGGAATTGGGAGACACTGATGTGCCTCACACTCCTTAGGCTCCTTCTGCATCTGCTCACCTGTTCACACATTTTCAACCTCTTGAGCCCACTCTTCCACCAGACAGAGCACTTCTGCTCATAGTTTCAGTGTGAATTGGCCCTCATGCTCTGGTGGTGCCAGTGGTTTCAGTATCTGCAAAATTCAAACACTCTCTGAATTTCTCTTCAGACTCAGAAAGATTGAGTAATTTTGAGCATGAATGTGATAGTGACCTTGACCTTGATCTCAACCCAGACTCTAGATTGGTGAAATTCAAGCTTTTGTTATGTGCTGTTATTGTGGAGTTTTCTTTAACTTCCTTGAACACAGCACACAATGACAATATTCCTATTCTCTCAACCATGGAAGGTACAAAAGCCCTCATTCTGGTCATTTCTTTGTTCTAAAAGCCACTCCTGTTTTTCATTGAAAAACTGAGAAGGGGGTATCTTGTCCAGTTACCCAGTCATTTCAGAGGCAAACACTGTGATTTATTGAACAGAGACAGGCCAGAAGTCTGGTAGTTGCAACTGCAAAACCTGCAAGCCAAAAAATCATGCGCCCACATGTGCAAGCAATATTTACTTGTTGAGAGTCCCTTTTTGCAAAAACAGGCAAATTCATCTGTAAGTGCCAAAGACAAGATTTGATGCCTGCAAAGAAAGCGTGCACTGTGCATGCATGCATGATTGCCAAGTTGACCAGCAACAAAAAGGCCGTTGCAGAAAACATACAAAATGGGTATGTCTTCCAGGGCATTTGTCACACATCCACCCCTGAGACGCAGCCTCCTCAGCTGCCAGACTCCAAGCTGAGCCTGAGTCCCAATTTCACCCAAACTTGGGGGGCCACTCCAGGCTGAAATGTTCCAAGTCCAACATTTACTCCAGAGCCTCAGTCCATTTTTACACATTGCGAGAGGGGGCTGGAGGCCTACAAATTTCTAATTCCCAACTTTTGCTCCAGAGCATCAGTCCATGCAGAGTTACCTACCTGGCTCTAGTGAGATGTTTTCCTTCAGCTGCCAAATGTAAACTGAGCCCAAACACCCTCACATTCTGCAGCCTCAGTGACAATGCATGAAGAGTTGGGGGCACTGGGTTTTACCATTCAGAACAGACTCTTGCTGACAACAATTGTTGCATTTCATGTGACTATAAATACACAAAAACAAAAATAAAATGTTAAATATAAAGTTTTTGTTTGGCAGTAACACAAACAGGAAATGGCAAAAATCCAATTTGCATTTTATTTCAACACAGATCTTCTTTGGAAAAATGCATTGTGTCTTGAATGGAAAACATTGATGAAAAGAGAACAAAAACAGAACCAAATATCTGTCTCTCTCACAGACATTCAATGCAATGACTGAAGCCAAGAAAGTCCATTTCCCACAGCAAGATCTGAAGTTGCTCTTGATACAGAGCGTGGCAGCTTCCCAAACTGAGCAAAAACACATTCAGGTGACATTTGAAGTTCTTTCATGTTTGACTGGGATTGGGATTGAAAGTTCAGTTGACATTAGGGTTTGTTAGAGTGTTGCGCAATGCTGCCAAAAATTCTTTCAGTGGCCATGCCAACACTATTAGCTCAAAGGGCAAGGTTGTGATGCCAGTTCTTTCTTTTCAGTGAGTCTTTCAGACAGGGCAGAGGTAGATTGGTATTTTCTTGCTGTTTTCTTTCTTGTGGTCTCTCATGTTTCGGTAAGTGTTTGCCACAGGAGCCAGTCATCCTTGTTTGTTTGTGCCTTTAGGACAGGAAGAGTTTATGCGCACTATTAAATTTGGAACTTGATTCATCATAAGAACAGGCAATATTGGCAGCCAAGTCAAAAAGCACCTGAAAGAGAATGTGCATGTTGATGAAGCAATCAAAACATATTTTGTTGGTTTGACCCCAGGAGGGAGCTTGCCTGGTGACCAAATTGTAAGATGAAAAAGGGGCTTTCAAAGACCTTTCACTTTCACCAATTATCAAAGCTCTATTTCAATTAAAAGCCAAGATATAGCTTGTTGCTGGGGTGGTTTCTATGGAGCCAAAATTTGTAACTGGTTGCTAGGCAAAAGCTTGCCCAGCAACAAAATTGTGAGATCTACAAGGGCTTTCAAACACCTTTTATGTAAACTAAATATCAAGGCTCTATCTCAAATGGAAGCTGAGAGGGACTCCACACGATTAGCGAGTAAAATGGCTTGGCCTTTACCTCCATGAATCCGCTTGATGCAAAAACACGCAGCAGGAAACATCATCAATTTTTATCAAAACTGTCAAAGGTCAAATCCCAAATTCCAATCAAAATGTGATCCTCCTTCCTGAAGGAAAGATTATTGCTCTGATCATGGCTGGTCGAATTCAATCAGTTCTTCTCCACCAATCAAATGAAAGTAGATCCATATGTCAACCAATTGCTTGAAAGAAGAGGTGTTCATCTTCTTTCCATCAAGCATCCCTCAAATTCATCAGAGTAGTTTGAGGATTAGGTGCTTCAACAAAGTGCTACAAAACCATCAGCTTGTGTTGTGCAAATGAAAGCATGTCACAGCCAGAACATATCTGGAACCACATCTTGTGTTTTTGTCTGTTTCTTTGTGCTTGCAATTTGCACCCAGTCAATTGTGACAAGTATTCTAACCTGAGCATGAGTAACATCTACAGGAGAGCACTGAGCAATTCCCCCAGAAACTGGCATTTCTACATAAAACTGCTGCTGCATTTTAAACTGAAAAGGGACAGGAATCATCTGGTGGGTGGGAACATTCCACACCTGGTCAAGGTCACCAAAGTCTTTGTGAGCAAAGTTGCACTGCACTCAGCAGAGCTTCTCCCCTTCTCCCAGAGACAGATCCATGAGACTGGGAGGCGGATCTGGCGCAAACCTCACAGCACAACTATTGTCTTCAGCAAAGTTTTCACTGTGCAAAGGTTGGCTGGGTATCTTGAGTCAAATGACAGTATCTGGTACAAACAAGTTTGTTCCCACCTGGGAGAAATTCCTTGTTCAATGTCTCAGGTTGAACAAGTTTGGAACTTCAAGTTGCATTCCTGGCTTCATCTGAATCTGTCCTTTCAACTTGTTGACTTCTTTGTTGGAGAATTCTACAGTTGCAGCAAAGGAAGCACAAAAATATTGTCAACAGAGAAAACTGTGAAACAGATTGTCTTGTGTGGCTTTCACTCCCAATTGACTATTTTCCCCAATACAAGTTCTTCAAAAGTGGTCACTGTGTGTGGAGACTTTGCCAGATGTCATGTCCTGCTTTCTTATTCAATTATAGACAGCAAACTCATCACAACTGAACAGGTTTACCCTCCCCAAAAGAGACAATTCAATGTTCCCATTCTCTTTTGCCAGATGTTTCAAAATATGAGCTTTGAAAGACAAATTTTTGTTGTTGAGAGAAAAGAGGTGATTGTGTTTAGTGTGTTTCATATTCACTATTCAGATATCACTGTCTATGATGGACCAGGGATATTGTCAAGAATTATCAGACCTTCAGCAGAAACATACACAACATCCTCCTTCATCTGCATTGTTCATGCTGCCCTTCACACTGGGATGTTTGAATTTTCAAGAAGAACAATTGACATTGCAACAACCACAAATGTGACCAAAGAACTGATGCTGATGCATCCAAGCAATATTTGCCAAAATCATTGCACCAGTTGTGGTATTCTGTTTTCAGCTCCACTTCGACATCATATCAATATAACTCCTTTGCATTTTGAATTCAGTGGCAAAGACAACATTCTGTGTTATTTTGCAGGACTATCAGCATTTAGTGCAAAAGATAGAACATTTCAAGTGTCAGGCTCAGAATGTTTCAATGGTGTCAGGGAATCTTACAGACCAATGTATTCCAGCACAAGTGAAATGCTGCTAGTGATTTATGCTCATCAAGAATATGGCTCCTTGAAAACAACTCTCAGAATAACAACAACACAGTGCAGGAGAATACAACTTAATGCCTGTTCACTTGCAAAATGTGATGATTTTGGTCAATATTCATTTTCCTATGCTACCTGTTCACAATACAACCCTGATCTCAGAGATCATATGGTCACTGGCATAAAGGCATCATTGGATCTCAATCGTAGAGTTCGTTCCACAGAAATCTCTGTTGAAAAAGATGAGTGTACTGTTTACCAAATCCATCATGATCTCAGTGAATATTTTTACCAGCAATGCAGACTTGTTTCATTCAGTCACACACCTTTACAAAACAAATCAGCAAGTGTCACATACGATGTCAGTGGATTTTTGATGGGTGAGTTTTTCTTTTCCCCTGCTAAGTTTTTCACTTCAATTTCAAGGAATGAAGAATTTACAATTTCCTTTTCTTCCCTGAAAAGGCATGCATGATGTGCTCCTGCTCAGTGGATATCCAGATGAGCTGGTGTGTAGAAAATCTGTTGGAAGCAAGAGCAGAAGAGAGAGACTATCACACTGCATGAAGAACAGTTCCAGACTGACAATAAACAACACTGACCACAACAATCACATGATTTTCACCATAAAAATGTTGGAGACATATCCATCACACACTCAGTCTCCCCAACTCTCTGTCTTCTTCAGCAATAATGTCAGGGGAAGCTGGGCCGAAGTTTTGGTCACTCACAGCTCAAATCCAGCTGTCAAAGATCCCATTTACTTTGTCAGAGAATCTATTGTAATAACTAAACCTGGGAGAACACACCCAATGAAAAAAGTAACTTTGAACAAGGACAAAGAATTAGTTGTCATGCAGAAAGAGCACACCAAATTGTTCACAGGACAAAAGATCAAGGTGAATTTGGATGTGCACTCAAAACAAAAAGATGACATTGGATCTCTCCTGCCTTTTGCTTTATCTCAAACAGATGTGTACTTTCTGCACTGGAGCACAAACATCAGTTTGTTTTGCAGTTCCAATGTCAACTCAGCAAAGTACTACAAAATGTCATTGCCTGGTAACATAAATTTTGTATCTTTCACTGTCATCTCAGCTGTACCAAGGCAACAATGCATGAGGATAAACACCTATTGGATACAGGATGAACACACCAGGCTATCCCAAGAGTTCCTGACTTTTGAGCCAACAGAATGTGTGTTTGATGCTCCAACCAAATACTTGTACAGCTACTGTCTGAAATTTGGACAGTTTGAACACAGAAAACTGAATAACACTTTGATGAAAACTTTCTTTCTGTTTGGAAACCCATTTCTGGTGAAATGTCCAGAATATACAAACTTGTGTGACACTTTTGAGACAAATGGAAAAACACTTAAGACTTGGGTTCAGGCATCCCATTTGTGCAAAGTGGTGAAGACACATTTGCCTGTATTTACAAACAAAGGGGATTTAGATGAGTTTGTAGCACTTGTAAAATTATCAGGTCATGTGCCTCCAATCACTACAGCCTTCATCGGTGTCAAGAGAACTTTCAATTCAAAGGCAAGTAAACTTTTGGATTGTGTTCTCACTGCAGTTTTCTCATTGCAAATCTTCTGGGATGTATTCTGCTTGGCAAGGACATCAAACAGGATGGCAAGTGCAGAGAAAAAAGACAAGCACACAATGTTGGGTTTTATCCATTTCCAATTGGCCTTTCAGATCATGTGTGTTGTTGCATTTACATACAATGTCAGATGCCTACAAAATGTTTCAACACAATTTCAGGTTGTCAACACTTGGGAAAACAGAAATCCTGTCGCTTGGCAACCACAGCGTGTTGAACCAACCAGGGTGCTTCCAGAATACACAATACATATTCACAGGAAAACAATCCCCATTATGTACCTTTGTAACAAAACCAAAAACTCTTTCTTGTCAGACATACCAGATTTTGATGGCTGTAATTATTATTCCTCACAGAGTATCAGTTTTCACAGCACAAATCTGTTGCGTTTCAGTGCAAAAAGGGCAAAATCTGCACTGTGCAGCCTGATGCTTCTCACAAATTTAGCAAAGCCATATCTGGTAGAAGTTAACTGCTCTGCACCAATAGTTACAGATGTGCTGTGCTATCACAGTGAAGAATCACAAGAAAAACCTGCTCTAACATATTTAGATACAACTGTGTGGGAGAAGTCATGTGTCATGAAAAACAACACATGCTTCAAATTTCTCACCAGAGAATTCAACATGTCTCAGTTCAGTTCAAATGAACTATCAGTCAATGAGGGCTCATGTCAGCTGGCACAACAATTGGAGTTTCTCTTTGAAGCTACAGAAACTATATTTCCTCCTTTGTCTGTGGAACATTGCAAGATTTTGATAGTGTACAACAGGTTGTGGAACAGATATCTGTATGAAGCATACTCCAACACAAACAAAGAAAGCACAGCAGGTATATTTGTGAACACAGGTACCAAACCAATGCAATTTGCACTGAGACACTTGTATGAATGTGGCAATGAAACATACATAGCAAATCAATTCATGTGTGATGGATTTCAAGATTGCCCTGGTGAAAGTGATGAGGTTGGCTGCAACTGCAACAACTCACTAAATTACTCCAATAAATGTAGATATCTTGATTTGGGAGGAGGAAAGAGGAAATGTTCCATATTCTATTTTTCTGCTCGAAATGGATCATGCCATCTGTATGACTCCAGTTTCAAAGCCATGCCCTCCAAGTCAGCTCGTTCAATTGGTGCAGAACTCACAATCCCATCTCAGTTGTCCTGCAACTCCAACAGATCTGTCAGATACAATGTCTCTCAAATCTGTTCCTACACACTGAGGTCTCAACATGTGTCACCATGTCCAAGAGGGGAACACTTGAGGAAGTGCCTTCATTTTGAATGCAACATGATGTTTAAGTGTCCGGGACACTATTGCATTCCTTGGCATTATATTTGCGATGGGAAGTGGGATTGCCCAAGAGGGACAGATGAGTCTAATATTCATCAGTGCAGGAAACAGTTGAGAGCCTGTAACTCCATGTTTAAATGCAGAAACAGCACAGCCTGTGCTTCCATTGGTAACATTTGTGATGGGAATAAAAACTGTCCATCCGGTGATGATGAATCACTTTGTACTCTTCAGAATGTTCTCTGTCCTTCAGAGTGTGATTGTTTAACATTTGTCATCAAATGTTTCAACATCTCCTTCTTTGAGTCCTCTCCCAGTCTTTCACATTTCAACATCATCCTCATAAATCAAACAAGTGTTTCCACCAGACATATCAATTTTGCTGAGGCAGTGTTGTTTACAATTGTGAATTCAAATGTGACAGCTATTTGCAACATTGTATCCAGGTACAACCATCTCCTTCTGCTTGGTGCATCTTCAAACAGAATTGCTGAAGTTTCTGGAGACTGTTTCTCAGTTGCTTTTGACCTGAAGGTGATAAATTTGTCTGAGAATCTGATTTGTCACATCAGCCAAAGAGCATTTGCAGAAAAATCAAAGCTTTTGTATTTAGATTTGAAAATGAATCTTCTGACTGAAATCTTGGACAATTGGATTTTAAACACTTCCAACATCAAGTACATTTCTATCAAAGACAACCCACTGAAGCTGGTTGGTTCAAAAAGTTTTGAAAAATTTCAAACTACTATTTTGGACACCAACCAGTTTTCAGTTTGCTGCTTCTTACCAAAGAAAAACCACTGCACAGACAAAATCCCCTGGTACATTTCATGTGAGAGACTTTTGGGCAATCATAGCATTCAAGTCACCTTTTATTCAGTTTTTATTTTGTCACTGTGCATGAATCTAACTTCCATTTTTCTGCAACTGTTTTTGTGTCACAAGCAGAAATTTTCAGGATTTGTTGTGCTGCTAATTTCTGTTGGAATAACAGACATAGAGATCAGTTTGTATTTGGGAATCATTTCAGTATTTGATACAGTCTTCAAAGGGACCTTTGTACTCCGTTACTCTGACTGGACATCCAGTAGTTTGTGCTTTGTTGCTCTGGGTGTGAACCTGAACTTCCACAGTGTGTCTCCATTGTTGCTGTGCTTGATGTCACTGGCAAGACTCATGGTGGTCTGGTACCCAGTAGAGTCAAAGTACAAGGAAAGAAACTACGTTTTGAGACGTGTGCTTGCTGTGGTCTCTGTGTGTTGTGTTGTGACTGTGGTCCTCACCAATGTTGGTCACGTGGTTCTTGGGGAAGCTCCTTTTAGTCTGTGCTCCCCTTTCCTGGATCCTTCAAACAAAGCAATTGTTATCAAATGCTTCACAGGTTTAGTCACAGCTCTGAACTATTTTGCCACAATCTTTGTGTCCATCATTCACAGCTGGTTGTACCTCATCCTCAGGAGGTCTCAAGCACAAATTCAGGCTGCCAGGTCAGCCCAGCAGTCCAATGGTTTCCTTTTGGCTCAGCTCCAGTTCATCACTGGGTGTAACATGTTGTGCTGGGTTCCTACTGGAGTGATTCATTCATCCTTGGCTCTGGAGGAATATCCCATTGAGATTGTCTTTTGGGAAACAGCTGTCTTGGCTCCCCTCAATGCTGTCATGATTCCTCTCATTTTTGTCTGCACAGATGTGAAGAAACTGTTGTGTGTCAAGTAGATTTCTCCAAAAAAGTTCACATTTTCCTCTTGTCTGTCACCTTGATCATCAATTTGCAATGAAAATTTTCAAAGCTTCTCCCAACATATATCTGCTTTTGCTGGAAAAATGCTTCACACATACTTTTAAAACACGTTTTCCACTTAAAATGGCATCAATAATTTGTGGGAGATGGAGGACGCATGTTCTTGCAATAAAATTCACTTTGTAATTGACAAAACCAGTCTCTCCCCTTGCGTTACGTGGCAGGCAGAAGGTCTGAAATGACCATTTTACACGTCAAATTTTACAAGTTGAAATCGCCCCTTTCCCGCTATAGGGGTGACCTTCCCTCAAACATCTGTGACTCTGCCAAGACCGCGTTGCCACGTTGACCTCAAACTGAACTGGACGCTACACTGAAGCATTTTCGCTTGCAGACTGCTGGCTGTACTTTCAGGTTTGATGAGAGACCTGACCATGAACGGAGGCGTCGTCGGCAAGGACCAGCCGGCCGTCGTCAAGGTGTGCCCGAAGCACGGGCCCATCGTGGTGGCGGGGCCGGGGGCGCGGCTCCCCGGGGACCTGCTGCAGGGGCCCGGCGGGGAGTGGGGAGGGGCGCCCGGGGAGAGAGGAGCAGGGGCCGCGGGGGGCTGGGCCGGGGCACCGCCCGGGGGAGAAGGAGGGGCAGGCGGGGTAGGAGGCCTCAGGGCTCCAGGGGAGAGAGAAGCTGGGTTCAATAAGGAGGAAGCTGGGCCAACCTGCATCCGGCCTGGATCTGCCACCAGACCTGGGTCCACTGGACCTGGGTCCATGGGAACTGGACCCACCATCAGAGGAAAGCCCAGACCCATTTCCGTCACTGTCTCCCCGATCCAGGGCAAGAAAGAGGACACGTCAACCCAAACCCAGGAAGGCAAGATGGCGCCTGCAGCCCTCCAGACCCTGAACCAGCTGGACCTCGGCCCCAGAAGACCCACCAAGCGTTCAGCCCTCTCCTCCTCCACCTACCGCGCCTTCGCCTCTGTGGACGATCCCATAGGGATTTCCTCACAGGAACACAGCAGCGCCCCTGGTGGTGAGGACAGGAACCCGGAGGTCCCGGATGTCGGCTTCGCCCCCCTGGAGCGCGGCCGGCACTGCGTCCCCAGACGCCCCATCTCGGACGACCTCAGCGCCCCTTGCTGGGTCCGCCGCCCCGTGGCGGTGGCCGGCAGCGTCAGCGCTCCGGGCAGCCCCGTCAACAGCGTGCGGCTGCAGCGGGTGTCGCCGCAGAGAGCGCGTCTCCTCCCGGGGGAGGGTGGCGCGGCGGCCCGGGGCCTCCCCTCGGCTCCCCCGCCCCCAGGACCCCTCCCCTCGGCGCCCCTGGGCCCCTTCCCCGCGGAGCCCCAACTCCAGCAGCCGGTCCCGGTACGTCAGGCTCGGCGTATGGCTGACCCACACCCGCCCAAGGGAAGCGACGGACTGAGCATGCGCACAGACTCGGACGCTGGCACAGGAACCGGAAGTGACTCTCTGGGCAGGCGCAGTGACGATCCCTGGATCAAGGGACCAGAACCGAAGCCAGTTGCTATGGTCCCCAGCGAGATTGTTGCCATGGAAACGAACTTGGATGGATACGTTGCTCAGAAACTACCTCGTCGCTCCTGGAACCCTTGACTGGATGTTGTCCTTGGTCTTTTGTTGGTCTGTTCTTCAATCAAACCCAGGGTCTCAGGCAGAGAGGTGAAACACGCACACGTGCACACGTGCACACACACACATGCACACACACACACACACACACACACACACACACACACACACACAACCGCCCCCTTACTCCTGTATCCTCAAGTGCAAGTTTCACTTCGATGGCCCAGGGATTTGTTTATCAATGAAATTCTGTTCCAACCGTCTTTTGTTTTGTTGCAAAGAGGAGAGTTCACTTCACGGGAGAAAATCAGGGCCAACGGATTCAAATTTGATGAGTTTGAATGGAGTCAAATTGGGTGAGGCATGCATGAGGACCAGACTGGAGTGTACCTGATGTGTATGGGGACAGAGGTGAGTCAGATTTAAATTTGAGGACGTCCGATGTATTCTCAACCAAGAAATTTGGACCATGGGTATTTCAAACTTTTGCAGCTCAAGCCGCCAACACTGCATATTGTGATTGTTCGTTTCCTTTTTTTCCGACTGAATAAACCTCAGTTCGTTCGTTCTTTTCCTGTTCCTCTTTGGGGCAATTGTGGGGGGGGGGTGTACGATTCCACGGGAAGGGCCTCAGGGACTTCGTTCATTATGAAATGTCTCGGGTGCCAAAACACAAAAGCTTTTCCGCTTCAACAAACAAGAAGATCCTACGCCTGACCAACAAAAGAGATAATTGCGCTTCGCAACAGGTGACCTTTGGATTCAAAAGGTCAGACATGAACGATTGCAACTGAAGGTGTGAAGGCGTCACGCGTCGCCTGGCAACACGAACACCGCGCGAGACGTGCATCGTCACTGGCTGTTCATCTCTGGGTGGATCCAGGGTACGAGTTTGGGGTGGGAGAGCTCAACCCTGGTGGTTGGGGGTGGGGAGGGAGGGCTCAACCCTGGGGTTAGGTGGGGTGGGAGGTTT
>JAAUXT010146236.1_pt1 | contig 21315 bp, 17 predicted proteins | sample 7278171 | NCBI WGS metagenome assembly JAAUXT01 (sample SAMN14350112, study PRJNA611818) | marine sediment metagenome | isolation source: surface marine sediment (1.8m) | place: French Polynesia: Moorea | collected 2018-08 | reverse complement strand
ATTTCAAATTTTTTATCAAAAAAATGACTTTTTAACCCTAACTTTAGGCCCACCTAAAAAACATATAAAAATTTTCAAAAATCAAAAATCAAATGTTGCTACTCAAACCCCATACAATAGACTACATTTTATCAATATACTTCTTTTACCAAATTTTTGTACTTTCTCAGATACGGAGCCATTTCTACATCCATACCCTATATTTTCCACACTTCTAAATAGGACCTTTTTGACCTAAAGAACCCCAAAATTCAAAGGTCCTGAAATCCTTCCTGGTACACTATCCCCAACCTAAATTGAACTGAAAGAGCCCAAAAGATCCAACATTGATCCTCATTTTGACTATGAAACAGGTGTAGACATACTTTTGGAAGACCCTGCCTGTAGGTGATTTGATTTCGCTTGCTCTGATTTCGCTCGCTTTTTCCAAAAGCTCACAAATCGGACCAAGCTCCTCAAAGCACCTAAAAACGAGCTTGTACGAGTATTGTGATCAAGCACACGCACTGACAGGATCGTCGTTCATGCGAAGCGGGCAAGCAAAATCTCCAGCCCAGCTGCATGGATTGGGCAAAGGGTCACGTTCCCTTCGCGTTGATCTTGAATTCCGTCCAGGAAAATTTCTCCACGAAGTGCCCTTGCACACAAGGCAAACCTGCTGAGGATCCAAAAATCAACGTGAGAACGTAATGCTACGCACACAGCGGCAAAGACAGCTCGAGACTGCATTATCTGTGCATCTGTCTCTCATGCAGAACACATCCATTTGCTTCTCAAACTGGAGCTGATCTGAATGGAACCATGCAGCATGAATGTGAGGTGTGTCCAAGCCTCCGCACGGTGTGCTCACGTTCCAACAGCTCACTGCACGTTCTGATTTCAAATCAAAGAACTAAACTGTTCTGACATGACTTTCACCCTCTAACGGACAAGTCACACTTGAAGACGAGTGGACGAGTGGCGGTTGCCTAACAGGACGGCCTTCCCGAAAGAATGGATCATGTCGTGTGAACTGCAGAGTTTTCCAACTGCTGAACTGCAACTGCATGCCCGTGGACCATTGACAATTGATTTGTTCTGGCTCTTGCCTGACACAGTATGAACGGGTACCTGCACAAGATGTGACAATCTTTTTGACAATCAGGCCTTCTGTCGGTGCCAGAGTTGCAGTTGATGCGCACATTCCAACTGACTTGTTCTCAGAAACAACAGCTGCAGTGGAAAGGAAGTTGAGGCGTCTGCCCAGGTTGCTGTCTGATTTGAAACACAAAATTGCAGCAACAGTTGTGTCTCAAGGTCCCAATCTGCCGACAAACAGACATCTATGTTGAGGCAGAAATGCATGCTGACACGACAACACAAGACCAAGTTGGAATTTTTTGTGTGCTACGTGAATTGCCCTTCAGAAACACATCCTAAATCAACATATTTCAGACAAATCCACGTCAGAGCAATTGATTCATCAAAACTACATGAATGCATTTGTCTCGCCACACAACGATCGCTGTACATATTGATTTGGCGGAAAAATGAATTAAAATAGCGCGTTCGTTGAGGAAGGCGAGACGTGGGCGTAGCGAGGAATGTGTAAATGGCGGTTGGATACGCGTTTTCTCTGTGGCACAGCATTCTGCATGGCTTTCACACCCACCAACTGACTTGCAAAGAATGACTCAGGTTCGTGTCAGTTTGGTCGACCCGTGCAGATCTCAGCGAAACCTCCGAAGGTTTCAGGGTGCATGTGTCTGATAAGATGTTGAGTGTGATGTAATATTCATACCTCCATGGTTCCCAATTGTGAAGCTTCTGAAGAAGGCAGCCAGGGTCAGAGGAATCCGTCCATGATGCCGTCCCGCGACCACCACGCGATCACGACTCCTGTGGTTCAGTGAAACCTGGATGGTTCAGTGATCCAGTCCACCGGTGGGTAACGTATCCCGAGTCTATGCCTTGAGAAAAAGCGCCAGTGTGGGTTGGAGTCGCACGGAGAATGGTTGCTGCGTGTCCGCGAGAGCTGTGCACGACCGCCCCGCCCGCGTCGGGCCCGTGTACGTGGCCCACACATCCGCGGCCGGCACGACAAGAAGTCATGAGCAGAGCTCGTCTGCAGCGTCGCTTCAACCCGTCCACCGCCTTGGCTCACAGCTCTGAATCTGTTTCTTTTAACTACTCCACGTCTCATGTGGTCGTAAGATTCAATCAATGGCGGTATTTTTGTGAATGAAACCACTCCCAGCATGCTCCTGTCAGAAAAGGAATCCATCATTGGTCCATGGCAACGCATGAATATGAACATATACCATATATGGTAGGTTAATTATGCTAAGCTCTCATTGATCTTGGCCGACATGAATGAAAGCAGGCTATTTGTAGACATACTAAAGCATGTCACTGCTGACGTACGAAGCAGATAGGAGTAGAACAGCGTGTGGGCGGAATGCCATTCAATGTAGGTGACCCTAAAAAGTGCTAACTGCCTGCACACAAGGCTACATCGAACTACCACCTATTTTCACCTCCTGTAATGAGCACCGTTAGCGAAGCCAGTTGTGCTCAGTTTCCACAGGGAAGAAGACAAAAGGAGAATGGCGACCAATTCAGCTCATTTACGTCAGGCTATACGACAATGAAATTCGGACATTGAGCACGAAAAAGGAAAAGCTGCTTTGCGAGCAGCGAAGCTGGAAAGGCCTGGCTTCCGACAATAACAACTATTGACCAAGCAGCTGTGCACATGCGTGTGTCTCGACTATTCAGATTTGCAGTTAGATCTATGACGCGTGTGTCTGAAACACGAGGATTTCCATGTGTGCGTGTGTGCGTGAGTGTTCGTGTACATGAGGCGACATCCATGCAGACTGTACGAGTCCACTTCGTGTGTTCAATTTGTTCCTCCGTTGTAATCAGGGATTGATTGGTTGTTTCACCAACAGTGGCAATTGACAAGTATGTCTTGAACTGGTTTTTTCGCTGCATTTTCTGGGTCTGACAGGCCAAGTACCTTTCTTGTGGCTGTTGCAGACAGTCACAGATAACACAAGCATTTCCTTTTTTCTGACAATTTTTCCAGAGACACCAGCCGTGTTGTCAAAACTTTGCTCAAACTGTTCCCTTATCTTTCGCAAGAACAAGCAGTCAGCATCAGAAGCCCAAACTCCAGAGTAAAATGTTTCCCTCTGTGTTTTGACACGTATGATGAGAAAGGTTTCCTTTAACCCAAACAAATTCTGACCCTTCACAAGGGGCCCGACACCAAAGCACGCGTCCAGCACAGGGTGGGACCTCACTTGTCCACAGGCCAGATCTGGTATGTGCACTTGTGCCAGATCCCACTTCCCAATGGCAGGGGTACAGACAGACAGACAGACAGACAGACACACACACACACACACACACACACACACACACACACACACACGTGAAGTTGAAGAGCGCAGTCTGGACAACCCTCATGTCATCAGTGCTCGTGTTGCTCACTCATATGACAGATTTAGATCTGCCATCGTGCTTGACCCTGTTGAGTGAGAATGTTCCCAGTTAGACGAAGAAAATTCCAAAGAAGGAGCTCAAGCTGAAGAAGAGGGAAGAACCACCGGAGATGACCCTGCAGGCCACGTTGCATTTTCACTCGCCAATTTTTGACATCAAAAGTTGGGGTGTAAACTCACGTGCAGGAGAAATTACCCCTTGTCATGGCACCTTCCACAAAAGAAATACTTTCTGCCCTTTGAAGGCAACTATTGGTCAGCCTCTGTTTACAGCTGTTGGGGGAAACCGAGGCCGAAAACATGCACCTGTGTGGCACCTCCCGTCCAACCGAAATACTGCGTGGTTCCAAATTTGAAGTTTTTGAGTTTCCAGAAGCAAATTGAAACAGAGTGAACGTTGGGATGAAAACGAAAGAATCACCCCAAAACAGTTTCAAATCCTTGTCTGTGGTTTTGAATGCTGATTTCAGAACAAACCAGTGAAAGCTTGTGTGAAGTTGGGTGTTCCAGATGGGGCTGGAGTCCAGAACAGGGCCCCGGGACACCAACATCTACACTGGGGATTGTTTTACAGAACTTGAATATGTTTAACTTTCAGAAAAAAAGAGCGCTCCACAGATCTGTGTGACATTTGTGTGAAACGTGGCAGTGAAAGTGACAAAAATGTGATTGGTATTATTTATAATATAAACATTATGGTATCTTTACTCGTTGACTCGTTGTCCACACACGCGTGCACGTGTATCTCGCCAACTGTCCCACTCAACTGCCAACCTTCCCCACCCACAGTCAACACACACACACACACACACACGCACGCGCGCGCGAAACGATTCTCCCTCCACCTGGGAGCCATCTCCTCAACCCCATGCAGAAAGAACAAAACAAATTGCAGCTTTATTTAGTCTGTCAGGTTCTCAAGCTGCTCTGGATCATTTTCATCACAGTGGTTTTCACCCCTCAGCCTGGAATTTTTTTTTTTTTTTTTTTTGTCGTCACGAGCCAGTGTCATGAGACCGGTTTATCAAAATTTCTAAATACGTTTCTCTGCTTCAATATTCCAACTTTCCCAGTCCTGGAACCGCTAGAGCAAGTGAACCAACGTAAATTTTGGGGGGTGTGGGTTTCCACCGAGTCTGCCGGTTGATGCAACCTGCAGGGCCAATGTCATGCAGACACGTGGAGATACATACACAGTGTTTCTGTCCGTCTCAGTTCCTGGACAGATTCCTTCTCGATGTGCGTCATTTGGTGACAAAAAACAAGCAGTGAATCCCACCAAAAAACACCCAATTTGTCTCCAGTTGTCACAAACTGACCATCACTGAGGTCAACATCTTTGCTTGATCCATGCTCCTCTTGGATGCGCAGACCTCTCTGACTGGGTCCCTCGCTCGAACGTCAAAAACAATTTCACATGTGCGAAAAGCAAACGTTTAGACGTTGTTGCATCCGACGGGGAACACTGGGAGGGAAAAGGCCAAGTGGATTGTTCCAGGGGGCAGTGTTCAGGCGCCGAGCGTCAGGATCCACTCGAGGTCTTCGCGACAGTTCTTGACAGAGACATCACACAATTGGAGTCCACAGGAAACGGCGAGAAAAGCTGCTTCCCTGTATGGTTTCAGTGTTCACCTGCTCACGCCACACCGCGCTCCACCTGTTGATATTTCACAAGAAATTATTACGCCCACATCACCCCGCTGACAGGAGGCGTGCAGAGAATCTTCTGCACCCAAACACTTGAGCACTTGTCTCACGAACGAGGGTGAAACAAAAATCAGAAGATCGACATGCGTGCGCCCCTGGTCAAAATTGCTTTTGTTTTTGGAGAAATTGCTCCACTTCCGAGTCACTGGTGGGTTTGTTTTGCACACGGAGACTGGGTGGGACACTGGTTTGTTTGTTCCGGAGGGCCAGAAGGGGTGCTTGGAACTGGACACCAGGAGGGCAATGCGAAAGTGATGTTAGCAGAAAGACCACACAACTGACAAGGGAGGGTCATGGTCTTTTTCGTGTGACAACTTTACGAGTACACTGTACCCCAACTCAATCTGACTAACCCAAGCAAAACTTATGAAATTGTTGTATTTGCCAATGGAGAAAATGAACCCTACCCTCTTACAAATCGAAATATATTTCCTGCAGGCCAAGAAGAAATTCAACAGTTCGGTTCTGTTTTGTTTGTTTTGGGAGGGTGTAATAATCAAACCAAACTGCGGGAGGTACTAGCCAAAGAAACGAAATGAATGGTTGGTTCAGCCCCTTTCGAATTAAAAGAAACTGAACTGATAAATTTGCATTGGGAAGGAAATCGAGCCGTGGCCTGGTTGATGGCACAGTGAGTGTTCCGAGCAGGTGTGACATGACATTTTTGGGAAGGTAGAAGTTGATACATAGGTCCTGGTGTGTTTCAACTGATAACGAAACGCGAAAATCTTTTTGAGCAACTTCTCGTTTATTTCTGCAAAGGAGATCGATAAGGTTTGCGCATTCATCCATTGTAACCAAAAAACATAACACTTGTAGAAGAAAAAACCATGGCAGATTTTTCTCGAATTCAGCAAAATGAGAGTTCATTGTGCATGGTACTGCGTCTTCAATTTCATCGCAAAGCTGCTCGTTTCGGCACCAAACTCACTGTTGTCTCCAGTTCGTTGTGTCAATATCAAATGAAAGGCAAAGTCACTTGTCACGACTTTTGCATCACTGTAACACGAGTTCACCTGGCGGTGGTTTTTGGGTGCAAAATTGCTCTTGTGGATTGTCGGATAAACCGGGTGGTGAACGCGCGAATCAACTTCAATCTTGTCAAGCCTCCATCGAAATCCACGATTCCACAACACAGTGGTTCTCACGGACGCCCTGTTGACCAAATCCTGGAAACGCCTGGTGTACGAGAGGTTTTCGTGTTATGTACACGCGCGTAGATTCCTCCCACATTGCTTGGCTGGAACTGTGTGGTTCCTTCTTATCATCAGTTGTGACACACATTTTTGTTCCTGTGGGTGGGATGTTGGAAATTCTGAGAAATATCCGCGTTGATGCTCCACTGGCGTGGAACGAGTTCTCTGCCGGGTGTCGCGTGGTTCAGATGAGTGTTGCCGGTGCGAGGGGTCGCTGTCCTACGCACAACATCTTTGATGGTACAATGCTGTTCGCAGAACAACGGCACTCGACCTGCAATGTTTTTCCTCCAGTGCGAAGATGCGAAGCTCCAGTGCGAATGTGAAAAGATGAATCTGAACAAATACCAGCCAATAATATGACCCGAGGGCTTCTGAAGAATCTGGAATAAAGGCGGTGGGCCACGGTCCGACTGCTCACATGTTCGGTCAGACCAGGTTGGGAAAAATGGGAGAGCAGCAAAGTCCTACCAAAAAAAGTTCCACATGCATGACAGGAAGACGTGTTTGGAAAACTTGAGCCTCGGAGCGCGGGAAAAGGCGAAAGTACAACTTTCCACCAGATGGCAGGCTAGGCATGTCGCGAACAGTCACTCACAGTAGGTCGCTGTCCTACGCACAACGTCCTCTTCCATGCCATGCCTGTGCACAGAACAGCCACCTACTGGAAGCTCTGACAGGCGCGCCTTTTATGAATCACCCACTTGTCGGCACGACTCAATTTCGCTGATTCACGAAAACGTGTCCGCTGTTGTTCCTTGAACTTTGCTGGTGAACTTTTTCTCGACCAGTATTGTAGAATTGAAAAGTTTGTGTGAAGCACATCCTCCATCCTGGCTCAAGCGGCTGTGGCTGGATCTCCGATGATCACAAGTCTGAATGTCGGTTCATGACCGTTGCACGTGGCGACCTGGTTCTTTCCACGTACAGTGTACTCGCATCCGGCAAAACGAAAAAGGCCAATGCTTGTTTCGTTGTCTGAGCGCTTTGACCACGTCGCATCTATACAAGTTCCAGCATCATCCAAACAAATACACCACAACAAACACAAGTCAGTGAAAGGCTGAGGCACACAAACGTTTGCATACTCACGTGTCCGTAACTCGAGATCCGACTCAAACTACTCAAACTGCACGAATGAAGATTTCACCACAACCACGGCCCTTAAATACTCATACTGCATGGAGACCATGTAATGATGACGAATCAGTCACGATCGAACACTCGCTCTTCAGATCCTCTTTCCTCCGCCTCCACTGTTCACCCGTCAATCCAAACAAAGGCCAACGTGTTTTATCCTTGGCGAGACATGTTTCAAGATTGAAGGTGAAAATATGTCCGATATTCTCCTGAGAGGCTCATTTGGAAGTTTGATTTGAAAAGACGAACTACCAACTGACTTGCGCACTCGCGTTCTTTGAGTAATACATGTATTACCTGTCCAACCGACTTCGTGTGACTGTTGGGTGTATGTAGGCTTGGCGCGTTTCGTTCTCTCTTGGATTCTATTGACGTGAATCACCGAAGTTTTCAGGATGCGTGGCGGCAGCAGCAAATGTTGAGCCGAAAATTCAAAAGTTTATCACATCAATTGGATCAAAATTCATGTGTACAGTCACGAGTGCACGCTGATATGTCAAAGGTGGTTCAACAGGATACAGATGCGATCACAACTGCGTTGCGAAGTCGCGGTCACAAACAGTCATTGTTCACTCTTCGTTTGGTTTTTGTCTTCACTGGCGCAAATGTTCCTGGCAATTTGGGTTTCTTGTTTATCGCATTCCACCCCCATACTTTCAACGGTTTTTGGTTTGGAGTTTGGACGTCACATTCCACTGTCCCTGTGAGTTTTTGAGACAAAAACGAAGAACAAATAGGAAACAAGGACAGAACCAGAGCAAAGGGTCTCGGCCTCCGCTAGGCCTGGAAAATAATCTACACCCTTTCACTGGGTCCCCACGAAAGGAAGGGGGTCGGCCTCCAAACCCGATGTGGAACCACTCGTGAGAAATGCGTCAAAAAACCTGGCAACCATCTGGGACCAAATGTCCACAGAGGCCGACACATTTTGGCGGCAGCGTGAAGGGAAACAGCAGAAAAGTTTTTTTTCACGACCGGAGAACTTGACCCGAGTGTCCAGTTGGGGATCCAGGATCTGGTTTGAGACGACCCCTTTTTCAAAGGGGGGGGGCGACAACACAAAGTTACCAAGAGAAAAAAAAAAAAAAAAAAAAAGAGCATATCAGCAACAAAAATGGAGGGTTGTCTATCCCGGCTCAGGGGAGGCTTCTGGCAGCCCTGGATCAGGCCATGTGTACAAATGTTCTCGCTCAAAAACACGTGGTCACGTTCATTCATTGCACAGATCTATCTACAGGTGAGTGAAACTTACCTCTCCAAATGCCAAAACGAGGTTTGGCCCAACGGCATGTTCCAATGTACATGTGTGAAATACCAGTGAGTCACCACTTCACACTGGTAGATCAATCTTGCTTTTGAAAATTGTTGCCTCGCATGAACTGTGCGATTGTGTTGCACATCCTTGGAGACACCAGTATACAGCTTGCAAGCAACGGGGGAACCCCTGGGAGATTCCCTTGTCCAGGTGGTCTTCTCCGCACGTAACTCCTTCCATGATTTGAACGCTCCACTGTGCACGTTTTGAATCCAAAAGAATAAAGTATACGCTTGTATGCTGGACCAGTACTCACAAAATAAAGGCTCTAAAACGTCGAAAACTGATTGAAGAGGCTGGGAGAGTCTGGTCTGCATTGACGTCATTTAAAGCGGCATCCCCGATATCAGCAGGCGCGATGCCGTCCCGGATGGAAGGGCAAAACCGCTTGTCGGGTGCAAGGTGTCAAAATATGGCAAGGTTTTATCTGGGCAGCTTGAGCATTTACATCTCAACATACTGCGAAAAATAGCACATATCTGAATCAGTAGTGCAGTGTTGTCACTTGCAGTCTGTCGAACTTTCTGCAAAGCACTGTCTCAGCCTGCAGGTCCAATAGTAGATGTATAGCTCGCACACGGTGTCATGAATCGATGAATTTTGGCGTTTTCTCCACCAAATCACACTCAATCTTCACAATTTTTTTCACACAACCAAGAGGGAGTGACTACCTATCTACAATTAATTTCACATGACCCATACTTCTTTGTTTTCCAGCTTTCCATATCATTTTATGCAATGGGGGTGACATGAAGCCAAGAACCATGAACTGCTAACCTTAAATTTGAGCAAGATGGATGCTCAGTGCGAGCCTCATGATGATGGTGCAGAAAGAATAGTTCCACACAGGCACCCCCTGGTGGAAATACTAAACCACAGCATTGATCACACCCAGGCTCAGTGGCTGTAGCATCTGTCTATTTACTTCATAATATATTCTTTGTACAATTTGTTGCCACCTGAAAGAAAGTGCTTTGATATCAATTGCATCTATGTTGAAAAGAAGGGAAAACCCTGGTCATGTGATCACATGATCACCCCATGGGGGAGGAATGCAGGCCAAAGCCAGCAAAATGGTAATATTGTGCTGTTTTCTATCTAGTTTCTATCTTTATAATTGTTGTAAAAATATTCAGAATATTAAAAATTGTCAGGCACTGCCAACACCCCCTACTGGGGGAGGAGTGTGGTGTGACCAGATGGCATGATTGGAATGAGGTCCCGTCCTCGGGGACAGTCTCTCCTGAGATACCAACCTGTGTGTTTGTGATATCACTACACAAATCCTTCTGTACACACAAGAAATTGGTGTGCAAACTGCATTGCGCTTGAGACAATCGGCCAAATTGTTCGGCCCCAGGATGGTTCCCATTGTCACCCTGGCTTCAGGAGTTGGTTGCTGCGCCTTTTTGACGTCATTAGGGGGACACCAGGACTTACGTCAGAAAGGAGATTCCTCGCCCTTGCCAAGCGACTTTCCTACGCTCACGTGACTCCCGCTTCGACGTCTGCACGTTTTCCATTGGCCGCATTTTCTGTCTGCACCCCTGAAAGCTGCTCGTCGCTGCCATGGAAACGAATTATTGTATTTTTCTCCGACGGATTTAGCAGCAGTAATGACAGATTTAGTGGCGGTAACATAAATAGCCTCGCAAAATTAGACTTCCCAGATATTTTTAGGCTTTGGATATCTCCACATTATGTTTGCAAGTTGAAATTGCTCCTGTGGCACCCTTGCCGGAAATGAACCTCACCTGTTAGCAAAGAAAATTTTATACAAACATTTCCACCTTGCATGAGCTCGTCTTTCAGACAAGAAACCTCAACCTCAATCAAACCTCCAGGGGGCTCAGTCACCCAGGCCCCTGACAAAAATAAATAAATGAAAATATAATACATTTTAAACGATTAAAATCAATCAGGCTTCGGAAAATCAAACTTTTGGGCCAGGCTCGAAGCCATTTTGTCCCACAGTGCTCAAAGTTTACTGTCTCAGGATGGGAAGCACATGTTTGCGCGTTTCAAAAATGCAGGACAAAAACCACGCATGCTGAGAACAGGTGCCCACCAAACCAACGGCACAGTGAATATTCGCTCGGACCCAATTTGTGCCATCAATTCCGTTTCAATCTCACATGAAAATCTTTCGAAGTTGGGTCCAGGGAATCCTTCGGTCGAACAATCTCCAGATCTTACCGGTACCCACAAATACTCGCACATGAATTCGTGCACAAAGTGACTTCGTAGTTCAATGATGCGACCTTGTTGCTGTCAAAAGACACAGGGGCCTTTTGATCTCTGAAACTGGACCGATTTGTTTGTAGCTAAGACGAAGATCGATTTGTCCGTGAACACTCGAACACATGCGTAAATCCATATTTATGACCCACATGAAGCACATTCGGTTCATCAGCTAATGCATTATATCAACCACTGCAACGTCGAAATATTGACACGCAAATGACTGTCAAACGAGCAGTTATGTCAGCACGAAAAACAAACAGGATCATTTGGATCAAGACATTTTTTCCCAGTTTACTCCTTGACTACGAAGACCTACATTACAAGAAGAAGTCTAGTGAAAGAATGGAGTTCGCACAAGTAAGGCACGTCACGTGTTGAAATATGTGTTGTTTGTAGATCTGCAGAACTTGTGATATACAGTCACTATCGATTCGATCAAACAGATAAGAGTGGGCATACATTTCTGCCACTGTCACATTTTACAAAGAATGAAGTTCTCGGGAGAGCATCATGCCCAGGAAGAAACCCAGGAGAATCCCCGTGAGGTCCGTCACCAGCGCCGACGCCTTGGCCGTAGGTCGGTGGGACACGGGAGCCGCCCAACTCACCTGCCACGATGACTACACCTACAAAGGTACGTCTACTAGCGGTACTTTTTCTCAGCATGAACATCTTTGTGAACAACTGCGTCCAGACTCGTTCAGAGCAAGTTCAAGATGACTTTTCAAGACAAGTGCTCAGTGTTTAGTTTTTCACTTCTGTGTTGTCAATGCGCTCGTGCAGGGAGCGTCGTACGTACGAGCACGAACACTCCAGCAAATGCTTCTTGCGAAAAACGATTGGGCCGGAGTTTCAACAAAAAAAGCACGAGATAAATTTCAACACACGTCAAGGACATAGCTCTTTGTCACTGTCACAAGACGGCGAAATTTGTACTCGTACAAGTAACGCGTGCGTGCCCGTGCGTGTGCGAGTCTGTGCGCCGAGGACGCAATTCCGTTGTGAACCATTTTTCCAGTCCAACTTCTCATGGAGTCAATTTTTGCGAAAAAGGTGTGTGCGTGTGTGTGTGTGTGTGTGTGCGTGCGTGTGTCTATGTCTGTGAAACGGTGTGTGTGTGCTTTGGCGGATCTAGGATTGAGGTGAAGGGTGGGGGAATCTTGGGTGCGATGTTTTGCTGCGTCCATGCATCATCATCCCCCTCCTCTTGAAATCGAGCAGGGAACCAAGAAAAACTACTTGATGTGACAAAAAGAGTCGAAGATCTGGACACCAGATTTGGATCAATTTTCAAAAATGGGGAGGGAGAGACTGCCAAAATTCAACCAATCTTGGTGAGCAAAAACAAACAAAAATACCTCCCTTTTGTCAGCACGGCACCTTCCTAGGCAGAAAAACTCAGATTCTCGGGTTCAAAATATTCACCTCCAAGTTTTTGGCACGACCCTCCCTTGATACCCGTTCAAGATTGAATATTGAAGTCCCATCCCCTTCCTACCCTGTTTGGTATTGGTTCCGGTCTTTCGAGGAACAGTTTTTCACTTCAAGACAGCTTGCCCGAACTCATGCCAGTTGTTTCTTCGACGAAAATATGGAACTTTGATGGCACCGAAAGACTCGGAAACTGAAGGCTCCAAACAGCCTCCAACCTTGGACTGGCGTGTGGAGAGAATCCTTTCTACTTTCCGATGGGCTCACCTCACAGCAGATGTCGCCAGTGACAACAGACATTTTTGCGTCAATTGGCGGAAGTACAGTTTTCACGACTGACGGGTTTAGCGGGTCGGCAGTTTTGTTGTAAATTCATGTGTCTGTGCGAGTTTGTCACCCTCTGATTACCGCGTGTGACGGTCTGATTGACCCCTGGAATTATGCCGCTGGATTCGGCCACCAAGAAGAGCCCAGGTAAGGTGCTGTGCACTCTAGATACCAGGTGTTGCAACCAGGCATGAAAACTGGAGCTCTGCTCAGACGATGCTCACAGGCTGTGAACGGAAAATCAAAGGAAATAGATTCTAAAGCGAGTTAGAAAAGATAGAAAATCACGCTGCACTCAACCCCTAATTTCTTGATGCTGATGTAAGCGCGAATATAATCTGTTCTGGAACAGGATTTTCATCAAGTCGCTGGCAGCACTGATTCCCATGCACCTGCAGATATTTGGTGGGTCCCGCCTTGCCCTTCGAGGCTGCGAACACACTGACCGTGTTAGATTTACGCGTCCAACCTCGCCAGTGAGCCGAAATGACTGACTTTGCCGTGTCCACCCTGGGGGCGAAGTCGCGCGACTTCACCGGCGAGTGGCCGCACGCCAAAATCTAACTCGCCCAAATGGCTCGTTTGGTGAAACGGTCTGTGCAGAATGTCAGTGTGTGGGGTTCTATATATTGAATTCTGTGCAACACAACACCAACAAATCACTTGAGTGCTGAAACAAGAATATTTTGGTGTGTGTGTGTGTGGCATTAGCTTCAATGCAATGCAAAAGGAACCCATTTTGGAGCTGCTGAAACGATTCCCAAAAGCATTTTGGCGTGTTCACGCCACAAAGCTTGTGTGAAAACGAATTCATTCGCGCTGTACAGCTGTGACACATGTTGGGAACTCGTTGGAAATGCATCTGCTGGTTGAAAACCCTCGGAACGTGCGTCTCTCAAAACTTTGCTGTGTCATGAATTCTACACACGCACACACACACACTCACACACACACTCACTCACACACACACACACACACACACACTCTCTCTCTCTCTCTCTCTCTCTCTCTCTCTCTCTCTCTCTCTCACACACACACACACACACACGCAAACACTCACACACACACACACACACACACACACACACACGTCATATCGTAGAACACATAATTATCCATAGCACACCCGTCATCTCCCTGAGAAAAAACTTCAGTCTGTTTGCGACAATTTCACGCTTGAGATGACAGTTCTGTGCGTGATGTCTTCATGGCCTACTTGGCTGTCCCTGTTTGGAAATTGTAGCACACCTTGGCAGAAAGGACGACTGTTCTGTGCAGTGTAGCTCATTGCTGTTCTTTGCAAACAACATTGCATAAAAGATCCAGCAGGGAATACTCCGACGGATTCGTGAATCGTGTGTGTTCGTGGATTGCTGAAAAGCGAGAATGAGTGAGCCAAACACAGACCATCCGCACAAAACTGGCCAAGCTCGCAGAGAGCTGAAAAAGAACAAGGCAGCCAAACCGAAAACGACGAGCAAGTCTAAAGGCAAAAGTAAGTGGAGCCGAACAGCACATTCAGGAGTCAGTCTTTAGCTTCCGCATGATTTCGTGTGTGTGGAAGCAAACTAGTTATTTGAATGAGAGCGAAACGAGTGAAGCAAATGTGTGTTTTTTCTTTCACGATCCTGTTTCAGATACAGTGTGGTGTGAATTGCAATATCACCTTGGCTGGGAACACAGAAAAATGCCCAAGAGAAACAAGCTTGTTTTTGCTGAAACCGTGGGCGGGTCGAGTATTTCGTCGAGGACGACCCCAGGACAGGAAGTTCTGACTTTGTCTGAAGTCGAGTGATTTTGTTGGCGTCCAACGTCTCAAGAAGTTTTTCGAAGCCGTAAATTTCGGCCAGGTCAACCAACATTTTGGAAAGTCATTTGGCCCGTGCAGCTCTTTCAAGAGGGAGGGGTGAGATGGGGGGGGGGGTCAGTCGTTGGAGTTGCACCCAAACAAGGCCAAAAGAGAGAACGCACCAACTGGTCGTCGGAACTGTTCGTGCGAAGGCCCGCTCCCTTTCCACAAAACGTTTGCTTGTTCGAGTGGATCCGAGAGAATTGCGCGGCTCCCTTCACGAGGCCCATGTCGCCGCCTCGGCGTGCGTCTGCACAGCTTGGGGTTCTCATTGAGGCAAATCAAACACGTCACACAGGAATGACCCTCAGTGGACAAAGGGTGAGAAAGTTTTTGAAATCAATTCTGCATTCGGCTCAAAAGATGTGGAATTTGTCCCGGACGCAGGTCCATTCCTTCAGAGAACGGTGATGTGGAACTTTGCACCACTGAGGGGATTACACACGATATCAACAGGTTGGTTTGAAAGCAAACATCAGTTTCAGTGATACGAGTGTACCCGCAGAAACACAAGCTGCAGACCCCGCTCTTGTCTTCGTCCCCACTTGTGTTGAAGCGATCCAAGAGGCTTCCAGTGCCCAGGTGAAGTCCCACGTTTCTGTCTCATAAATGTGCAGGGACGAGCATTTTGTTGTTGTGCTGATGACGTGCAGGACTGTGGCCACCGGTCAAATTCTTGTGGCTGGACAATCACGGACACTCGGCAACATGGATGTTCTTGTCGTTCCCGAACCGAGAAAGACCAGACCGTTTGGTCAAGGTGTTGTGGAAAAGATGTGGATTCTCTGTGGACATTTGTCATTTTGGCTCTGTCAGGTGAATGGCCTTGGCCAAACATCAGGTGAAACTTTGGGGAAGGCTCAACAGGAGCTTCATGTGATCTCATTGTTTGCTTTTTTTCTACTTTGTAGCCACACAGTCGCTGGATGTGATGGCCAGGGGCACCAGGCTGACCAAGGTCAGGGGGACGGGCAAGAAGTTCAAGCGCGGCTTCAAGTTGGACGACGACATGCTGACCATCAGCTACCGCGGCTCCAAAAAGTGGTTCGGAGGAAGTCGCGACTGCAAAGGTTCGTCCCCATTTGTCTCAGACTGCGATTGAAAATCACTTGGGTTCACCTCTGCTTTGTGTGTGTGTGTGTGTGTGTGTGTGTGTGTGTGTTGTGTGCGTGTGTGTGCGTGTAAACCCGAGCGTGTTGAGCGCTTTTGTGCCAGCAAACAAGCGTCCATGTGAGCTGAAGTGGAGTGGATGGTTCAGCATTCGATTTCAGCGCAAACCCTTGACAAACCATGAAGTGAAGTGAACGCACAAAAGTCCGCTCAAACAGGAAGAGTGGGTTGCAAATATTTCAGAAATATGTCCGGCAGGCACCAACAAACAGATCAGTATGGTTTTACCCAGAATCAGTGCCCTGTTGCAACTTCACCCCCGCTTTTCTTGCGTAGTTTCTATCAGAATTGCCGCATCTGACTTGTGTGATTCCGTTTCCCAATCGATGACCTTCATTCATGCCTTTTGAATTGGTTTGATGTGTTCCTCTGTCCATGAACACTGTGCAGTTTTCGTGATGCAACATCCAGCATCGTCTGCTTCGTCCTGTATTTCTCCTCAGAATGGTACTGATCCACTGCCTGAAAACGACATCCGAAAGACCTGTCAAAAACTGTGGCTGCAACGTCTGCTCCGTTCTCGTACCGGCACTTTGGAGTTCAAAGCTGCGGTCCAGCAGTGATGAAATAACTTGGACAAAACACTGATTCCCATCGTCTCTCTCATTCAATTGCTGATTTGTGCTTCAATACATGACTTGACCCTGTTTGACCACAAAACGTCTCCATTTGTGGTGTTTCTGTTCGTCCCTCCTCCAGCCAGTGCAAGTTCGGTATCCCAATCTCGGTGGGGGGCGTGTGAACTCAAACCCTTCAAATATGCAGATGGGGAAATGAACAACAAAACCCTCGAAAAAAGGAAAGGGAAAATGTTAATTTCAAGAGGGTTACCGGCTGCACGACTCCCCCTGCCCGTTCTCCGTCAGATGGTGAAATATCAGGCGATGTTTCGTATCTGTGCACGCATGTACTTTGGCTGTTTTCCATTGCCGTCAGTATGGTGAAATCGCGCCAGCAAAACCAGGCGATGAGCATGGACATTTCTGTGGTGGTTGTACGTACGAGTATGTCGTGTGTGACGTGCCTGGACTATTAAAAGGAGAATCGGCTCGAAGGCCTCTGGACAAAAAAGGAGAGATGCTCAAGTCGACAGACAAGACATCACAGAACAGTCAGTCATGTTTGGAAAGTGACGAATTGCCCCTTTGCTATTCCGCCAACGACACAAGCGAGCTTCAGATTTGTAGGTCAAATTAGGCGGTACGTTCACGGCTTTTTTCCTACAAAAAAAAAAAAACCAACAAAATCCGACACTCAAGCAGAATGTTTTCGTTGCAGTAAAAATCAGCGAGATCCACGATGTTCGACCTGGAGCCATTTCGGACACGTTCGTCAAGGCGAGACGTCGACTCCCTGAGAACATCAGTGTAAGTTGCCTCACCTGACTGTGTGACGTCGGGCAGCAGCTCGCTGGCGCGCCAGTTCCGAAATATAGGTTCCCGGTTCAGTTGAATCTGTGTAGAAAGTGAAAAAATGGAGATACAGAGGGATACGATTGCAGACACAGGAGCCGACAAGTCAATTCCGCTTTTTACGCCAGGAAATGTTCCGTGAACGGATAAATGCAATCAATCTTTTGCCTGTGTTTTACACGCGCCATCTGCTAATGCAATGGTGCATGTCCCCCCCCCCCTCCCCGTCTTTTTCGAAACAAAATTTGGTTGGGAGGGGTAGCAGAAGCTGTTGTCGGTGTGCATTTCCAGGGAAGACAGTGAGGCGGGGTAATACAATTTGAAAATTACTCCTGTTGGCCGTCACCGCCAGGACAGTTGGACGCAGCGTGTTTGTCGGCAGGTGTTCTTGTTCCTTGGGAAAATACGTTTGTACGCCAGGAAGTTCGTGAAAATCGCTGGCACAAGCTCAGTCCTCTTTCCTCAAAACGAGGGAAAGGAAGTCACTTTCGATTCGAAAGAATTTGCTCTCCGATGTACCTTGTGAGTGCTCGTCAGACAAATAAACGGAGATCGTAGAGTATAAAAATAGCGGTGCGAAGTATTGAGTTGTGCGCTGGTTCAACTGAAGTCGATTTGTGATTTCACAGACGAGCTTCCTTATCAATCCATTGAGTCTAACAACCCACGTCGTTTGCCCGTCCAGTGCAACTTTGACCAGAAGGTACTCCACCCTGAGATGACCAACCCTTGGGTACTGACGGTTCTGCGTGTTTCATTGGGTACACATACATGTGTGCACTGAGTACCGCGCCCATGGTCGGTTGTGGTATAGTTTCAAAAGCATTGCTAATGCAGTGGGACGTGCGTGCTTCTGCCGTGTTGTTCTAATGTGAAGACCACATGTTGAGAGTAATTGTGTTGAGCCCACCCCTTCCACCGGTTGTTTTCAGCCTGCTTTCATTTGTAAAAGCCAGGGACCAGAGGGCCCTGTCGTTTGGGGGGTGGGTGGTACTACGTAGACTTGTTGGTCATCCATTGATCAGATTATTTCTTTCAGCATGTCTCACACTTGGGTCAGCTTGTCAGCTCTGTCCTGGGCGCAGTCTAGCAGTCCACTTCTTGTTGGTATAATCTTAACTTCAACTCCAGATCCTCTGGGTGGAAAAGAAAAACAACCACCAGTCATTGGTCAATTCCGCTTCAAACTGTTCCCAACCAAAGGAATCTTGGCTGCGTTCCATTGCGTTTTGATTGCTCAGTGAGAGGCAGCAGACAGCCTGGGGCCCAAGCAAGGCCCAGCCCAGAAAAATCAAAATCCGATCTTCGCCTGTGGAGAGAAGTTGCATTCAGCGCAAACCAACTTCTTCTGGGTCCATTTTGCATCTGTTTGTACTCGTACCACCGCTGACGACACCTCACTGCGAGTCAACGGACACAAGGCCCTGCTTTGTAGCACGTAGAATTTACACCTGATATATTGGTTTCACCCGCGTATCCGACTTTGTCCCAAACCGTCTGTGTGACCAACCGATCGGGATGGGGGCAGGGGGAACATTTTGGGCATGCGGCGTGTCTGAACGGGATTACCAAAGTCGCCAACGGTCAGACGCACGAAACTTCCGTTGTTGGGTGTGACTTATCTTGTTGAAATTCACCTGATATCACGGTCATCTTGCAGAATCGGTGCTTCTCGGTGGTGTACGGGCAGAAGCACAAGACACTCGACCTGTACGCCGACAGTCCGGAGGAATGCTTGTTCTGGGTGCGCGGTCTTCGTTTTCTCGTCAAGAAGCTGTCCGAAGCCGACCTCCTCACGCAACAGGAGGTGTATCCTTTTCGTCAACGTTTCTGGGGAAATTATTCGGGAATTTTGGTGAGGTTTGTTGAAAACGGAAGCCACACGACGCGCTGAAGACGTGTCGACCAAAAAAAACGTGAGAACCACGGAGCCATATTTCGTTCAGTGCCATGTTGGAGGTTTGGACTGGTGGTGGTGTCTTGCTGCGTTTGGCCCCTTGACGTCTAGGGCAGCTGGATGAGGGAGATGTTTCGTTACGCCGACAAGAACGGGGACGGGAGCCTCACCCTGCGGGAGGTCGTGCAGCTGCTCAAGCACCTCAACATAGAAGTGGACGGGGACCAGGCGAAACAAATCTTTGACGTGAGTGCACAGATTCTTTCCGTCGTCCACATCCAGTTTTCTTTCAATAGAGCTGCTTTGAAGTTCTGATTTGTACTTTTCCTGCAGTTCAGTTTTGAAGGAAATAACAAGTAATGGATGTGTTGTGTTTTGCAACTTGCCAGCAAATTAAGTGCTGAGGAAATTAAAGTACTGTTAGTGCTTTAAGTGTCCAGATGATTTTTTGGATTTGATTAGTTTTACCCTGAATACTAGACGCAAGCGTTTGGAGTTTCTCTCCTGAAAGTGGCCAACAAGTTTGAGAAATGCCATTGATGGGCAACACTCATTGTCTGCTCCCGTGGTCATTTTTGCTGGGAGAGATTCCAATTTTTCACGCACGAATTTTTGTACAGTTTCCTGATTTTCTCCCCTGTTTGAACACAAGTTGTGGTTGTCCTTGGCTCTACTGCTGTTAACTTGATGTTACCCAAATTTGCAGGACACTCGAGACAAAATAGTGGAAGTGAGTAGCGCGTATTGTTCCGTCCCGTCGTTCCGTACTTAGTAACCGTGAAGTGCTAACAGCAATGTGAACGTAGTCGGAGTATTGCATGGATAAGCGGCGGGCACAATTACACTGAATGTAAATTGGTTGTGCCACTTGTCTTTTTGAACTGTGTGACACCAGACATCGAGTACTAATCATTTTCAGAAATATCTTTGGTCGCAAACTGCTAAACTTCTTGTCTCCTCTCCTATTTTTTATTCCGAATGACCATTCTCCTTGAACATCTCTACGTGAACTCTTCTTTGACATTGCAAGCAGAATTTGGGCGAAAATATGTTTTGGTCACTTTGACATTCTGATGTTGACTTTGGGACAATGACTCAGAACTTTTTGACAACAAGGATGTGATGGCTTGGCATCCGGTCAGAATCTGTTTTTACCAAGGTGCTTGGGTTCAGAAAGAGACTTCTTGCCTCTGGATGAAACAGACAAAACTGGTGTCTAAAGAAACAGACACATGGGGCCTGAGTGAGAGCCTTGCTCCGACGGAGGAACGACTGAAATTATTGAAGAGAACCCCAGCATTTTTGTGCCACCAAGTTTGGCCACACTCGCAAGAAGAGGTGTTCCAAGCGACATGACCAACTCATGTGATTCGGGTCCCGCTCTGGTGGAACTCAAAGACCACAAACCTTTTTGAGTGGAATTTGACTCTGCCCTTCAGTTTTTCGTGGGCGGTTCCCAAACTGTTGTGAATTGTGTTTGTGTACCAAAAAAGGAGCTGGAAGGGAGAATGGCCACCACGTCCGAGCGTCCTGGCACCCTTTACCCGCGCCTTGTGCCACACTGTGTAAGTAACGTGTGGTTCCCACTGGCTACGCGCAGTTGTTCACTCAGGCTGAGTCCCGTGTTGGAGCCATCGCTGCTGGGTTTGTTGTGGCTTGGTTGCAACTTCATGTGCCTGATATCAAGGCCAAGTTACAGGCATCTGAAGGTATTCTGCGGATCAACAGCACGGTCGTTCAGTCATACATGATGACTATGATCAGCGTCCATCAGTGGGCACATCCTGCATGTTGTTGTGTTGTTGTCCATGACCACAGCGAATGCGTGTGCCAAGATTCCACCGTGTGACTATGACGCGAGTGCACGAAACGGGTGGCATACACGATGCAAAAGGAAGAATGAAAATGCCTGAGAAATGTGACAACCTTGTTTTGGTTTTCCGACTTGTCGGAATGGCCGTCCTCCCAGTACGAGGGAAGAAACTCACAGGGTTTGTGTCGGTTTGTTTCCAAATCACTGGCACAAGTATGAACGAGAAGCAGTGCTCAAGGCAACTGCAGTGCGAAGTCCCTTGCAGCGTTGCAGCGGCGTTAATGTCATCAATTCTTCCTTGTTTATCAATTCTTCCTGGTCCTCCT
>JAAUXT010123607.1_pt1 | contig 21325 bp, 23 predicted proteins | sample 7278171 | NCBI WGS metagenome assembly JAAUXT01 (sample SAMN14350112, study PRJNA611818) | marine sediment metagenome | isolation source: surface marine sediment (1.8m) | place: French Polynesia: Moorea | collected 2018-08 | reverse complement strand
TTGTTGCACTCATAACTGTGTTAACTGGTACCAATTTTAGGGCAGAAAGGACACAAACCAAAGGTGATACAACATGCAATCGAACGTTAGAATTGCAAGTATCCTCGTATTCAAGAACTGAACTCATAGTCCGGTGGATATGAGGCGTTATGTGAGTGTGTGTCCAGTCTGTCAGTCAAGCATTTCCGCATTTTCCTGTCGAGAATGAGCTTCAACAACAAGAATTTTCCTGGAAGTTCACAACCCGGTGATTTTTCTCACGTGTGTCGAGTCCGTGTGTCGAGTGCTTCTCGTGGGACCGGTCTCACTTTCTCAAACATATCCGGAGCACTGATCGCACACTTCAAACAAATTTCCTGCGACAAAAACCTTTTCCGCGCGTGACGCAGTTGGTGGGAAAATTTGGAAGCTCTGTTCTGTCAGACAATTTGCAAGTGGTTCATTGAGCAAAACTATCTATTCTGGACGCTACTCTCTGTGAAAAAAAAGCCTCGAGGACGGGCCCCCTGTCCGAATGGCATCTCTTCGGTAGGCAATGGACACTGTCTTGGGGAACTGTTGCCATCGCAACAACCACAATAACAGAAAGGACAAGCTCAGTTGCGTGGTTGACGAACCTGACACTGTTGCCACACAGATCTGCACATTCTTACACCAAGGAATTTGATTTATTCTGACCCTGACATGACTGGTGAAAAATTACTTTTTTCAGGTGAAAGTTTTCTTTCAATATTGACAAAACTGAGGTGTGTGTGTGTGTGTGAGTGTGTGTGTGTGTGTGTGTGTGTATGTGTGTGTTCTGAGCTGCCTGCCCATATCATCCAGGACAGAAAGAAAATATTGTAAAAATTCCTGTGGTGTGAGATAGCCGAACAGTCCAAGCACACACATCACATAGAAACTTCATGAGTTCAAATCTACTTCAGTTCAGCTGAGTTCATGTTCAGTTGAGTTCAAATTGGTATTGGTGGTGTTGAAGCTGCACCTGATGTCTGTAAGGCTGGAAGGAACTTGGCCACAGCCCCCCCCCCCTTTCATTTTCCAATTTTCCAGTCCAATGGTTGAAGGACAAAGACATGCTGCTTTGCTTCGTTTGGAGACCGGTGGGAGAAAAGAAGCCGTGCAGAGACGCGCATTGCTTCATATGCAAAATGTTCAGAAGGAACAAATGTTGCTGCTCTTACCGATGTCAGGATAACCCCGCCGATTGACTTGTCGTTCTTCACCTTCTCGAAAGCTATTGAAAGCTGGGTGAGCATCTCAAAGTTTAAACTGTTGACAGGTTTCTTGTTCATTCTTATTGTTGCAACGCCTGAAAGCAATGAAAGCTTGGTTTCAACAAGCAGAGGAACTTTGTTCTACAGCGACGTGTCGTTGAAGATGCGCGCGAGTCACAATTTTCGGTGCTTCACTGGCCATTCGGACGCTTCAAGACCGTCATTCATTTGTTCAATCTCGCGTCCAAGGTGTCGACTTCCAAAAATCACTGGAGGTCTATGAGGGGGACTGGTGGTGGGACAAGCTTGGTCGTGATACCATTCCATTTCAATGAGACCATGAGCAAGTTTGTCCTGACAGAAGTGAATTTCCCCTCGTAGATCTATTCAATTCTGCATTTTGATAAGTTTCAGTGCACCCGGTTACCTGTCTGAGAGTTACCTGTCTGAGAGTTGACTTGCATCTGCACGAGGTCATCTGGGGTGGTGGACAGGGGTCTGCAGCACTGTGTAGGATGGACTGTGATGCGGGTGCATTTAGAATACTGTTTCAGCAGCATTCTGCCTCTCACCCAGCGCAGAGCTGCCATGATTCTGATGCGATTGCGGGATATAGCTGAAAATGTTACAGGCATCCATATTATCGCTCTCTTTTTTCCCACACCAATGACAACAAACATCATTACAAGCATTGCGTTCGTTTGCATTGAACAAAACTAATGACAAAGCTTCTGATATTTGCAAAGACACAACACTTACATCGTCTTTTTGTGTGTTAGCTTTGTCCTAATTCATGTAATTCACGACACGAACACTGCAACACCTGACGCTTGTTTTTCGCTCTCGCGACAGTTGCAATGCATTTCCACCAGAAACAATAATCGCTGTGAAACGTCAAATCCATTATTTTCGAACGAGATAAGTTTGAGAACAACATTTTTGACCCAAGATTTATACACCTTTGCAAATTTCGGGTCGAGGTTTGATCCGAAGTTATTCAAAGCAAGTACGACAAATCCGGCTTCCTGACAACCATGGCAACAGTTTCTGGGTGGAAAAACTCGGTGATGCAACTGAAAAGGGTTGAAGGCGGATCCACGTATGGCGGTCGTAATGTTGAGACCGCTGTAGAGAATGGAAAGTCCCTTTTCTCGATCATAGAAGATAAATACAGGGATTCGAACAAGGTAGAATGTGACAGCTTCTGTGTTGATGAGCGATAATAGCCCGATTATGTCTTTGTGGATCAATCTACACACTAATGTGCAAGTTCTGTGGTCCTTCAGTGAAGAAGTTCGATCAAAAACAGGCTCCAACAGAATAATGTTGTTCTCAAAATACACAGACTGTGGCTAAATGACACATCATGATCATTCTAGCGGGCCCGGGATTGAGGACAGGGGCCCACCTCAGTCATTTTTCATGGAATGCTATCAAACTGTCGTTTTTCAAGGATTGGGTCCCATGACTTCCCCTGGATCCACTGGAGCAAGATCTAAGTGCTTGGGGGTGATGTCATTGCAGAAGAGCCTGCTGCATAGAGTTGTGGTCATTTCGAGACTACGTGTTCCCAACGTTGAAGAAATTGGTCGTGAGCATCTTCCACATTTTAATTCAAGTGAAAACGAGATGTGACCACTGTTTTTGAGAGGCCAATCACAAGTGCCCGTCAATTTTAATTTTAGAACAGTTCGAAAGTTTCTTCAAAGACATCCAGAGTTCATCCCAGACAGAAGGAGTGACCGGCCTTCTCCTGCTTTACCGAAAGTGCTGCGTTCACGTTCTCGAGGTGTGCATGTGCTGAAGAGTTTACCATTGTCTGGTCGTCTTTTGGTTTTGGTCCAGTGACTGGCTGAGCGCCTTCTCCACAAATTCTGTGATCTTGTTTGGCTTTTTGCGCAAAATCAACGTGTCTGTACTTTCACGGAAGTATCACGCCAAAGACATGGAACACCGCTTCCTTTGCCCCATTGGCGGAAAAAATTCCGACAATTGGTTCAAAACGCTGCAAAGCTTTGACCAACTTGGTTTTTTGAACCTTCGAGTTCATCAATATGAAAGCACACGCGGTCGAGTCGAGTGGTCTGCCTTCAAGTTTCGACAAATTCACGGATCGTAGGATGCGATCACAATGTTGTGTTTGCTTTTCAGTGCTCTCAAGAAGTCACACTGGAAGTCTTCAGGCGTCTACGGAAGGAGGAGACTCTGGATGAGGGACACGTTGCAAAGTCCAAAGTGTTGATCGTATCGCATGATGTATCCTTTCTTGAGCAAACCAACGACAGGAGCAGCTGTAACAAGGCGTCTGTGCTGCTTCTTGCAGTGTTGTGCTCCTCGTGCGAGGTTTTCTTTGAATCTTTATTTGTGCAGATCCCCCAGAGATTGTATCAACACTGGAGTTATCGCGTTTTGGACATTGAGGCTCCTCTGGTGGACGAATATGAGACGACAGAACCACACAGTAAACTTGTCAAGGATTTGCTCACACAGTTGCTGCGCTTGGGAATGCATTTGTCTCGACAAACAAAGGTTCGTAATTTTCTGCGGAAGTTCCACATTGCACAACACATGCCAGTTGTGACTGGATGTTTGTCATTTTCTTGTCATGTTTGTCACACTCAACCTCTTGTTTTGTTTGCAGGTTACTTTGAAAAGTGTGATCGACTCTCTTCACGACAAAGTTCCAGACTTGCTTCCTCAGCAAAGTGAGTACGAACAGTAGTTGTGAAAAATACGTATGCAGTGAACAGAAACGTCTGGGAGTCAGCTCTTTCGAATAAGTCCGCAAATGAGTCATCCCTCCCCCACCCCCCGTGGCCAAGAGCTGTGTGAGGTGCAGATGCTCTTGGTTCCAGACCAGTGTGGTTTCTTTTCAGCTCTCATTGGCCACTTGCTGCAATCAGATGATACGACATGCGTCATCACGCCGAACGGCTACCTCCAGAACCACGAACAACCATACGATTTTGTGTTGGCCAGTGGTGCGTACCTTTCGGATTTCGGACAGCTGCGGTGACATTTCAAGTGAACCCAAAATGTACTTGCACCTGATTTTACAAAATGTAAATTGTCTCCATTCCAGAGTTAGTTTGGCCAATGGCAACAAATCTATTTCCGTACAACTGATTCAACCCAGCATTCGAGGTGAGGTCGACCTCAGTCACGTCGGCGGCACTGATAGGTGTCGGAACTGTTGCATTCGCGTCCACTTCCAAATGCCGTTACTTTTCCATTCAATATATTTTGACTTTTTGAACTCCGTATCCAGTTCAACACGAATTTGAGAAGTGTGGGCCGTCTCTGACACTTCACAGTCACAACGAAATATGAGCGTACCGTTTGTCACGAGAGCGTCCCTTCGACAGAAAATCAGTCATTGCTCGTCTTTTTTTCCACAATTTTTTATTGTTTTCTTCTCTACAAGGACACTGAAATCGATTTCACTTGAGCTCTTTGACCGCCAAACCTGGAAGGAACGTACAGAATGTCAATATTAAATTTGGCCTTTCAAGAAGAATACGTGGCTCAACAGGAAAATCACGCAAAACAGATATTGGACATTTGGCATATCAACTCAGCCCCCCCCCACCCACCCGCGTGATCGGATATGCACAATTCCGAATTACTCATGGAAGGGTGGCGAGGGGTAAACCCGACAAATTTCAGACGGCCAGAAAGTGAAAGGAATTAATTTGAGCATTTTGGTTTGTCCCCTTTTCCTCAGAGTAACCCAGCAAATATGGAAACCAATCAAGAAGCCAATTGGAAGTGTGTTTGGAATTTGCTTGTCTGCATCCTTGTCTGCATCCCCTCCCGGAAAACCAAAATGTCCACCCCAATTGACCCCCAGTGACTGCCTCACGGGCTTGAAAACTGACAAACCCCGCTGAACGAAAGTGCGATATTGCTGTGGGTGATGCCTTTGTTTCTCACCTGGAGGAAGAGACTGCTTCAGTTTCTCCGCCTTCTCCCGGTCCTGGATGACGAGTGTGTAGAGAAACCGACTGCAGCGAACCTTGAACTTCACGTTGTCCCGGTTTTTCTTGATTTTCACCGCTGAAAAAAAAAAAAAAATGCGTTTCGTTCGTGGAATCTTCAATAAAATGTACAGAAGGTTCCAGTGCCACGAAAATGAGGCGGTGTGGTACACGTAATTCTTGCGACAAACAGGCAACTGCGCATCGAAAGCCCGCGGTTGGCGGTAAAGCACAAAAAGTTTCAAGTGAACGCCGAACTGCAGTATATTTTTTGTTTCAATCGTACGACGAAGATTCGGAAGGCAGAAGTTTATCAACCCTCGCCTTTGAATTTGAACGTCCAGAAATTTAATCAAGAATCAAACATCCAAGCGACCGCACAATTCAGCAATTTGTCCGAGTTCGAACACAACTGAGACGAACAGACTGCAAACAACGGAGCAACTTACATTTGGCATCCTTCCTCCTGGCTGTCAGCAGGAAGTCTTTGATTTCCATTATCTGCCTCGGCTGTAAAGCAAACGATCAAGTTTCCAAACAACCGTCCACAGCCGACCACACATCTAATTCGATGCGACACACCAGAACAGAAAATTTGTCAAGCGGGTTTCGGTCTTCAGATGCGAATACAGTGCTAAAACTTACCATTTTTGAGTGTTGGGGGTGCCCCTGTAGCTGAAACGACAAAAACGATCGGTCAATAACACTGGTGTTGTGGGGTTGGTACACAAATGGCACCCGCTGATATCGGACGAAACACAATCCAGACTAAAGATACGTTTGGAAACCTTGTTGCCTGTGATCGGTTCACTGTGCTGTCGGTAAATTTTCCGCAAGACTCAATATTTCAGCCAGATCCAAAAGGATTTTGAAAACTTACACACTTTCAGTCTCGGGACAACGGAAACGGAAACGGTAAAGGCCGAACATCACCAGGTGGCGCGACAGGTTTAACAGCTTTACACAAGATGTCGCCGTTTCACGATGTGCAGGACAGCGGGAATCCCGCCAATTTGAGACAGCAAAAGCAACACAGTTTTTACACCAACACGAACACAGCTTTTAGGGTCTCATTTGTACACTTTCCCAGACCCCGGTCGAGCTTCTGGACACCGGTGGAACGAAATGGGGAGACACTTCAAATTTTTGGCACGAAGGCTGTGATGCTCTGCCAAGGGTCTGGTCTGGCAGGTCTGGCTGCAGGGCCTCCTGCCTCCTCATTTCAAGTCACAGTGATGTATCAGTTGATACAGGCAAATCAGAGCCTTGAGTGCTTGGCCATTTCAGGTGAAAATTGAAATGAGGAGGCACGAGACAATGAGTACCTGCTGCCACACATGCATTACCTTCGGCATGGAACCTCTCACCCCGTGCCTCTTGATTTCAGCTGTCTGGCCATTTCGTTACACCGGCAATTTAACACCGCAAGCAACACAGCTCCAACACCAACACCAACACCGCTTGTGGGAGCTTGAGGCTGGAGGCCCAAAAAAGAAGACAATCGACAAAAGAAAAGAGTTGAAAAGAAAAGAAAGCAATCATCCTGCAGGAGAGCTGGATAACGGTAAGCATCAAGTCATATCAGAGGTAAGAACTGGCCTGATGCCCACGACCCAGGTGGGATCTAGCCGGACGCCATCACACACACAAACACATACGAGTACACAACTGTGACGGACAAAGCCCTCGCATCGCTGAAAAATGCGAGATTGAAAAGGAAGCCAGTGATTACAATTTTCACACACGCCGACTGCGCAGTCCACACACACACACACGCGCGCACAACACAACATACTGATTGCACCAAGCCCTCGGCTCGGCGGAATGCCGAGGGCAAAAAAGTGAGTTTCAAAAATTGTCGGGGCTTGTTTGGTTTTTTTTCTTCGTAAATTTTTGTTTCTTGTTATTTTTATGTGCATTCCTCCCCACCGCCTACCGTCCGGTGTTCACATTCGTGTTTGACACATGTTCAGAACAACTTCACTTCACTTCACTCACCGAGTTGCGCGCTGACCGAACACAACAAGAGCAATCGACATAACAGCAAAACGTCTTTATTGATGATGACAAGTTTAGATGCAAAACATGGGACGTCCCTGTGGCACGGAGGTACGTGGTATTCCACAGAAGAAAAAAAAAACGCGACACACTCTATCTATTGTCAACAAACTTTGAAATTGTCAAGAAAGCAAACGCTGTTTGTTGGATAGCATCGGAAGCATGGAATGCCGCGTGTCCCGTGCCAGTGTTTCAACACCACGTATTGAATCTACACCGACCTGATGAATATTTGACACATACAATGTAGGTGAAATTCATTCTCACCCAAATCTGGAAATATACAACTATGTTTTGTAGATTTGTACAGTGTGAAAGGTTACTGCTAACAGTGCAGCAGAACTCTAGTCATGCACATCAGCACAATCACTGTATAAACTCGTGTACTGAACTCAAATACACTATCATCAGTAAAAATGTGAAAAATGTACCTGCACTGTACCATTCAACCTTCTTCATGACTTCACTAGATTTCTCACACCACACATATGGAACATTTGTAAATTGTGCACCATTTTGTTCATGTTTTTGTAAATCCAGGAGAGTGCAGCGACAAGAAGACCCTTCATTGCGGGCAAAGAAAGTGAAATGTGATTGATGAACATAACACTGCACTGAGTGCACACTCACACGATGGAAAGTACGACCACTTACTGTCTGAAATGAGAATCTTGACAGCGAAAGGGACACGAATCAAGAAAACACATGATCTGTTCACACCCCCCCCCCCCCTTGTACACTTTTACTCCGTCAAAAAAAGTTCTCGTAAATTTTGAATTGACAGCAAAAAAAACAACTAAATTTGCCACACGAGCATTTCAAAACGAATGCCGTGTGAAAGCTGAATATACAGCTGTAACTGACAAGCCGAGTTGGACTGTAGTGTGGTGCGGGCAAACAAAATTGTCTGTCGTTGAAGAATCACATTGTCTTTTTTCACATCAAACGAGTGACATTGTCCACGAGACTGAAGAGAAGATTCTACACTCTTGGGGCACAGAAGTACAAAACGAAGAACGCAGTTAAATGCATACAATGGATAGAGGAGCGTTACCCTTGTGCGCACGATGACTTTCCGTTCCGTTCGTACTTTCATTGAATGAGACCAGGCGATATTTACACTTCAGTGGTGCGCACACTCCAGTTGTGGGCTCACACACGTCCGCACACGAGCCACACTGGAAGGTGTCAAAGCCCTTTCGAGGAGCCACATACTTCGTGGTTCCCGTATCACAAATGACAGTATTATGACGTTGTCTGTCTGCAAAAAAGATCAAGGCGGTTGCTTCAACCTTTTTCCCCACATTGCACAACGATACGAACAAAGGCAATCTGACCCACATCAAGTTGAATGAAGTCGAAAAAATCACGACAAAACAACACGCAAATCATACGCGTCGTGGTTCATTCACACACACCTATCGTACCTGTCTAACCTTTCTGTGTATAAATAAACGGAAATGGCTGCCAACATGACATGAACATCTTGCATTTTACAGGAACGATAACTGACAAATTGTGTCCGTGCTAAAACTGCCATCATCACAAGGTTTGATGAAACGTTCAAGACGCACAAAAGAAATGCACAGCAGAAACTAAAGCGTGAACAACAGTAAGAACGGGTACCAGTTCACTTCACGGCTGCGCGTCAATTTTTTCTTCATGTACAGTAACCACAATCAATTCTGTGCAGTGAACCACTGGCGGACAGCAGTGTCAGTGAGCTTTAAGTCTGCTGGCCTCATTCGTGAAAGCAGAAAATCAATTGAAGAGTGTGGATCTGCTTCAAAAGGTGGTGAATCAGGATCGTCCAAATTTTGAGTGAGCCTCCTCCAAGAATGGGCTTCAGTCCCAAACGATCAATCTGCGTGCAGCTCGAGTGAGGTAGACGGCAGTGTCCGGACGTCTTATCGCTGAGGGGCCACCTCCATCGGATGCGGCGTCTGAGAACATTGTGTGCGAGTTGGTGAAGTGGCGTACATCGCCGGAGAAGTGCCCATCTTCTCTGTCGTCGACAGCTTGGAAAATGCTGTCAAGGCGTCTGGAAAATTCGGGGGTGTGGCAGGTGTGTTGGCTGGTACGCACATCTGCAAAACAAAAGAATGTAATGAATCCAATGCAACTGTACGAACGAGTCGGGTCAACTTGATGCTCTGTGGTTTGGTCACGGAAATCATTTCCCAAACTGTTTTTGTCGCCACTTTTGCCTGTCACGACGCCACCGACAACACGGGCGTACGTACCGGTAAACCTGTCTCCTCTTTTTGCCGCTGCTCAAAATCTTATCAAACACGAGGATACCTCGTGAGGCGCAAAGCAAAGGCTGCTGCCCTTGACCACATGCGCAACTAAACCATCCTTGACCCACACCGCGCGAACTACGTATGAAACACATTTCACGCAATCGCGAAGAAATGTTACGAGTGTGGGCACACTCCTGGAGGTCGGCTCGCTCATCCCGGCTGCGCTGCGCACCTCCGCGTCGTCGAGTGTGATTTACGGGCCTCTGGCTGACGACACTTATCTTATCTTATCTCTGTTTACAAATATTTCATGTCATGGTACAGATTTGCACCAGTTTTCCGTGTCCCTGATCCCCCCCTACCAATGAAACAACCCTCTAATGACTTCACGTGACCAGGTTTGTTTTGTTTTGGCGTCTCGTGCCCATCAAGGCTGACGTTCCTTCAGTCCACAAAAGAACTGGAGTGGGTGTTTCTTTGGTCAAATACGAGAACGCCAAAAGCTTTTTTTGACATCAACATCTCACAATTGATCGCCTGCATGTCGTATTTGCCAGCGTGCGCGAGTGAACGTGATTATTGACACGGCGAGGCGATGCAGCAGTTTGTCGAGCAGGCCGTCTGAAGCCCACTGCTCGCATTGATCATGCTCATCGCCTTGTCGACCATGCAGTTCATGCTCCCTTTACATGCTTTCGCCGCTCCCAACACCCTGCTGATCACTGGCAACGAGCTGCGAGTTTTAGCGCGTCTGTGTCACCGGTCTGGCCATTGGGGGCACCGTGTCAAACAAAACTGGTGGTCGCTCATTCTCGGCCCCTCGTAAAAATGTTCACCCAGTGTCCTCATTCTTGAAATCAGTGTGTCTCAGATTTTGACCTCAACCCCAATTCTCGCTCTCCAGATTTTGACGACTGGGTTGGGGTACACCTCCCGAGTGCAAAGAACGGCGGTGGGGAACTTCGAGCATCACTGGAAATAATTCCGTGTTTCAACACAAAATCTGATCAAACGTGAATCACCAGCAGTTTACATGAGTTTGTTTACAAACAAAGCAGTCAGCAGAGTACGGTACCACGTCACTATTTCCCCGACAAAGAACATACGATACAGCTCAGAGCTGTACTCGAAAGAACACCACAGGACTTGCGACGCAATGTTCGATCGATCGAAGCGGCAACCACCAAACACAAGCGTTTTGCAGTGGTCGGAGAATGGAACATGTGTGCGGATATGTGTGACGTACGACAAGCTGGCCTGAAACGAGGCTTCAAACGCCAACAAAAGCACGCAACGACGTAAGCTGCGGGGAGACTTTGCCTTGAGTGCACCACGCAGCCCGTCTGTGGCCGAGCTCGGCTGCTATTTACAGACATGACAGTCGAAGTACATGCAGCCCGCCCCACAATGCAATCGTGGCAACGTGCCATGCTTGTTTTCGTTCATGCCTTTTGTCCCACACAAACACTGAGAACGAGGAAAACATGATGATAACAAAGAAACAATGTACGTATTATGGATCACCGCACAAGTAGTGTGTGTCTGAGCAGGAACTGCTGTTTCTTGAAATGACAGCCGGAAAATCTTCACCTCTGCACGCAATACGTAGCTTGTTTTGTTTGCTGTGAAGACCGCCACTCAGCGTGTGAATCGAACCGGACAGAATTTTTCGACACGTGTGAGGCTCGTCGAGGTGCTCCAGGAAAACAAGCAAAACGGAATGTTCACCGACGAGCTCAAATTTCATCTCCCGTGGGTCAGAGGGATGACCGAATTGCACACGACGCCTCGTAACTGGCGACAAAAAACGAGCACAAGACAAAATGTCGATGTGAATCCAATGCTCTTTTCATGTGGATGTAAGGGTTCTAGAGGCTGTGTGCTGAGGTGTAGGGACACCAAGACTGAACGACAGAACGAAAGTCAAATCAGGCGAGGGTCAAACGAACATCTTGTCCACAACAACCACGATCAGTCAACACCTCAAATGTGCGACTTCCAGATGTGAGCGGGCAGTTCGTGGAGTCGTGGAGGCCCGACCTCGGTCTCCACCAGCGTCTGACCCTCAGACGCCCAATAGCTGGGAGCAAATGGGGCAGGGGGCTCATAGTTGCAACAGAACACCACAAAACAAGAGGCCAAAGCTTTCAGCAGTCACTCTCTGCCGCAAGTACGCCCAAAACACCAATCTCAATCCTTTTGGCTTGGTTTGACCAACAAGAGAGCTTGACAAACTTTCGATGAGAGAGTTCAGCATTTTCGTCTTTACTGCATTGTGTTTCATCCTTCCACGCTGCGCAGTAAAATTCCGGTCAACTGGTGCAAGCAGAGCAAACCACCCGTGACGTGTTTTGTTGTGAAAACTTTTGCGGCCAGGCGTTATGACGTGGAAATTTTCAAAATGTTTGCTTGATTGACAGTCATTTGTTCATCAGGTGTTTTTCGTCAGTAAAGTCAGAAAGTAGCTGAAGGTTGGACTTTGGCAAGGTCACGTTCACAGACTACGAGATGTTACATCCCGTTTGGCACATGTTTTGAAAACTGGCGTGATGTCATTTAAAGATGGAGGCCACACTCACCGACAAATGACTGGGGTTGTTCCCGTTGCAGTTTCGACAGGAAGGGATTGTTGGTTCTTGAAAAAACATACTGAGTGCAGTCTACAATCAGAAAAGGAACGATTGATCAGAAAATTCGTCAATCACGGCCAAGAAAACCGGTGGAATCCCAATTGGTGGATTTAGGTCAAATTCGTACTCGTATTTCATGTTGCTTCTTCAGTTGCGGAAAAATCCACAATTCTACGCACTGTATCCACGTACAAGACAGAAAACTAACTCTTCATACATTCAGCTTCAAAGGTGCGAACTTTGAACACAGATACTGTGCAACTTCACAGAAAATTATGAGATATCTTCTCAAACTGAAACTGTAAACAGCATCGACCACGCCATGGCTGCGTGGTCGACATTTGTTTTGAAAAATCTTGCGGAAATACTTGCCTCAAAATGCCATTTTGCTGCCGTTAAGAATTGCCTGGCCTGTTCCGCGTGACAGCCCGCTATCACGACGAATTGGTTGATCATCACACCCTCCCTAAGATTATCCATGTTGTGAGCAAATCTAGTAAGAAGTGGTGAAACGGTAAAACGGTGATGCCCTTCTCGAGACCTCTCGCGGATGTTTCTGGAGTTTGACAACAAACCAGTCACGTGACACAAACACCACTTTGTCACCTCCCTCCGAAAATGTGTACTTAAATTGGCATTTTCTGAGTTATTTCTCTCAGATTTGAAAACTAACGGCGGACGTGGCTGAAAAAGATTGTATTCTAATTTTAGGTGGGAGTTTGCTGCTTTATTGGAAAAGGTAACTTTGTCATTTTGGTCTTTTTCAAACAGCAGACGGGAGTTTCTGCGCCAGACATAATGGCGACAAATGACAAATGCCCGCTGACAGCTGACGGCAGGTGTTGTAGCATTTTGACTGTTGATTTTGAGAAACATCTTTCACTAAAATGTCCTTATTTGTCAAATTTCTGTCATCAAGAAACTATTTTTATTGAAAGGTCGATAAATATACATATTTCAGCAATGCAAATGAACTTTGAATCCCGGTGAAAACAGACCTGTTTGTTTAGACGAATAACCAGAGCAGCACCATCTTTTCTCCAGGATCATGTAGAGTTGGGAAGGATTGAGATTATTTGGAACTATCTGTGGCTTCATCCCGAGTCTGAAGGGCAGGTTAGGTTATTCAGCTTTCTGAGGAGGTCATATATGTTGCCTCATTTGCGTGTAGATCTATTTTGGTGACGATTTCAGATATGACAGAAGACAGTGGATCTACAGTTTGAGTAATCTTTTACGGTTTTGTCCAGTCGTACGAGTGGATCCAACACCAACTCGATCAATGGGGGCGATAACCAGCAGGCGAAGTGGCGGAGTTGAGGAGGTCGACATCGGCGCTTCGAACGCGTACAGATACCCTCCCAAATCAGGTAAGGGATGTTGCTTCTCGGAGTGACAGATGTGTCGTAGATCTTCTACTCGTATTCTTGTGTTTGCACGATGAGGTTGATGCCCTCAGTTGCAGTGGTCGAAATGCAGTCCGTCTGGTTTATGTTGCTTGCAGCATGCTACTTTGGAAATTACTTCATCATGGGTGGTGAGAGGTTCGACACAACACAACCGGAGATGTACCTGTTCGGTGAAAATCAAGATCTGAACTTCCTGGGCAACAGACCCATGCCGGTTCGTATCTGTTGTGCTTTGGTCAGAAATGGATTTCTTCCAGCGTCCAAAAAACAGAATTCACCCTGTGCTTAGACATGTGGATTCTCTTGTTGCAGTTTCCGTACCCTGCTCCACAGTCCAATGAACCAACCAAAACTTTGAAGAGTCTGATCAACATCAGAAAGGATTCTCTGAAGTTTGTAAGGCAAGAACAAGACTCAACCGACCAGTGCGAAACAAGACGACTTGGAAATCACCTTTGTTTGGAAAAAATAAGATTGCTTTGCAGTCTTTGTGCACTTGTGCCTTTTTGTTTTTGCCTGAAACAGACATCACAGAATACGAACACGATCTTTTTTTGCATTGATGCAGGGTCCAAGAGGAAGCCGAAGCGGACAAGGTCAATCAGTCTGAGAGTGAAGACAAAGCTGATCCCACGCATTACAACATAGAATTCACGTTTGACAGTGACGTTCGGGTCGCTATCACCATTTACTACTTCGCCACGGAGGAAATAACTGGTGGACAAGTCGTGTGCGTATTCTTTGTCCACTAGCAGTCAGAACGTGTGTTGTACTGTTTGTCCAGAGGGAACCACCATTCAGAAAAAGGTGAAGTTTGACGAACTGTGTTGGAGGGGCTTATTTGTAGAGTTCATTTGTTTTGGTTTAGGGGTTGTGGAATTCCCACGCCTTGTCACACTCGCTGTAAGCAAAGCAATGACAGAATTTCGTCTCAGAATCCACAAAAGAAAACATGATCACTCCAACGTCCCTTCAGACAAGGTCCCCGTGTGTTGTGTCGGTGTGAACATTCCGAGAACTCACATACTCGTATTCAGGTACCATCCTCGTGATCCTGCGATGAACTCAGAAACGTATCACTACAAAAGAGGAGCCAACCAGACCTTCAGTCAATCAACACACATCCTTGACCCATCCAAATTCCCCGAAGAAGAGGTATTTGAAAGCACAGATGACGGTTTTGTGCGGAGTGTGACAGATTTCGACGGCCAACAGTTTGTCATGAATTCGTTTCCCTTCTGCAGTGGCAGTACAATCCTGATAAAGAAGTCATTCCAGTGGTGATACAGTGTGTTGTGGAAGATGAAGGTGAGTTGCCTGAAATTTTCTCCGATGTTGTTAACAGGACATTTGTACCTGGACATATTTTTGGGTACAACCGCCAGGTAAAGGTCCATACCGAAGGTTGTGTTGTGTTTTGGCAGCCTGGACTGCACGAACGTCTGATTTACGTTTTCACAATCCTGTTCTGTCCATTTTGCAGCGGAACACAACGGCCATTCGCACATATTGTTTGGCATCGTCGAGAAAGGCGATTCCGGATTCATGCTGAAGCCGCTCAAGCAGAAGCAGATGATTGACGGGCTGTGCTACCTGTTGCAAGAAATTTACGGAATTGAGAACAAGGACAACGAAAGATCTAAGGTCAGCTGAATTGCCACACAGAGATTCTCTGAAGGTTTCTTGTTCGTAGCAGCGAAGGAGCAGTTCGTTTTCCCCTCTCTTTTTTCGCTGTCACCTGATGTGTGTTTCAACAACAAGGACAATATCACTTTGTCTTTCAGGATGACGAGCTGGACGACACGGGTTCTGAGTGCGTCATTTGTATGTCGGACATACGGGACACGCTCATCTTGCCCTGCCGACACCTTTGCCTGTGCAACACTTGTGCGGACTCGCTGCGCTACCAGGCCAACAACTGCCCGATTTGCAGAGCGCCGTTCAGAGCTTTGCTGCAGATCAGAGCGATGAGGAAGAAGCTGCCACTCTCGGGTCATCAGCAACCAGCTCCTCCGGTGTGTGAAATGCACTTTATTCCTCAACGCGTGCGCCAGTGTTTGATGCGTGGCATTTTTACTTTTGCCAAGAGGGAGGGGGGTGTCATGGTGCGGAACCCCTGTGAAAGTGAGGTGGGGTTTGCGGCTCACCCAGCTTTTGGTCCTGATTTGGTCCTGACCAGAGGAGGTTTACCCAGGTTCGAGAATTTGTGTGTGGTGCTTCGTGAAGAGACAACAGAATTTTTTTAACGACAGAGTGATGCGGAGGAGAACGCCATCAACCAGGAGGGCGTGCCCGCGGGGTACGAAGCCGTGTCGCTGATCGAGGCGCTGAATGGACCTGTGACCACACCCACTCCGCAGAACACCCTGCGACCGCCTGCCGGTCAGAAGAACTCCAAATTTCTGTTGAAAAAAATGTGTGTTTCAAGAGTTTTTGCGCCTCATAAGACAACAACTGTGTGTTTCCTCAACAGTTTCATTTGTCACTTGCAGATGCTAGACCTGCCAGTGCGAATGCTCCAAGTCTGCCCACATCACCAGAAGACAGCCCAGTACTCAGCAAACGAAAATCGAAGAGGTCTGGTTTTTTTGCTCTTCACGAAACACATACTCGTATGCGTTTCTTTTGATGTTTTGTGGCCCAAAGGTCAACATGATGACCACGTCGTGTTCAAACTGCTTGTGGAGTTGATGAATAAACGATGCGTGTTCCAAGGATGTAAACACAAATGACTGTTTGTCCTGTCTTTTCAGGCAATCATCTCTGAAAAGTCAACGGTCACTGACAGCGGCAGCACTAGTCGAAGAGGCAGAGGAGGCGAAGGAGGTGGGATCCGGCAGTAAGGAGAGCATGGGCGACGGGATGGAGGACGGAAGACGAACCCCAGAGGTGGTCATGACGGCCGCGATGCCCGATCCCGTGAAAGAATCTCCAAAGATGAAGTCGAAAGACGCCACGGTCGTCCCAAAAATGAGGTGAACAGCAATTTGTTGATGTTGCAGTGGTCATGTCGATGCCACAGTGGTAAAATTTGTGGTGATTTTTTGCCTCTGCCGGCAATTACTTCCAGACAACTCGTAAATGGCTGGATACGTTCGATAATTGTGACTCCTTGATATTTGAAATCAGGTCCAAGAAGAAGTTACTCGGAGAAAAACCCAACCCCTCTGTGGGTGGGAAGGATTCGATGGAAATCGTGGATGAACTGAAACAGGTGCGACTTGTGGTGAACTTCTGGTGCTTGATCTTTTGTGTTTGCTCTGTGGCGACGTGAGTACGAAGCACGAATTCGTACTGTGCTGAAGTTTACATCACTTTACAGCGCTAAGATTTCATTTTGAATGAAAGTAAAGGAATACGATTGATAAGAAAAAGAAGGTTCGATGGACGAATCACATGTTTGTGGTTCGGTTGTAGAGTAAGGCGAAGCTTGCGGAGTTAGGCGCTGGTGATGCAGGGGCGTCGGGAGAAGGTACAGCAGCCCAAAGATCATTTTGAAAACATCAATGAAGAGCGTCTGACTCTTCGAAATTTATTGTGGTGGTTTGTTCGTGTGTGACGTTTTGAAAAACGCCAGCCCATCCACCTAAAATAGGCCGTTTGTTTTCAGAATTGAGTGAACAGGCGTATGTGCAGGCACACACCGAGGTGATGTTCTCCAAAGACGCGGCGGACGAGGGGCTGGTGGAATCGGATCCTCTGTGTGAGAGTCTGGAGGTGCTCACAATACCTGGGACGTGTTCAGCGGACGAGTCCAGCTACAGCAGCACGAACAGCGGGCACACCCTGTTGGACCCGCCTCCAATTCCCACCTCGGAAAAACCAGATGTTTGAGAGTCGCAGAAAAGGCGCCCTAAAGACAGACCCTGGCACATGTACGGACCTTTTGTGATGGCCGAAGTTTTGCCATCGAAGGAATCAAACTTTTCTGTTCTCATGTGGGAAGAGGCTGAAGAAACACATAAGAGTGGAGACGCCCCCCTCCCGCCCCCCCCCCAACCAACATAGATCTTTGGTTCTGTAGCAAAAGGCAAAGTTTGGACTTTGAATTTTTCAGCCTGGTGGGATGAAACTAAGGCTCAGGAGCAAAAGTTAGATGGAAAAAAAATTGCCCTGTGGGAACCACGGATTTTTGGCTCTGGAGCAAAGTTGGACAAAGAGAATTTTTGGCCTGGTGTGATGCTCGCCGCCCTGAGCAGCAAAACTTGGACTTGGAACAAGTTCAGACTGGTGGGATTCCCCCCCCCCCTCCCTCTCGAAAAAAAAGTTAGCCCGGTGGGACCCACCCTCTTCCCAGGGATGTCTTCGGCGTGTGCGTACACTGCTAAGTATTCTTGTTTTGCATTGTTTGGATTTTGTGGGCAGTGGCGGGGGTGGGTGGGGTTGTGTTTTGAAAAGAAATGGCTGAACACAGCGAAACTTTAGATTGGACTCTCACAGTATGCTGGAAATACTCGGTACTCCTTTCTCTTGTGTCTTCGGCTTGTTCGTTGTGATTTGACTCCATCCTGTGCTATTTTTCGGCTGGTTGAGCAACGGGGTTTCTCTCTGCGTTTCTGCTGTTCAAATAATTCGCAAAAATGTTTACTTTGCAAAAGACCACAGACATGTGACTGGTTTATTTGTGGTTTCAATTGAACGAAAGTTGCAAGTGCTTGAGGCATGGGCAGCTGAAAAGCAACTCCGAGTGAAAGTTCACTCTCTTGGCAGTGTCGTTGCGGCCGCCAAGCGCACCAGAAGCCAACATTCACACCAAAGTAGCGGCTATTTTGTTGTCAAAATCATTTCCCCGAAAATGTTGACTGCTATTTTTCTCTTCAGACGCGTTGTCTTGTCCACGCATTGTGCCATCCAACTCTCAGGAGTTCGAAAACGGGGGTCTCGTCCGCATTTTAAATTTGAAATGTCAGAATTGTGGGAGCCTCCCTCTCACAGTCTCTTGGATGCAAACAAATTCAAAAGTTGACCACTGGTTAGCAAAAGTGTTCAGAGGCTGGTTGAGTGGCTTGTATTGCCCATGAAAGTGGGTGACCGCATCTGTGAAGCGCAACATCACGGAGTAAAGGACGCAGAACTGAACAGTGGTTGTCGACATCGTTGAGGTGTCAAATTGTGCATGTTCATCAAGTTTTGCGTTCTGGTCGCATTTGGTTGTGCTCTCATGTTGTGTGTATTTGAGTTGCTGTTCGCACGCAAATTTCTCCACGCCGAAGGACAAAGTACGTTGTTGGATCAGACGGGAGCAAAATAAACGTGGAAAATGCTTCAAACGATGTTACCGGAAAGTGTTGGTTTGCGTTCTGTTTGGAGACTTGTCACGTTCAAGTTCGACTTCGGATCCAGAGCAAAGATCAGAGCAGACGCGTTGTAGGGCGTGTCCAAACATCGACACCTACCTTGGTTGCGAGTAGCTGGATACAAATTTGAAAACACTGGAAAAAAGAGACCTCGAAAGGATTTGATGAGAAACCGTCAATTGCCGACTGTGTACAGAAAAAAATCAATCACACCAAAGTTCCCATGGCAACTGATTTGTTTACCTCGCTTCATTCACGGACGTAAAAATGATGGGATAATTCTTATCGTCGTGATTGTGCTGTTAGGCTGACCAACTGTGAAGAGGTGTAATCTGGAGAAGATCGGGACAACGGATCTGTTGAGGGAAAAAGACAAAACTCCGGTACGAATCACTCCTGCTTTTGAACTGCATGCTTGTTGAAACACCGACCAAAATTTGCGAAAACAAACCATTTCTCACTGCGTGCTTGTCAAAACACCGACCAAAATTGGCGAAAATGAACCATTTCTTGTCTGTGCACCAGTTTCCTTTCAGGTGTTGGGAGTTCACAGAGTAATGTCATCACTACGTTCATCAGTACGACCAAAGAAATCGAAACAGCCGTGGGGAACGATTCTGAAACCGGAGTTTGGCATGGGACATCAGAAGATGACGGAGTACGAGGTGGACCAAACAATCAACAGACTTTACTACAGACCCACACACAGGGAGCCCGTCCAGGAGGAAACCGAGTCCAAGGGAATGACGACAGAGGAAATTGAGGAGATGGTACGTCTTTGGGATTGACCTTTCGAGGCACTGTGAAGTCGCGGTCGGGTTTGTGTTTTGTGCACACAGCATGCATGAATGCGCGTCCTCCGAATTTTGTGAGCCCACGGAAAACTGCTCGAGGCATGATGTTCCAACTTGGGGCACGGGTGGGACCTGTGTCCCAGTCGACACCGCATGCAGAGAATACAATGGGATGCTTCTTCGGAAACCTCTCAGGCAGGAAAAGTGGCACCTCTTTTCTCCAAGGGTTTGAGAAGTGAATGGGAAGAAAACAAGGGCTCATGCAGAAATATTTGAAATTTTGCAGGACGGGGGGGGGCGCATTCCTCTGCAGGACAAACCCACCAGGAAAATTTGCCCTTCTTTTCTGCCGCTCCCCCGCGTCTATTCCTCTCAATAGATTTCAGTTTTGTCGGCGAAAGGTGCCTGATTTTTGGAAGAAATATTCAGTATGCATGACTGCGGTGTCCATAGAACGGCTTGCATGGAGTCAGCGCGTGTCTACACCGGATGGTGTTCTTGTTTCAACTTTTTGAGACACTTGGAATCACTCATGCAGCACCTGACCCGCTTGGTTGACATGTGTGTACGCCAGAAATTTTTTGTTCTCACAAACAGCTGGAGAGACTCACGAAAGATTCCAACACAAAGGCACCGGATCGGAAACGAACACAAAAAAACTCGAGCTACGAAAAGATGGGTGTGGTCAACTCCTACGCGTGGAAAGGGTACAACTAACCGTGGAAACAACTGGATTGCAAACATACGCACGCATGCATGCAGCGAAAGAAAGGCTCAAGATTGCGCTTTGAAAAACAGCAGTTTGAGGTATATTTTGTTGAAAAAATGTCTTGCAATGTGGCCTTCTTGCACTGGTATGGAGTGCTTGATGAATGCCTTGTTCTGCATTAAAATCTGGTCGTTTGTATGAGGATGTACACTCGTGAACAGTTCAAATCATCAAAATATGAAAAAGAAATGTATCTATTGGTTCCAAGGTACCCATTCTTTTTTTCATTTTCTTATTTATTTGTTTTGTATGCGTGTGAGAACTGTAAATTGAGACAGTTATCAATAAATCGTTTAAAAGCAAAGCAAGAAATTCAACAATAAAATCCAATGTTATTTACACCTTCGGAGTTCGTCTGCACTTGCTTCGCTTCACCTTCTTTTCCAAATGACAGGGCAAACCATTCAAAGCCAAAGAAGAAAAAGAAGTGAAAACAAGTGAACAAAAACTTATCGACTTCAAAACAACACACAACCACATTTTCAGGTGATTCGAGGAGGTTGTTCAATTGTTCGAGGTCGCTCAAATATGAACCACTGGAACGATCATCAACCGGAAAATAGTCTGGGATGCAAATTTGGGTTTTGGGGAAAGCATTCAAAATGGATACAATGCAATGTGAGATCAAAGACTTTTCTAACCTTCCTGGTGTTACTATCAATACTGTTCTCCAAATTTTGCAAAATGTGTTGTTGTGTTTGTTCATCATTTGACTTCTTTTTCCTTGAATAAAACTTCTGAAGGTTATCTTTGTTTCTTGAATTATGAAATTTTTGATGCAAGCATTCAATACTAATTTTAACTGTTGTCTTTGAATTTCATTGTTGTATATATGAGTGAAGCCCCAGTAGTGATGTTGTAGTATAGTTTATTGTAGAGTATGAGTTGGAGCTCAGTGGTTTAGGCTACCTTCCTCTATGGTGTCTCAAGC
>JAAUXT010019218.1_pt1 | contig 21338 bp, 23 predicted proteins | sample 7278171 | NCBI WGS metagenome assembly JAAUXT01 (sample SAMN14350112, study PRJNA611818) | marine sediment metagenome | isolation source: surface marine sediment (1.8m) | place: French Polynesia: Moorea | collected 2018-08 | reverse complement strand
TCTGCTCTCTTCAAGTTCATGAAGAAGGCACCTGAAGAAGTGTTCTATGACAATGCTTGTGAGATGAATGAGTACTGCCTGAACAGGGAGCCTGGATTTTTCAAGTGTGTCCGGTGCTGGCATGATTTGTTTCATGGAGTTTGTCACAAATGTGGTTTTGCTTTCAGATCTAAGAGAGTTGGTGGCCTCTTGGGTGTCAATTCCAAAATCTGTGAGCAATTCAACTCTTACTTGAAAACCATCAAGTACACAGGTTCTCACTTGTCTCAGCCACACTTCATGCTCTTCTCACAGTTCATGATCTTTCTGTGGAAGAGAGAAAACTAAAAGATTCCACAGCATTGCATAAGTCGCTTTAGCTGGCCTACAGTGAGTGTATGTGTGTTTCAATATATGAATGTGTCAATTGTGACTGTTTCCTATCAATCGTGACTGTATTTGTGACAATTGTGACCAGATCAGCCATCGTGATCATTATGTCTGTCAATCATGACTGTATCCTGTCAATCGTGACTAAATAAAATTTGGGCACAATTGTGACTGAAAAGTTGTGCAATCGTGATTTTTGTCTATGCAATCATGATGCCACATACTACAATCATGATCAATCGTGATCTCCCATAATTCACAAAGTTACCCTGCATATCTACCAGAATGCAGTGAGACCTTCCAAAATAATTCTGATAAGGTTTGGGGCCAAGGGGAAGAAGGCTCTGAGGTAAAAAGCAGAATTGTCCCATAAGAAATTTTGACAATATTTCCAGGTGTGAAACATGGTCTCATGGGGTTACCCTCCAAGTATGAATGGTGTAAGACTTGGGTGTTGAAAAAAAAGTGTGATTTTTTTTGACTGGAAAAGTTAGTTTTGGGTCTAATTCAACATTTTTTTTATCAGGTAGACCCCTCCACACCCAAGTGGTTGGGTACATTTCTGAAAACATGGGCCAAAAATGACATGTAGACCCCACAATCATGACATTGACATATGCAATCATGATCTGTACCTACACAATTGTGATCCAGCAGGCAATCGTGACTGGTACAGAATTCCACTTTTTGCAAACACCTCAAATTATACATTTCATAGCAGATAATATGAGGGGAAAATCCAAATTAATTTTCAAAATACCATTTGAAGGATATAATACATGTACAATCATTTTTTTTTATCAAAATTAAGTGGAAAAAATGTTTTGCACTTCTTGGCACCTTGGGGAACTACTTTTGAACTACTTGACACTGCAGCTGACACCATTTTTGAATTTTGGAACAAAATCAAAACAAATTACCTTTTTGGTGAAATAGTCATTCTAAACAGGAAAAAACACACTGAAATTACCAAAAATGTCAACAACACAACCCAGAGCTAAGGTGAAGACAACAATTCTGAGAGGAACATGGATCCCAGATGTTTTTGGTGAGTGGTAGCAGTGGACGGGGTTTGGTCATGATTGTCATAGATGCGATCACAATTGTACGGTCACGATTGTATAGGAGATCTGGTCACGATTGTCAAAATTGGGAAAACCACGAAGACTACTCTATTCTATTCAGATGCTCCACCCGTGCTGCTGAAAATGTTCAACACGCAAGCAGTGTTCGATAACATCCAGGATAAAATGAGAGGGCCCATATTTGAAATGGAATTGAGCATTGAAAAGCTCTCAGACCTGCCCTGCTTTACACAGAGGAAATCTGCATCAGCCATGAACAAAGCAAACAAAATGCACAAAAAAGGTTAGTGAACAAAGAATGGGGACAAATGCACAAATCAGGCATTCAAAAGGATCAGATTTACAGGTCTGTTCTTCTCTGCAGATGTCCAGGAAAAAACATCTGCCAGGACTGGTATCTATGATTCCAAGACCATGTTGAAGAGCCATGAGTCGCGATCTGGACCCTTGACGCTGCCAAGTGCAAAGTACAAAGGGGAATTTGACTACTTTGCCATCGTGAAGTGTGGATTGCTGGTAGGTCATGATTGCAGTCATGATTGTAGCCTTAGTGGTCATGATTGTAGCCTTACTGGTCATGATTGCTGCATACACTGATCACAATTGTCATATACTTGTACCATTGCAGGATGCATTCATTCTGAAGTGCATACAAAACTACCTGGATTTGTACAGAGATTTCACCATCGTGCCAACTGATATGCAAGGGGACTGCATGTTTGAAGCTTTGTGGGCACAATTGGAAAATAACAGACCACAGGAATACCATGTGTACAGGTGAGTCAGCAGAGGAAAGATGAAACTTGAAAACACAAACACACACACATGCACAAACACACAGAGAAACAACATAATGTGTATTTATTTCCAGGTTCAGGCTCCAATGTGTCTTTGAACTGACAAACATGTTGAAGGAGGTGGAAGCATTCTGGAATGAGGCACTGATAGAACTGGCAGCAATCTATGGAAGTCAGGATCCTACAGTGCCTGCCAGTCCATTCTCACTGAAGATGTACTGCGAGTAAGTAAATGTGATCATGATTGTCATCAACTCAATCACGATTGTACAGGTTGTGATCATGATTGTACGATCATCTATGGTCACAATTGTAGGTACATGATGCGACCTGGTTCATGGGGTGATGGAGTCATCCACAAAGCGCTGAGCCTTGCCTGGGGGATGCGGATAATGATCCTGAAAGCCCTCACAATGCTGGAAGAATGCTTCAGACACAAGACCCCCATCAGAGGGGTGGAATTTGTACTGGTGTACAACGAAGTAAACCATTACATGGGCGCAGGTAAATGAAGTGTAAATGTCTATGATCTAAAGGCAGAACATTTTTGGAGATGAGAATGCAAGGAACTTTCTCTTTGTTTCAGTGAAAAAGACAAAGGAGGAAAGGACTGTTGATTGCAGAAAAGTGGACATGTCTGACTTTCAGTCTGGGCCAGTTGCACCTCCACCACGACCAGAGTCAACTGTAGTGACAGCATCTGACAGCACAACATTTGCTAGCATCTTGGCTCTGAACACACCCAGAGAGAAGGTACATCATCACGATTGTACCATGTCCTGATCATGATTGTATGTTGGTGATCATGATTGTACCATGTACTGATCACGATTGTAGCGCAAGCGGGCCAACAAGAGTGAAGAGGAACCGGATGAGACTGACCGCGATCCAGACTGTGCTGAAGAACAACCAGATGACGAGGATGCTGAAGAGGAGGAGGAGGAGGAGGAGGAGGAGACTGAACCTGCTGTAAGTTTGACAGAAATCAGTACCTTGCCCACCAATAGACCACCACCCATCATATTCTGACTGTTGTTGTGCCATTTTCAGAGAAGGAAAGCAAAGAAAGGGACAGTCAACATACCCATGAAGGAATACAAGCGAATGAAGCGGGACCTCCAAAAGTTGAAGCAAGTGCGGGACATCTTCTTGGGACAAAAGGTAGAGTCACGATTGTCATCTGGTTGCTCACAATTGTATAGGTTATGATCACGATTGTACTTGCAGTTGGTCACGATTGCACTTGTTTGCTTTCTACAGGCAAAGATGAACATTCCTGAGCTCAAGGGTGGCAAAACCCTGTGCCCAGTTTGTTTCGAGGAATTTGACACGGTGTACCATCTCTGACAGCACTATGCCCATTGGCACAAGGGCCAGACGAAGTTCCAGTAAGTGATCACGATTGTGGGGTACCTGATCACAATTGTACAGGTTATGAGCATGATTGTACGATGATCTATGGTCATGATTGTAGGTGCCAGCGATGCGACAAAATCTTCAAAGACAACTGGGGTTTGAAGCTGCACCTCAAAGGGTGCATACGCTCAGAAGACAAAGATGCCAAGGAGAAGAGAGCGAGCCTGTTTGTCTGCCAGGAGGGGCTGTGTGCACAGAAGGAGGGTGGCACAACATTCACCACCAAACAGGCAAAAAAGCACACACCCTCAGGAAGCATTCACCCCATGGTGACCAGTACAAGTGCTCTTTCTGTGAGAAAGTGTACAAGAGCAGAGGAGACTGTCATGAACATATGAGGATATGTCCAAAAAATGCTGACAGCATCCAGCCAGTCAAGTGCACTTTCAAAGGGTGCTCATCCACATTCCAAGCCCCCAAGTACTTGCACCGGCATATGAAGAAGAAGCACGGCTGGGGCAAAGAAGAATAAGCAGGATTGATCTTCATCATTTGCTCTGTTTCACATCTGGACAATAAACGACAATTGTGACCAATTTGTTGTACAATCGTGACTGTGCTGGCTACAATCATGACCACGGAGTTGACAATCGTGATCAAACACATGCATGTGCAAGTGGATCAAGTCCAGAAAGTATGAAAATTTCCAACAATTTTATTTCAAAAAAAAAAATCCATCTCTCGCAGAAGTGGAAATGAACAGAATGTTCTTTCAAACTGGACTTCTGAAGCTGCAAATATGCTGAAAGAGTCACGCTTGGATACTTCACTGGGTTGCATCTGGACCTTGTTCTGAACAACCTGGAAAAGAAAAGAGATCAAACATTCATTTTAAAATGTGCAAATGATGAAATAAGCCTAAAGTAAGGCTATTTTTCTTGTTTTTCCCTGCCTTGTATTTTAGAAATACCCAACAGGACCCCCCCACCCCCCTGGTGCCCCACACTCCTCTTCTCTCTCGGGATTGGGCCACACGAATTGACAAGTTCTTCTGGTGGGAGGCCGAGTCCAACTTCGACAAACTTTTTTCGCCAAGAAAGATTTTCTAAACCACATACTGTACGAATAGTCTGGATGACTTCTGTTGTTTTTCTCCTTTGTTTCATCACCCTTGGCGTGGAAGTCTGCTTTCCCCTCACACACCAAGATTCGTGGAACTTTGCGCGCCAATGGTTTGTTCAGCTGCTGGACAAATTGGCTTTGTTTCTGGAAGCTGCAAGCGGAAAAAACAGGAGTTAAATTGCAAGCCCCGCGATCTCCGGGAAGGAGAGCAATTCTAACTTTCAGGTGGACGTTTTCCCCAACAAAAGAACGCCAAAGAAATCGCCAATACCAGTCTCCCCATTGATAATTCTGACATGGTTTGCAACTGGGAGAAATCCACAACTCCACGTTCTGATTACAATTTATGGTTTCCGAAGAAGGTTGGGACCACCACCTCCAACTCCGATTGGAAAAAAACGTGCCGAATTTGAACAAGGACACTTGGCCTTACAAGTAGACTGCACCGCGCGCAGGCAACATGGCCCACGAATACCGAACCAGCAATGTTCATACATAGCATTCTCCGTTCAAAATGAGGATCCCTTCTGGTGCCGGTTGCTTTGACAGCATTTGATATTTCCAAGATCCAAACGAACATGGGAAACTTTAGAACAACCCTGGACACAAAGTTCTTTGTGGCGCTGGCGGCACAACCAGACTGGCACAACCGGATCAGCGGAACGAGACCAGCACAACTGGACCAGTGGAATCAGACCAGTGGAACCAGACCAGGGGAACCAAACCAGTAGAACTGGACCAGCAGAATCTGGTCAGTACCACCAGATCAAAAGAGCTAAACCAGTGCAACCAGATCACGGTAGTGCAATCAGGCCAATGCAACCAGACTTGGTTGTACCTGTCCTCTGGCACCAGTCTGGTTGTACCACTCTGGTAGTTTGTCTGGTTGTGTTGCTGGTCTGGTTCCACTGACCAGTTCAATTGTGCTGGTCCAGTTGCAGTCCGGTTCCTGAAACACAATTTCATTTGGCATCCACCACCAGCGGTGCAAAAAGACACCTGTAAGGCACATTCTGAGAATTTCATTTTTGCAGGGGGTCACAATTGAATGATGCCTGTTTCTTCGTGTGTAGATTTTCCATCACATTCGGCCTGAGTTTTGTCATTGGAGTGAAGTCCTTGAGAATCTTCCAGCCAGGGCCTGTTTTGCCTCCAGATATTTGAGAATATTCCTTTCCGATGGAGGGAGGGGTTCTGAAAGAACCTTGCACACAGAAAATATTCAGCTGTTTTTGTGGCGTGAGCCCCTTTTAATGTGCGTGGACGCACACCCTCGTGGGTGCATACAACTCCTCAATTCCTTCCGAAGTTCCTTGAAAACATTTGGGCAGAAAAAAGACAGCCCAGAATTTGGTCGTCATGCAGGCAGAAGACCGGAGGACAACAAAAGATTTGCATTGGCATCGAGCTTGTGTTGCTGCGGTGCAGATTGGGGAGGTGGCCACAGGGAAACCTGCTTCCCGAGAGGGTCCGGCCCACCCCCGGACCTCCTTTGGCTCCGACCCTGATGTGCGGAGCAACACCACAGGTCCAGCACGCAGGTTTTGGTGCTTAGGTCCTCAGCTGAACTTTCGTCTGGGCTGGCTGGCCAAACGCAAAATAACAAGCCCCTGGACTCGTAATTTCGATCAAGTTGCGGCATTGTTTGAGAGAGATAAGGCGGATTTGCGAGTGACCCTGATCACGGCGGCTGTCGGAACATCCGTCCACAAGGCTGTCGTCAAATTGCAAGTGGAATCGGCACAACTGAATTCTGACGAACCAAACTTCGAGTGTGACACGTTTGCCAAGCTTCAGCACTGTCAATTGTCGTTATTTCATACTTTTACTGCGGCGCACCCAAAAACGGCGTGTTTACACAAAAGCGTGCGCGATCTCCCAAGCGATTCATCGACACAAAATTGCATGTCTGTCCAGCTTGTTGTTTTCAACCCTGCTTATCTGCAGTGATTGTGCCCACTGCCCGTCGCCACCCACCCTGGATGACCAGCGCTTGGTATAAAACGCCGCGGTCCGCCCGGTGCACCTCACTGGATCGCGCACCACCTGACGGAGTTGGAATCGCGCCGCAGCCTGCATCGCGCCATGGAGTGCCGCACAGTTCTGTTTCTCCTTGTCATTGCCGTCTGTGAGTAACCAGTCAATTTCACACTTGTAATTCTTTGTCGTTCGGACTTTTGCAATTCTGGTACTTGGATCTTTTCTGAAACAACCTTCTTTCGTGGGACAATTGCATGGAACAAAACAATTTTGCATTTCAAAATTCGTCTCCTCATTGTTGCGGAGATGCGACACTCCCCCACGACAAAGTTTGTGAGGCAATGAACACACACACACACACACACTCACACACACACACACACACACACACACACACACACACACACACTTGTTCTGTATTTCGCTTTCCGTGCGCGCAGGTGGCAGCTACGCCTACAGTTACCACCGGGGTGGTTACGGTGGTTACCAGGGCTACGGCATGCACGGGTGAGTCCAGCGATCCTCCAGATACTGGGCAGCCAGACTCTGTGGCTGCCGACTCTGAACGTCTGACGGGTCCACAAGTGGTCTCACTCGAAACCAAACATTCACCACACTGAGGACCCAACGAACGATTGCGCCAGGCTTGAACGTAATCCCTCTGATCCCGCTGGAAGCTGAAGTGACAGTTTTGCTCGCCCATTTGTAGCGATTTGTGCAGGACACGCCGCGCAAGAAAACCTGTTCTTCCAAGAAATTCAAAATTTGAAAGTCCAAAAAACTTTTCGTTCAAGTTCAAACCCTCAAGAATTGACCAGAACGCAAACCTCCATTCACCAAATGTTCGCCTGTTCAAGTTCACCTTCAAAATCAAATAAGCGCTCCTTCCTCGACTGTGAATCAAAACAGCTGAACCTGAGCGATTTGTCTCCCCCTGGGTGTGCGCAGGTACCACGGTCCGCCGCGTGACGCCTACGTCCACGGCGCCTTCTACAACCGTGACCACAGCAGCAGCAGCAGCAGCGACGAGGACGGCCACGGCCGCCGCCGCGGGAGGCACCACGGTTCGGAGTCCGAGGAACACCACGACAGCGACTCCGAGGACCATCACGAGGCGGAGGACGACCACCACGGGCCGACATTCCAGGGAGACCGCTTCCAGGTGACCATGGACTACGACAACGTCTACGAGTACGTGTCTTGTTGGGTTATCAGGGCCGTTTCACCCGGGCTTGAGCTTTGAAAACATTCACCTTTCTTTTGAGTACCGGGTAGGTCAAATTTGTCTCGTTTTGCGAACCAGTGATTGCCAAAATCTGAGAAGGAAGGGACGAAAAACATTGCGACGACGTGCACAGTAAACGTGCAAAACGCTCCTTCACAGAATGCAAGGTCTGTTGGGGGATCTCTGTCCAAATCCTTCTTTCGCCTTGGTCAGGGACTCGCACCGTGTTGCGTCGGGCTTCCTGATAGACCTGATGCACGCCGTGTGCCGCCGCGCGGGCCGCATCTGCCGCTTCATCGTGGACGACAGTTCGCACTGCTGGCGCACGGACGGCAACCACGAGCTCCCCGGAGAGGGTCAGTCGGCAATGATAATTTTCACGCTGTCCATGCAACGATTGACATAACTAAACCCAAAGGAGTCGACCGCAACTTCGACACTTTTGAGGTGTTCTGCGACGCGTCAATGGTTCAGCCAACGTCTTAAATTTCGGCGAGACCCAAGACCACACCGCGCCTGCATGCCACACGCGTGAATCTGAGAACTTTCTGAATCTTTCCTTGGTCAGGTCTGCTGAGCGGTTACTACGTCGGTTGCCTGGGTTACTGGCCGACGGCGACGAGACGCCACAGCTTCAACTTCACCGTGCCGTTCACGCCGCGCGTCGACGTGTCGCTCCACTACAAAGAGGGCACCACCCACGAGCACCCGACCACCGTCACCGGACTCAAGATCGGTTCGTCTCTCGCGTCATTTTGAGAGTCAGGAACTCTTGTAATTCTGAAGCTAAGTCTTGTCACTGTGCAACAGATTACCCGAGCTCTTCGTTACTTTTTTGACTGTTGGATTCAACACGCCAGACGCACTGTCGAATCGAACAAGCCCATGAGTCGCGTCTGCGCTGCTCACCTTCATCTGGCGCTTGTACCGCAGGTTTCGTGAGCGGATCCGCGACGAGCCCCATGTGCTTCGAGCGCGCTGAGGGCTTCACCGGTAACAAGAAGGGCAAGTACACGCCCGTCATGTACGACACGCACGAGGACATGATCGCCGCCCTGCAGGCCGGAGAGGCGAGTTACACACACACACACACACACACACACACACACACACACACACACACACACACAAATGGTGACGTGTGAAGACACACAGTGTTATCCTGTACCAGAGGATCTCACCGGGATGCAGGTTGAAACTCAGACGCAGTGAAACATCCTCAAACTTTATCTGCATGTTTGATGCTTCCTCTTCGGCGGGAATGGTGTTGGGAACAGATTCCTTCAGTGTCTTTAGATCCACCTCGCAAACACATGCAATTCTGACGTTCTCTCCCATCTCGTTGACAGGTGAACGGTGCGATCACGGTCGACTCTTTCAGTGATTCTGAACTTCATACCACCCATGTGGAGCCCAAGTTCCATTGCACCCAGGCAGGTCTGTACCACACATACACTTGTACATACCACCCATGTGGAGCCCAAGTTCCATTGCACCCAGGCAGGTCTGTACCACACATACACTTGTACATCTACACGCAAAGGCGCCACGAATTTTCCACACCCACCCATGCATGCGTGCACGATACCCGCCCCCCCCCCCCTACACATCCCTCCCAAGTTCCATTACAAATCAAGCCTTTTCCAGCTTTTTGCCACCATGGCAAGCGCGATTTTGCCTTTCCTCATTTCAACATTGAGTTCACTCTCCCCTGGGGCTCGGGCCCTTCTGGACTCCCCCCCTCCTCATCAAGTTTTGTGCCTCGCTCCGCCACAGGGAAGACCGTGATGGCGATGCAGCTGGCGCCGGTCATCGACTGGTGGAACGACGCGTTCCAGTCCATGAAGGAGGACGGCAGCTTCAGGAGGCTCTGCGAGCGCGCCGAACGCGTCCACGGAGGTCAGTCAGTCAATCAGTCGTCAAATTTCTCAACTGATCAAGAGGCAAAGAAAATTCCACGAATGTCCTGATCCAGTTTCTTGTTCAATGAGAAGCCGCTCAGTCGTTCAGCAAATCAATCAGTTGCACAGAGATCGAACAACCAATCATGCAATCGCGTCGGCAGACAACACAGATCCAGTCACAAATGTCACCACTGAAAAACAATAGGGTGAATTCAGACGAATAAAACTTATCCTAGCAGTGCACAGGAACACGCTGCGTGACAGAGGCTGTCACCAATCAATCGCTCAACCGAAACGAGTTTCGCTGTTCTCACAGATGTATGACTGCATGTCTTCCCAATTTGCAAAACGCGCGTTTTTAAAACGGTTCCTTTCGCATTGCAGGACACGGACACGGACACGTTGACTGTCTCTACTAGAGGGAAGGCAGCGCGAAGGACTGACTGACCCACCGATCGACCGACCAACCAAGACTGAACACGGACCCCGAGATCGAACTTTGCTTTGAAACTTCACAAACGTCTCTCGTCTCATCAAAATTCTTCTCTTCAAACGTGGCAAAACAAAACGATTTCTTTCAAAAGATCAAAATGAAATAAAACATCAGGAGCAAAACCACGGAATATCTCGGTTCGTTGTTTTGGGGGAAAAGAGAAAAAGAAAAGTCGCCTCCCCTCCCCTGTTCTTTCGCGGAAAATATGTTGCGACGAAGAGCGAACACTCGAACACTGCATGTGCACAATATTCTCATCCTCGAGGGAAAATTGAAATGTGCAGCGAAAAAAGTTTTCGAAGCGAGACAAGACCTTCAAGTTCGCTCGTTCGCGTGCAGTGCAAAGCTCGCGACAAAGTTCTTGCAGCACGCAGTGTCACATCCGGGGCATGTTTAACGCTGCGCCGCGGTCAGAACGCGTCGTCTTCCGTTGAACTGAACTGGCGACGGCACCTGCGAGCGAAACGGTGCACTCGTGTCGCATCCTGTCAGAACGATCGCTGCCTGCATGACCCTGAGACGAGGGCAGACCAGGCTCCAATCTGGTACAGCCAAGACACAGCTTCGAGTTCCTTTTTTTCACCCGCGCAAGTTGAGTGACGGAAACTCGAGAACACGCTCGCGCACACACACACACACGCACACACTCACACACACACTCGCACACAATTCCAATCACACACGTATCCACGCACGGCCAAACACTTGGGTGACTGTACTTTGGCGAATGTCGTCTGTTCTTCCAGACCAAAAATAAAAGCACTCAATACGTAAAACAACAGCGTACGGTAAGTACCATCACAGCCTGTCCACGAAATGTAGTCAGGTCAGGTCACTTGTAAATGACCCACAATTTTGCATTTGCTCTTTTCCTCTTCCTTAAAAATCATGATTTGTGCAAGTTGAGTTGGGTTGAGGAGGTGGTGTGCAAAATTTGTGCATCACCTCCCGGGCAGACAAGGAAACCAACAGAGGGTAGAACACATCTAGTCGAGTCTGCCTTTTGTCTGTTTGGTGGGAAGAAGGTGACACAAAACACTGCGTCATCTTGCACAGGAAATGTAAGAGTGAGAGATCTGTTGGGGTCTCTGATCCCTCGTTTGTCTTGGTCAGGGACTCGAACTGCGTAACGTCGGGCTTGTCTATTGATATCACAGCCTGTCCACGAAAGGGAAACGACAGTCAGTTCACTTGAAAATGACCTGTATCCACCTGTTTGTCTTAAAATTGAGCACTAAAATAGGGGTGAGTCTCACACATTGCAGAGCATGTCTTGTCCAGTCTGCGTTTGGGACACCAAAAGCAAAGAACCCGGGTTGTGTGCACGTGCGCACGACAATTGGTTCATTCGGGCCTGGCTGGTTGGATTTCGGAGGCAAGGTCAAGCCTGCAAAACATTTTGAGATACACGACTCCAACTGAGTTTGAAATGCACGACTCCAATTGAATTCGAACTCTAGACCTACCGCACCTCTGAGCTTTGGTCGATTCACTGGAAGGGTCCCTCGGCGACAGACCCAAGTCACATACCAGCGTATCCATGCGAAACATGGGGATCCAGACCCTTTCACTCGTCCAACAAGTGCATCAAATCAGTTGCCTAGATTCTACAGCTTCCTGTTTGTTCAAGCCACCCGAACCCTTTGTCAGTTGATCACAGATTAGAAAGCACCGATTCAAAATCAGCCGATTCCGCGAAACCCGCCCGATAAGCCCAGATCAAGCGCAAACTCCTTTGTGTCTAACGTTACACGTAACGCGCTTTGTAATGAATAGCCAGCTTGGACTTATCTGCAGGAAGGGGTGAGGCTCCCTGCCCCGAAAAGATAACCCAGTTCATTGCCAGGGTGACCAGCCGCACGGTCTCAAAAAGTGTCGCAGGGTGGAGCGGGTGGTATTGCACGAGTTGCAGTCACCGCAGCAGGAGGACCCATCCCGGACCGCAGCCACCGCCATGAGGACGCTCTGCCTCGTCGTTCTGCTCGTCTGCATCGCAGGTCAGTCGCACTTGTTCACGTAGTTGCACCAAAGTCTTGCACAGATCAGGGTGAAAACACGACAGACCAGAGGCGAAGAAACTCTTTTCCTCCAAATAACTTGGTCAGCAGAAATATTCTGGTCTTTTCGTGTCAGCGTCATGCAAAAGAGATCAGAACCTTCTGTGTGGTTCCAAAGCTCTTTTGGACTGGAATGGCAGCAAAATTTATCTTGATGCGCAGCAATGTTCATTCCCTCATAGTCGACTCGTTGCCGTGAATTGCGGGCAAAGCGTCCTCCCAACTGCAGAACATGCAGATTCTGAAGGACACAGCCTGTCGTTTCCGATGCGCTTTTGGAAAACTCCACAAAAAGGACTGCTTGAGTTTGTTTGCCAGGTGCACAACACGGTCATTTCGGAAAAGGAGCGTGTGGCGACGCACGATAAAAAAAAATCACCACCGAAAAGCGCACAGCCAACAAGACACCAGCAGGTTGGGGCAGGGAGCGTAAAACTGAGGTCCTCATGTTGGTTTGCCCCGCCGCCAGACCGACGTGACACGACACTATTCGCCGGGCCACACGCCAAAAACACTGAAAACACGCACAGAAACACTCCGAGAAGAACCTTCAAAAAAATTCCTGTTCCATGCATTTTGAAGGACAGAATACCAACCAATTTTTCCTCCAACTTTCAAGTCCCAAACCCCAAAGATAACAAACATGCTTTAGATGAGCACTGGAGACAGCAAAGATCTATTGGCCAAGAACAATAAATCTTTGACACAGTTGCAAGAGATCCAAGACGGAACCACCCACCCAAGCAATTCTCAAAAGCTCTGTTGAACTGGCAGGATTCGGGTCCAAGTTTGCAGCTTCCTCTGACCGATCCAGTTCAGGAAGGGGGTCTACTCTCGAAGCAATTAGTCTCGTCTCTGACTGACAAAATTTTTGTTTGGTTACATGCAAAAATCATGTAAGCTTTGAAGTACCGTAAGAGCCTGTCCAGTCGAAACAATGTGGGTTGGATCACACTCGTTGTGGCAAGAATCAAGCCACAGGTTATTTCCCGTTTCAGGCTGTCTGAGCTCGCACAAGAGTTACCCGCGCCCGTCCGGATACTTCCACGGGCGCATCCAACGCCCCATGCACGGGTACGTCATCGACACACAACTTCGTGAAAGTGTGTGGCTTTGTCGCACTGCGTCCCCTTTGGGCCGAGAGGGACACAGTGCGCTTTGTGGCGAGCCAACTGCCGTCGCACAAGGGACACGCACCACAAGTCTCAACTTGAAGCTTGTCGAACTCAAACCCAAATTCAATCCACCCTCAAAAGTTTGAATCCCACTATTCAGAGCCAAATATCAGCATTGTGTTCTCAATCAATCAAACAATCAATCAATCAATCAATCAATCAAACAACCAATTCGGCACAGAATAGGGCGTGGTCTCAACGCTATCTTGTTTGCACAATGCCTCACAAACGCAGATATCATGGCGCGCCCTGGCCGCACCATGGTTACCAAGGGTACCACGATCGCCGTGGACACCACGAGTCGGAGGAGGAGCACCACAGTGACAGCAGCAGCGACAGCGAAGAGGAGGAAGACCACGACGACGACAATCACCATGGCGACGATGACCACGATGACCGCCTCTGGAGGTTCCAGATCGGAGACAACTACGGGGGATACGAGTACCTGTGAGTACCTCTCAATCTCAGGGGTACGTGCGCGCCACTCAGTCCAACTGAGTCTAATCAATCAATCAGTCAATCAAACAACCAAACACAGAAGTCATTTTCTCCCGTGAGTTGGATTGAACCCAATCCCTCGTACGCTTCAATGCGCATGCGTGATTCATATCATTCACGTTAGAGGTAATCGCTTTGGGCGAGGAGATTATTCAATTCCGAGCCGTCAGGCAAGGATTTGAATAATCTCCGAGCCCACAGCGATTACCTGACATAAGGATCTGATGTGAACCTGTTCACATAATCTCCGGGAGGTTATTTAGCAGTGATATCCTCCAGTTTTGACAGTGTTTGTCTCTGAGTAATGGCCCACTGTTGTGTCCTAACTCCTGTTGGGTCACGGTTTGTCTGCACTTGACTGTGTGATTGCTGTCTCTCGACATGTGCGACGATGAAGATACAAGTTGGTTGAGTCAAAGGAGTTTCTGTGAGCCTTCTGGAACTCGTTGGGATTATGAGACATTTGTGAGATACTGTTATGAGGATCCTCAGTTTTGCCACCATGACGAACAGGATGGAGTTGAGGTTGTGCATCAGCATGCTCCTGGTTTTGTTGAGATTCCGGACACTCAGGGCACTTTAATGTCGCTCATCCCCCGTTTTTGTCCCTGGCTTTGGAGAACACGCCTCCTCCTTCTCCTCCCTCATCTTATCCTGATGTTGCTGTTGATCCTGCTCCACCTGTGGACGACCGGTTTGGACCTCTGGTTGAAGAAGACGATCTCTCTGCTCTCCAGAAAAGGACGTGAGTAATTTGCTCTTCCAACAGACTTGTGAAGCTTGGGCATTGTCGCAACTTTGTGCGTGATTTATTGGTGGGTATCTCATCTCAAAAGGCTTCACTTTTCTGTTGTTGAAGGTTTTCCGGTGCGAGTCAAAAGAAGATCTTGTGGGCCACCAAAGTGTTCGAGGCTTGGAGGTCATCTCGGAATCTGCGCATGAAACTGAATGGTTCTGGAGCCCAAATTGCTGGTCGCCTTGAGGACATGCCTGACGATCTTCTGAGTGACTGTCTGTGCAAATTTATTCTTGAAGTGCGCAATCAGAAGGGTGAATTTTACCCCAGGGAGACTGTCTACAGTGTTGCCATCATGCTGCAAATGTTTCTTAGTTCGAAGGGTCGCAATGTGCGCTTGCTGCAAGATTCTCAGTTCCTCAAAGTCAGAAATACTTTGGACAATCACATGAAGTTCCTGTCAAAGTCCGGTTTTATCACAGCCAAGTCCAAAGCTGAGGTGATAACTTTGTCTCAAGAGAACAGGATGTGGGAGAGTGGCATTCTGAGTGACATCTCGCCACAAAAGTTGCTCTATACTCTCATGTACCAACTGGGCATTATGTTTGCTTTGAGGGCCAGTGAAGAGCACAAATCACTCAAATTCGGTCAGCAGTTGCAGTTGGAGGTTGACCCAGAATCCAGTGTAGAGTGTCTTGTTTACACTGAGCAAACTGCCAAAAACAACCAGGGGGGTATCAGTGCTCTCAATCAGGGGGGGCAAAAGGTTGAAGGCCTACCCAAATGAGGCTCATCTGGAGCATTGTGTCATCTATTTGTACAAGAAATATTGCGCTGCGCACCCCTCCTGCAACCCCAAGTGTAGCCATGATTTTTATCTCAGGCCTTTGGCCAAGTTCAACCATGATGGAATTGGTTTCTCTTGTCAACCTTTGGGCATCCACAAAATAGAGACAGCAGTGAAGGACTTGTGCAAGGAGGTGGGTCTCAGTGGCAAACACTCCAATCACTCACTCAGAGCTATGTCAGCAAGTCACCTCTATGATGCAGGTGTCGACGAGCAACTGATTCAAGAGAGGACTGGCCACTGCAGCAATGCGGTTCGTGGCTACAAAAGGACAAGTTCAAAGCTTCAGAAACAGGTCATGGACACTTTGTGTGGCCTTCAGAACAGTCCTGTTCCTCCCTCCACTTGTCCTCCCCCTGCTGTCTCTTCTTCATTGCCTGTGAATGTGTCTGCTCCTGCTCCACAAGTGCAGGCAAACTCTGTATCGGTCCCTGTCACCATTCCTTCTGACGTGACTTCACACCAAAGTGGCATGCTCTTGCGAGAGACTCCTGAAGGGATGGCTCTGTCTGAGGCTTTGGAGGAGTCTAACATTTCTCTCAGGGAAGCTATGGAGTCCAGGGTTTGCGATTTGTCGACCAATTTGTTGTCCAAAATCCGCACATTCATGAAGAAGTTTGCTCGCAAGTCGACAGACAAGTCTTGCGACCCTCTCACGTTTAATGTTCATGTTCATTTCCATTGAACTTTTGTTCTGCATGGACTGTTTGTACTTGTTCTACTTTCTCAAGTTTATAAAGTTTTCAGCATGTTGCACTCCAGTCGTCACTCTTCTCATTTGGTGCAAAAAGTTGCGTTTCAAGTCAAGAATGTAGTCACAAAACCGTCGGATTACGGGCAGTTCACCTGTCGAAAGAACAATACATTTCAGCCCCATCAGGTCCTTACTATGCTTTCCGCGCATGTACACAGCGACGACGAGGGTCACGTGAAGGGATTCTTCATCGACCTGCTCCGTGCTGTCTGCGCGCACGCGCACAAGCGCTGCTACTTCGTCGTGGACGACTACAGTCACTGCTGGGATACGCACGGGGGCGAGGAACACCCGGGCGTCGGTGAGTCGCACACACACACACACACACACGCACGCGTGCCGTACCTTGAGCAAGACTGCGCCACAACAGATCGTGACACGTACGCAACGACACATGACCAAAATGGACCCAGGCAACAGCGGTTCATCACAACGTGGCAGGAGGCAGGACCCAACAAATTTCATTCAGTTGGAGCCGAGCGCAAAACGTTTGTGGTTTCGAAGCAATTCCCAGGATTCACCGCGACGCTGTTGGTGAATTTGTTTTTACCTGTATCTCGTTGCTGTGCGCGCAGGTCTCCTGGACCACTACTACGACGGGTGCATCGGAATGCTGCCGACCCCGGACCGGAAGAACAGCTTCAACTTCACGGTTCCCTTCACGCCCAGCACCCACAGCGGCCTCCTCTACAAGCCCGGCAACCACCTCACCGACCAGCAGGCCCACAACGTCACTGGAAAGAAAATCGGCAAGTCAAACACAATAATTCCTGTTTTGCGGACGACATGAACGGTCGCGTTCACAGCAGCAGCCGTGTGCACTTTGGCGCACTTGATAACAGAGCGAGCGCGCGGTTTCCACGCAACAAATCAGACGCGGCCTCCTGAGCAAGGTGCAGTGGTGGAACCACGGTGCTTGTTGCCGCCTCGCGGCCAAGGCACTTTTACCACAGTGTACACGTGAGCTTGAAATTCCAAGAATTCCCAAGACACGAAGCACCAAACAGGCTATCCTGGTTCTGACATCCCCGTCCACGTCAGGGTTCATCAGCGGTTGGGTGATCAGCAAGAACTGCTTCGAGCGGCAACGCGGATTCATCGGAAACGAAGAAGGCCACTACATCCCGGTCATGTTCGAAACGCACACAGCAATGGCGAAAGCGCTGTTCCGTGATGAAGTAAGAAATTCACTGATTTGACAATTTGTAAACATCAGGGTTCGTCGGCGGCTGGGCGACGAGCAAGAACTGCTTCGAGAGGCAACACGGATTCGTTGGGAACGAGGAAGGCCACTACACCCCGGTCATGTTCGAAACCCACAAAAAGATGATCAAAGCTCTGCTCCACGACGATGTAAGAAAATCACTCAAACATATTTCGAAGGAAGAACTGTTCGCTTGTTGGTCGTGTTCGATTCAGCGCGTCGGTGCACTCAGAGCGCCGTTTTCCAAAGGGCACAATGAAAAAACGTTGCGTTCAGAGTGCACTGGTGCCAACTCGTCCATTTCACACTCAGTTTTGAAAGTAGACAGAAACAAATTCTCACAGTCCAAAGCTCCCCAATGGTAAAATTTGTACTTCTCTACCAGGTGGACGCCGTTCTGACCGTCGACGCCTTCGACACCAACGAGCATCACTTTGAGGTCGTGCAGCCGTCATTCAGTTGCTCCGAGGGAGGTGAGCACGCACACACACACACGCGCGCGAAAACACGCACGCACATACAAACCACACACCCTAGGATCGGGACAATTCTGGAAAGAGGGGTGTGGGAGGATATGTCTCGGTGGCTACTTCTGTTCCAATGCGATCAAGGTCAATCAATCAATCCAAAGCCTTGTGTTGCAGGAGCTGGAGTGATGTGCAACTACGGGTCTGAGTTGATCGACTGGTGGAACAAGGCTTTCCACGAGATGCAGCAAGACGGCAGCTTCCGCGAGGTCTGCGTCAAGGCTATCAGAGAGCACGGTGAGATATCAACCAACCAAACAAGCAATCAGCTACTCTGGATCAAACTGGGGCGAAGAGGTCTTAATTTCGCTGTGACCACAGGTAGCGCCAAAAACTAATGACAAAGTAAGTCGTGGCCTCAGGCTCCACCCACCAGATCCGCTGCAGAACAAGTCCACTTGGCGTCTCCAACCTGTCTCCGAAAGTTACCTGTTTGTTCGGTTCATACAGACTTCAGTTGTCCTGTGGAGTCGAACAAGCCAAATTCACAGACGACGTTGATCACCTTTCCACTCACAAGAAGCGGGAAGGCAACGACGAGGAAGTTCACGCCAAAATCTTTCCTCGCAAGCGCGATACTCGTAATGGCAATAGCTTACCTTGAACATCTGCAAAATGCGCAATCTTGTCACGTGTCTTCTGTGGTCACGTGGCTTCGTACATCCGGTTCCGTCGTTCCATGTTCACTCCCTGTTCGCCTCGTTTTCAGGCCACAAGGGACGAATCAACTGCCAGTACCACTCCCACTAGACCGACGTCACGACGACCGAGTGACAACGACTGGACGAAGATTGAAAGACCATGGCACCTGATTTACTCAAACAACTTTCACAGTAAAAATTCAAATTCAACAACACATCTCGATTGGCAAGAAAACTTTCGGAGACCAATATAAACAAACAATTAGATCAACTACAAATGTCGCTGTTTGGACAATTTTGCATCTGGAAGAAACCTGAGTACATTTTCGTCTTGTCTCAACGTAATCTCACTCTTGCGTTTTTTTTTGCATTGTTCGTCGCAACGCGCATGTAGCTGCACTGAATTCAATTGGCGACAATGCGAATACTTTTCTGCAATGAACATTCAGCTGTGTTCACAATGGTCGAGAATGCAGGGTGCAGCAACTATCAGGCCAATGAAAACGGTTTCCGTCTCGCCTCTCAGCGTGACGTGAGTTGGACACGTCACGCATAGCGTCACGGTGCACGTCAGTGAGCGCCGGCCCAAACCCACCGGCACAGCGCCTGTTGACGTGTTCAGGGGCGCAACGCGTGACGCGTCCTCTGCGAACCGTGCCTGAGCGCTACTGCCGCCGCCTCTCGGTCAGGGTCACGTGGATCCCGTTCTGGGGCCGCAGGATGATCTCGGCGAGCTGCTTGATGTCCTCCGTCCGCTCCTTCGACCGGATGTGGAAGTTGCGCAGAATCGCGGACAGCACGACCTTAAGTTCATTCATCGCGAACTTCTGACCTGCGGAAACAAACAGCAATTTATTTGGTTTAGGGCGTCAGTTGGTCAAAGCGTCGTCCTCAAAGGCGATTCACACTGGGTGCGTCATGCGACAAATGGTCGCTCCGTCTCCGAGCATCCAGTCACTCAATCAATCGGCCGGAAGGCTTGTTGCGTTCGGTGACTTGTCCAGGATAGCGATGCACAGCGCATCCAGCACCACGCCACATTTACCGATGCAGTTTCTGGGTCCGGCGGAGAAGGGGACGAAGGCGAACGGGTGGCGCCCCGCGGCGGCGTCGGGCGTGAAGCGGTCGGGGTCGAACCGCTGCGGGTCCGGGAAGAAGCGCTCGTCGCGCTGCACGGCCGCCGTGTACACGATGCAGTTGACGCCAGCCGGAATCACGTATCCCTCTGGTGGCGGAAACAGAAACTGAGGCTCACAACGGCGAGATGTGTCTCATTTGTCAGAATCTGTATCCGACAGATCTTCAAGGTCAGGAACAAGGGGGAGGGTGTGAGAGAAGACAGACACGCTTCTAGCAGTTGGCGATTGTGGGGGTCAGGCTTCAAGTTTGTTGTGAAAACTTGCGAAAAGCTCTCAGTTGGTTTCCGAGATTGCGCGATTGGAACAGCACATTGTTACAATTTGCGGTCACCATCCGCCGGAACAAATCACGAATAAGATCCTCGAAGAGATATGCTCAACGAAATGCTTTGTCTGATATTTCGAATGATTGGATTGGATAGATAGATCTGTGAAAAACGGCAACTTTTACCAAGTTCAAGTTCTTCCTCCAGTCGCCGTGCGTAGAAAGGAACGGACGGACGGAGACGCAAGGTTTCCTGCAAACAACACACACCATTGGACTGTAAATTTTGTGACTTTTCGACACAACTTCTCTTTGTGCGAAACGTTTTCTGTCAGTTCGCAAGTTGGTTTCAAGTGTGACGAAGAGCGATGTGTTTGTGCATTTTACAGACCAGAGTCTAATCTCTGAGAGATTTCATTGCCTTGTTAGCGCGTTCTGTACTCCTCGTTAGACAATAGCAGAGATGTCCATCAACCCAGATCTGGACAGTGACTGACGGGCCTGTCAGTCAACCCGGATCTACGTGACATTTGTGCACTGACCTTGATAACACAGCTGAGGTAGGACATGCGGCCGATGTCATCCATCGTACACGCTCTGCTGCTGTCCCCTGTACAGAGAAATAACACAGCAGTTTGTCACAGCACCACTGCATAGATCTGAAAACGAGTGGATCCAGGTTCGGCTGGGGAGGGACTGGTTGTAACAGGGTCTGACCTGGCTGTAGCAAATGTATTTCTGGGGTTGGGTGGGGCAGGGTCCGTTTCGTCTGGGTGCTGGTGAACAGGCGCAAGGCAAGTCTCTGCTGGTTTTTTTTGAGTTGTCCAACGTTGTTCCTCAACTGAACACCAGTAGTTCTGTTGTCGATGAAGCGAGCATCGCCAGATGACGGGCGAAAAATGACGGCAATGAAGTCGTTTTCATCGGTAGTTTGTGAAAGCGGCAAAACGCACCCAGTGCGGGTCACACGGGATTTCCGTGCATTGACCAAGGGGACATTCTCCCTGGACCCCAACAAACATTTTACACCAACAAGAGCCTGTGTGTGTGTGCGTGTGTGTGTGTTGTTATATATATTTACCATGACCACCCCCTAAGACTGCCATGGCCTTCCATAGCCACAGCAACAGCCACAGCCAATCATATCATTCCCTAGATGGAGCC
>JAAUXT010094904.1_pt1 | contig 21339 bp, 30 predicted proteins | sample 7278171 | NCBI WGS metagenome assembly JAAUXT01 (sample SAMN14350112, study PRJNA611818) | marine sediment metagenome | isolation source: surface marine sediment (1.8m) | place: French Polynesia: Moorea | collected 2018-08 | reverse complement strand
GGACACTTGTCGCAAGCGCAGCAAAAGGTAACTGGACAAGCAATGCGCTCCGACTGCTGCTGCTCACCGTCGTGTTGCACGGTCCCGCCCGAGACTCAGTCCAGACAAGTGGCAGCCGCTCGACAACCCGCGGCGGGGACCTCGGGCGGGACCGTGCAACACGACGGTGAGCAGCAGCAGTCGGAGCGCATTGCTTGTCCAGTTACCTTTTGCTGCGCTTGCGACAAGTGTCCACAAACCCAGGTCGTCGCTAAAACACTTCATTCGTTCTTGTTCTGCCAGCTACGTCGAGCACAGCTCCCGCGGAGACCAGCCTCGCGACGGAAGCACAAGTTCGCACGACCGTCAAAATGGACTTCATGTTCAAAACGTTCAACGTCACTCTGTACACGGGAGACAGCAACCTGGTGAGAACTGGATCACACTGGCTTTCAAGACCTCGGAAGTAAATTTATCTTGTTTCTTGAGTGAGTCATTCTCGTTTGCATTGCCACCATTTCAGTCGAAGGGAACCGGCAGAGTGGTGAGAGATGCGGAGAAGTCGCTGGGAAAGTTCGCCCTCGAAATGCTCGACTTCAGACTGCAGCTCAAGTCTGACGACGCAAAGGAGGTTTACTTGATTCTGAACCAGTGTGTTCTCGACGACAGCAGGCCCGGCCAAGAGCAAGGAATCACTCGGTGTGTATCCAACACGCAGGCTTTGCACATCAAAAATCGCGCGTGAAGATCTTTGTGTGAAGCCGTTGTAAACTATGCTTTGCTGTTGCTGACATCAACATTGGCTTTTTCAGTGGGAGGATATTGTACAACAGGTAAAATGTGTGGGGCGCCTGATTTGAGATCGGTGATCCTTGTGTAGATAGATATGTGTCATTGCCTTGCAGACATGTGCGTTACCGCATTCCTGTGTAGCATAGACTTTCCATTTGCTCGCCCTTTCTCATTTTCATTTCCACAACAAAGTGGTTGCCTTGCGCAATATACCGTCTTGTTTGTAGCGTTGGAGAAATGTTTGCATTTTGTGTGCAATCGAATTTCTCTGTGTTGTAGAAGTGCTTGGCCTAACAGGTTTTTGTTTGCGGGAAATTTAGCAGCTTTGAACTTGTTTCAGCGAGTTGTCGTTGTCATGTGACCTTCAGTTTGAACTAACCACTGCTTGATTCGGGTTGAAAATGATCCGGAGGACGGTCCCGAGCGATTGCTTTCACTGCAGTGAACAGTTTGCTGCAAACAAAAGTGTTCGATTTGCTCTTCTACACGTGCAGTTGTGCAAGAATTTGTTTCAAATCTTTCTTGCTATTTTGCAGAATGATGGGGTTGTCTGGAGCAAAACCAAAAGACGCATTGAACATGATTGATGTCAGTTTTGTGCAATCTGCGGATCAAAATTCGGAAGGTAAGCACAGAGACAGGGAGGGGTGCCCGTGGCTCGTTTGTGTATTCTCAGTTTCTGCTCCAAGTGTTCAGCAATGTGCAGAAACATGCTGTACAATGAGTCCATATGTTTCAGTGAAAGCGGCGGTGAACGGGCTCTTCATCTGCGTGTGTCCCGAGTACCTGATGGCGCTGGCAGACTTCTTCGTGAAGGGAGCGCCGCAGACACAGGCGGCTCCGGTGTCAACACAGGCGGCCGTGTCCGCTGCAGGTCTGTTCACTCACCCAGGTTGCGCAGGATACTTGCTTGTGGATTCGGTTCCCATTGTTATTCGCTTTTCTTCGGAGACACTGGAAGTTTTTGGTGGCACAGGGTCTGCAGCAGCAACTGTTCAGGCGAAGAAGCCGCCTCCGCCTCCAAAAGGTGACATGAGGATCCATTTCACCCTCGATCACCCGGAGATCGTTATTCTTGAGAACTCCATGGACATCAACACAAACGCTCTCTTCATGAAGGTACAACCGCCGCGCCGATTTATTTTGTCACCACGTTCCACGCTTTCCTCGTACTGAGCGTGACAGTTCCTGCTTGCCACTGCAGACTCACGTGACGTTCGTCGGAAAGATCACTCCGGACCAGCAGAACTTCCAAGGCGTCGTGAAAGGGCTCACCGTTCTCTCGTGCGTGTTCGCGCCGGAGAAGAGAAAAGCCACTGAGAAGCTGGTAAATCAACTGCGACTCTTGGCATTTTTTGGTCGTCGTCGTTGTTGACCTTGCAAACTGTGGTTTTCTGAGAAACAGTCCAGCCGACAGTCCCAACATGTTTGGATTTTTGGGACGTCCGCGCTCTGAGAGACTTGCGTGTTTTCCTGCAGATTCTGTCTCCGCTGGACGTGTCCCTGAACAGCAGCGCCCCCGCGGGGAAGGGCCACCACGCCGCCGTCATGGTGTCCGACGTCCTCATGACCGTCTCTCCCGCCATCATCAGAACACTCACCGCTACTGCTTCCACCATGTCCATCAAACAGGTCAGTCGTCTCACAAATATCATTGGGGTCCGTTGCAGGCTTGCAGTGACAATTTGTCAAGCTATTTTTGTTGTGTATACACTTGTTTCAGAATATTTACAGAAAAGCAACTCATTTGCTGAGTGATTTTAGAAAGCAATTGTCACTTGTCGCACGTTCCTTCGTCCCAAATCAATGTGACCGTCGTTTGTAGTTCATGTCAGTGTTTGTTTTGTGCTCAAAACTGTGTAAAGGATGAAGAAGAGGAAGAGCACGAGATCATGGAACAGGTTTGAGTTGATCGATGCATGATTTGCGGAAATATCAGATATACGAATTTTTCACGCCTTTTCTGTTACTTTGGATCTTTTTGCTCCAGATAAGTTCTTTCAGGGTCTGCTGATCCCTGTTTTTGTTCCTTTTTATTGGTCGAGCCTTTGTCTTTACGACCACCAGTGAAAAGATTTTGTTCTTTTCGAACGACTAATTTTGCAGCTGTGGTCGAAAAAGGTAAATCGGTCGAAAGAGGTTGATCGTTTGTTCTCGTTTCCATTCTTCATCAGTTCCAGGGTAACGAAATCTCTCTGGTGTTGCAGGTCCGTGCGCTTGAGTGTTGTTCTTTTTGTCGTCGAAGAAATGTTGAAATCCGAACAAAATATATGTGTTGCACTTAGCAATTCCAGTGATCCCAATTTGGCTTGAAAAGAGAAAGACCTTCACTTCCAACCAAATTTTTCTTGTTTCAAACTTTTGAGTTATTTTTTAGTCTGACGAAGATGAAGAAGGAGAGAAAATCCCTCATGATCTGTGGCTGACGAAGAAGATTTCTGAAGCTGAATTCTGGTTCTTGAAGAGCGGTAAGTTCACTGTAATTGCTCACATTTCCGATTCGAACTTTTGTGTCCTGTTCCTTGTGAGACTTGTCAAGAGAGTTTCAAAACGAATTTGCTCTTACTTCACGTAGGAGGACGATTCTTTTACCGAGGTAACCCGTCAATTGCACCTGTGAACCATAGTATTTGTTCACATGTAGAAACAATTCTTCGTACCAAAGCAGAGTTCTTTGTTCTGTGATGACACTGTCAACGCGTTCGGCGTTTTGCGAATGCTGTTGTCTAAACGTCGTTTTGCTCTTGTTTTCCTGTGCCAGAAGCGTTGCACACACTGTCTTCACCCGTCAAATGCGCACTGTTTTGTCCCAAAAGTTGACATCAAAAGTCGGGGTGGGGTGTACATCGTTCAAAGATAGTGAGTTTTCCTCGGGAGCTGGACACCCCAAAACGAGGGTTAATTTGGCGTACATACTGCGCCGTGGTGCGTATTTTCACAAAGGTGATTACGGTGCCTGTGTGTCTGAGATTGTATCATTTTTTTTGTCGTTTCACTCAGTTGAACTTCTCTAGTTTTTTGGATTTTGCGTTTTCACACAAAATTGACCAGAAGCTTGGTATTTTTAGTAGCACCAGAGCAAGAAGCAGGTAAATATTTGCATGTCCAATAGACCTGTGTGGGGTTGTTGTTAACCGTTGTTACAGTTGGAGGTTTTGTGTGCTGGTGCGTTGTTATTAGTTTTTGGTGTCTCAACTTAATTAACTTCGGGTGGGCTTCTTCGGAGATTCGAACCGGCAGCGTGGACCAGACAGGTTTTCTGGAGAAACCGTGTTGTGATACTAACTGCTGACTGAACTTTCTTGGCGCTCCTTGCTGCGTCGAACACACTTTCAATGCGCACTGAAATCGCTCATCTTGTCAACGAATCCTCGACATGTCTGCTCTGAAGTGCAGCCCAACTCCGCATGTTCTCTCAAACTCACACTGGAACAGCTGATGCATGGGCCTTTTGCTCAAATACTTAAACCAGGTGGTGCGTTTACTCAACTCTGGTTTTGCACAACGTTAGTGTGACAAGATTCCGGGGTCATGTCGTGTCGCCTTTTTGTTGTCCAAATTTCGTCGCAAGATATTTTTCTGTGGGTGTTCCTGGCGTCGGGATTCATGTCAAAAGATTTGCAGGAGTTACAGTGCGAATTGTCTTTGTCGCGCAGGGAATGACATGAACGAGTTGGTGGCTGCAGCCGGCGATGACGAGGACATTCACGCTGACAGAGGAGAACAGGTACACGCAGCTCTCTTCAACACCACCACCGCAGACGTGCTACTGTATTTCACCGCGCGAATGACCCTGATTCGCCGCCGTGTTGCAGCTCATGTTGTCTGTCGGGAGGATCGTGGTGACGCTGGAAGGCGGGGTCGGCAGCCGCACCGTGCCGCTGCTCATTGCCGAGATGGGCTTCAAGGCGGAAGTTCGCGACTGGAGCTCTCAGGTGAAGAACGCGCGAGGCGCCGTCGAAATACGGAGAACGCCATTACGTCAGCGTGACTTTTAGCGCACGGCTTGACGCATAGCAGCACGCTTAGTGCAAGGTCTCCGATGTTCAATGTATGCACCGGTGTGTATTGTTCGTTGTCGTTGCAGCTGAACGTGTCGAGTGACATGAGCGTCGAGGTGGCGTACTACAACGACAAGATGGCGGTGTGGGAGCCTCTGGTGGAGCCCGTCGAGTCGGAAAACAAGCACCGGCCCTGGGAGATCAACGTGCAGGTGAGCGGCCGACCCCGCCACACTCTGACGCAACATGCACCTCTGTGCGTTCACAAGTGGTTGTTGCTGTGGAACGTGCATGTTGTACCTGATCGGGTCTTGTGTTCAGGTTCAGGCGAACAACGACGCGTTCCCGCCTCCACCGGAGGAGGATGAAAGCGACCAGATCATCCTGCCGGCGCCCAAAATTTCCATCACGGTCGAGTCGTCGGATATTCTCCAAGTCACCGTGTCCAAGACGTGCCTGGACGTTCTGTCCAAGCTCGGAAAGGTGAAGACTTCCCCAGAACTTCAAACAATTGAATTTCAAAGCCACCCGTGGTAAACATCTTCCAATAGAGTGCGTATGCGGCTTCAAAATTTGTTTCGTGCTGTGAGCAAAAGATGTGCTTCAGTGGTGGCGCACAGTTTGTCAGACATTGTGTCCAACTGCGCGTGTAGGCGTTCGGCGACGCGTACTACCTGGTGGAGGTGGAGGAGAAGCCCGGGGAACTCGAGTCGCCCTACGTGATGAGGAACGACACCGGCAGCGTCATCAAGGTCAAACTCGACGAAGCGTTCAAGGTAAGGACATGGCGCATTGATCATTCGTCAAGGCGCGCGTCAGGTCGGTGAAGCGTTTTGATAAGTTTTGTTGGACGGGATTTTGGACGACAGCAGTTATCCCGAAGAAAGGTGAAGCTCTTTTGGATCTGTGATCAACGGCTTTGTTGGTCGACTTCCCAGCATTGTTTTTGAAAACGGAATCTGTGTCGTCCACTCGGTTGGTTCCACTTGACTGTTTTACTGTTTCTGTTGTGTTCTTGTTAGATTCCGGAAGGTGCCAAAGATATGCAGATTGAGCTGCCCCCGGGTGAGAAGGTTGCGCTGTACAACAGTGAGGAGGAGGAATTGACACTGGCGAGGAAATCCGTCATCAAAACGACACAGGAAGATCAAATGAAGACCGTCGTCTTGCTTGTAAGAAAAGCAAAACAGACTGCCTCAATCTTTAGTTCAGTTGACGTTCTCTGGGAGCACAATGCGTTCTGTGGGGCACGGAAACATTTGCTCTCATGAAAACAGTGCCACGCTTTCATCAGTTCAGTCCACACGAGTCGCTTCAGGCGGGATTCTCAGCGCGTGTATGATGCCCCATTACTCCGTGGAGATGTACAGCACGTTATCACCCCTTGGTGTGTGTTTCAGATGGAGGAGTTCGGGGCGACGCGGCAACTGCACATCGTGAAGGCGGAGCAGCGCGCCTTCAGCATCAACCACCGCGCCTACCCGGGAGACACGTGGCAGATGGTGGCGCACACCAAGGCGGCGTACGGCTGCAACACCGTCGTCTTCAGGTCCACCATCCAGGTGAGCGGGGTGGGGAGAGGAAGGTGATCTGGGAGGGTGATACTCGCATGTGCGCGCACGCACTGGAAGCAGCGTGCATTTGGCTATTTGCAGTCCTTGTAACGTGACAAACTACAGAACATGGCAACAAATTTGCCATGTGCTGTATTCAGTTTGAACAAGATGAGAGGAGGGACTTGCCGTTGTGTGTGTGCGTGTGTGTGTGTGTGTGTGTGTGTGTGTGTGTGTGTGTGTGTGCTGGGGTGTTTTGGTCATGTGACTGCACTGAAAAAGCTTGGCCACGCAATTGCTGCAACATCTCGTGACCTTTCTTTCCTTGTCTGCATGTTTAGATTCAGAACCACATGAAGTTTGACTTCGAGTTGTACTACAAACAAGGCGGGCAAACGAAAGTGAAGTGCGGAGAGATTCCCTCGGGTGGGAAGCTGAACGTTCCGCTGGATGCTGTGTACTCCGCTCCGTACGAGTTGTTCTTCAAACCCAAGGAAGGGTAAGAGATGCACTCAAGGCAGAATTTCATGGGCAGCATGTGAGTTGCCTGCAGTCCCGGAGATACAAGAAGTCCCGTTGTCACGTGTTCGTTTCCAGGTTCCAGGAAGCTGATTCACCGTTGATCTGGAAAAACTTGAAGAACAAAAGTCACAGCGTTCAGTACTGCAAACCGAGTCATGCCGACGGAAACACGCTCTACTTCTCCGTAAGTTGCCATGGATCGCTTTGAAACAAACAAACGCTTCAGACATGTGATCCAATTTCTGAAACCAATTCGCATCACCGCAAAAGCTTTCTCTGGAAACAAAATTTTCATGGACAGGTCCGGACTGAAGTGAACAACGTGTTGTACGAGTACACGGGCGAGAAGAGCGCCGCCACGTACAACGTGCACCTCCACCCGTGCGTCGTCTTCCGCAACCTGCTGCACACAGCCGTCTCCTACACCCTCGAGGTCAGACCCGGGGCCCGCTTGCACAGAATCACCTGGCACGTTTTTGAGACACAGGACGACGAGAGGTTGTAGTGTTTTTGTGTTTTCTTTTCAGGGAACGGCAGATGACGTGAGTGTGGAAAGTGGACAGCGCTCTCCGCTGCTGCACGCCGACGTCAACAGTTCGCTGATGATACTCACTGTAAGCACCGGGCAGTGGCTTGTTTTGACCGAAGATTTTTCTTTTCCGAATCAGCAAAATATCGCACGCCGAAGAAGTGCAAACATTTTCTGTTTGCTTTTGGAGTCCCATTTCGTGTGATGTCTGAATGTGGTCGTACTTTTATAGATGAACTACCAGGACAAGGAATGGGTTGCCAAGAGGCAGTTGTCATCAAAGCCGGAGGAACTGTCGATAATCACCTTTGAGACCGCGGACAAAGATGGACAGAGCAGAACTACCATGGTAACGAAGCATTTTGCGCGATAGAAAACTGAAGGGTCGCAAATTATCTCGTGCAAAAAAGTTTAGGTTTTCTCTTGTGTGACTTTTGCAGGACTTGGGTGTGCACTGCAGCAGCGCAAAGGGATACCAAGAGATGTCCCTCTACTGCCCGTACTGGATGGTGAACAAAACTGAAAGACCTCTCACTTACAGAGTACGTATCGCTTTTCCAATGCCACTCACGAGATTTTGCAAACCTGTAAACGACCAAGTGATTGACTGTTTGATTTCATTTGTCATTGGTTGATCTTCATGTTACTCATGTTCCACTTCAAGCTGCGACTTGACAAAAAGGAAACGAAAAAGTTGGAGAAGGTGAATTGTAGAGCATGGTTCATACAGCGAAGGCATTTTTGCTTCATCCCCCCAAACTTGTTTGCAGCCAGATCAGGAGCGGCGTTTCGCGGGGCATTTTTTCGATCGAACAGTATGCATTTTGCCGGGATCGATGCACTGTTTTGGGTTGCATTTTCAAAACTGTTGGTGTCCTGGCGTTCGGTTTTCCTGTGCTTGGACCAACAGTTACTGTGTTCAATTCAGAATCAGCAGTTGATCAGGAATTTGTTCTTTTCACTTCGGTGAAGGGATTTTCTCCAGGATTGCTTGTACTGTCAAGGCACGTGATAGACCGTCTGTTTTTTTGCATTGGTGACTGCTATGGCAGGAATTGGGAAGTATTCGTACGCACATGACTGCACTGTGCCTTTTTCTGATGCACAGCGAACGCATCGACGGAAGTTTTCCCTTTCTTCAGGGTTTCCACTGGTGTCCTCACCAACACGACAGTGTTGAACGAACTGGGTCTTTAGCATGGGAGGTGACCCATTTCTGAAGCAGTTAGTTGTCACCGTTCCAGTTCGGGACCTTGTCCAGACTCGCCGCAGTGACGCTGTCTTCGTGTTTCAGGCTGGAGAGGACCTGTTCGTGCAGCACCCCGCCGACGCAGACGAGGTCGTTCTCTTTTCCTTCAAGTCGAAGGCCTTCTTCGGAAAGAAAAAGGTACGTGCTGCAATGTTGCAAATTTTATTCCACAGACGAGAGATCCACACTCTCGGAACACACAAAACTTGTTGGCAAATGTTGAATGTTGAAGTTTTGATTTTTGGCAGTCAAGTCCGTGGCTCTTACAGGGAGTGAATGTCGTTTGACGATTGAAGATTGAACCTGAATCTTGCTTGGAGTTATTCTGATGACCACGCTTCACAGAATAGTTGCGTTGGAATTTCTAGCATCTTTTCCTTTTCATGCCAACCAACCGACAGGAAGACGCGCCAAAAAGGGACAATTTTGAAAGAAACAATGACCCTCTCAAACCACCTAAGTCTCCCAAGAAATCACCCAAGAAACTCCCAAAGAAAAAGAGCAAAAGCAAAGTGCCAAAATTGGGATGGAAAGTAAGTTTGAATGTGAGCTACCCCAACCAAAATTATACGAGCATGGCAATTCATCATCCTCTTTTGGCAGTTGTCTTGTCACGCCATTTGTCCGCATTCTTTGCAGTGATTTCGTGATGCGCAACAAGCAGTGACTTCGTGTTGTTCACCCGATTGTATCAGAGCCTGATTTGCAGACTTCATCATTGATGCGTTTGTTTCGCAACAGCCCAGCACTGGAGCAAGACGGGCTGCTGGGAATTTGTCGCATGCAACGGAACCAATCTTACAGTGATTTATTTATCCCTCGACGTGTTCTCGAAACTAATTCCGTTTCAGGTCGTTCGGTGGAATTGAACGCCCTGATGTCCTTGTGCTCACCGCTCGTGTGACGCAAATGTTCAGTTCGGATTTTCTGCGCTTGCTTCAAACCTTTGTTCGTCGACTCTGCTGTTCACTGACGTGTCTTTTGTTTCGCACACGTAGGAATTTGATGACGAATTTAAGCAGATAATGGTAGGAGTTTTAGAGGTTAATTTTGAGGAAAAAGGTTCCGAACATGCGTTCTTTGGACACAAGGCATTCTGTTGCATGTGTCGTGAAATTATGAGTCAAGTTTTCAGATTTCTTCCCAACTTTTGCACCTGTATTTTCTCCGTTTTGCACACAACCTGGTGAAGTCTTTTGTTCTTATGTTTTCATGACAGCAATTTTTTGTTTGACTGTGTAAATTTTGTTTTACACGGCAATTCTGGTGAGGAAAATCACTTGCGACGACTTGAACTTATATCAGAACTTGCAATCACAACGTGCGTGTGTTGTGGGTCGGTTCCTGTGTGTGATGATGAAAACGAACGACGTGGTGTTTCAGGCCTCGTTGAAAGTCGAAGAGTCGGAATGGTCGGACAAGTTCTCTCTGGACACGGTGGGGAGCGCCGGAACAGTCAGCTGCAAACTGAAGACCAGCAACATTGAGGTGAGCCGCGCTTGAATTTGGAGTCAGAAATTTTATTTGCATTCAAAACTGAACAAATCGATTCAGAGCTTCACAATTTGCTCTTGATTTATTTCTCGAGTTTCTTCATTCTTCAGTTGCAAAGTGTGAGAAACGCGTCTTGTTTGACTTCTTTTCAGACTGTCCTGAAAGTAATGAGTATTCATTTTCACATAGAGATGCGTGTGTTTTTGTAAAGCTTTGCAATCTGCTGTGAGATTGCAAACCTCCACTCCCTGAAGTCGAGCACTTGCTGCACAATAAATGGCTCTTACTAATAGAAGGGGCGCATGCTGCTTACTGAGAGAGATATCTGAGGAGAGCAGAATTGGTTGAAAACCTGGAGACAGAAACCCTCTTGCATTTTGAGCTGCAAATATTCCGTGGGACTCGCTGGGGTGGGAAATGCAGTTGTGGTTGATACTGTGTGTGTGTGTGTGTGTGTGTGTGTGTGTGTGTGTGTGTGTGTGTGTGTGTGAATGCGTGCGTATGCGTGCGTCCGAGTGAGGGACGAGTGTCGTTTTTCAAAGCAGCATCAATCCTGCTCATTGGGCTTCAGTGGACATTTTGTGATGTTGTCTTGCTCGCCATTCGAACACTGGATTTCTGATCGTTCGGTTGATGGCTTGCTTGCACTGCACAAGCGAAGATTGTGTACTAACGTTTTCTCACTTGTGCTGTACACGCCACCCACTGATAGACAAGTGGAGTTGCATCCCCTGCTGAAAGCCCCACCACAGAAGCACCGACATCACCGACAGGCACCAAGTCAGGAACTCTAAAGCGATCTAAAAAGGATAAAAAGGATAAAAATTATGCGTTCGAAAAGGTACAGATACCCGTGTAGAGCTAGAAACAATGTACTGTTTCGCTGTTGTACCTCTAGATAGATTGGCTCTTGTTTCGTTGCATTGAAGAAAATGCGCACAGAAGTCCCATCGTGCAGTTTTTGATTTGTTGACTTGTTTCTCAAAAGCATTTGATCTCAGACTGTTCTGAACTTCACGCTGCCCTGTGGCTCACACGGGAAGCAAGCGTCACTTCTTCCGTAACTCTGCTCGTGCACACTTCTTTTTGGTTGGCTTCCCTGTTTTAATTTGACCTGAACTTTTTTGAAGATGTCAGACAAATGTAGAATTGCATGCCCAAGCAGTCAGACATAGTTTGGCCACTTTGCTTAGAAATTCAGCACAGGTGATTCCTTCTTAGATTGACTGAGAAACAAACTAACGCACGTACCGGTATCTGCTATGGACACGAATTGAAATGGGAAAAAACTCCGCACTTTTGTAAAGATGCATTTTAGTCGTTTTCGATCGTAATTCTCAATCAGATCCGAGTGGAGTTCAGTTTTGTGCTTCTATATGTTTTTCGTGCGAAATTTTTGAACAAATCCGTCCTCACAACAGTATTTTCCCGCAGGTCGGAGTGAGAATCACACTGGCAAGTCACGGTCTCACAAAAATGGTCGTGCTCACACCTTACTTCGTGCTGCTCAACGAAGCTCCAGTGAGTTTTGGTGCCAGGAGCTGCAATTGACATGAAAATACGAGTATCAATCAACTCCCTGCTTTGATGTACAAGAATCTGTCATCGTCGGTTCGCAACGAAATTCCGTTCATTCCAGTTCACGATCAGCTGCAAAGAGCCGGAAGCGCCAGAAGATCGCTGGGTGGACGTTCCTGCCGGACAGGTGAGTGGCGGAACAACAACGATCTGCTGCTTTCTCCGTTCGCACAGTTTACTGACTTGCCGCCACCAACATTATTGCTGGACTGTTGCTCACACCATGACTTGCCATGTGTTGTTGCAGTGCAAGGGGTTTTGGCCGGTGAGCCACAACAAGACGATGGAGATGATCGCCAAGGTGACGGAGAAGAGTCTGCAGACGCTGCCCTTCTCCTTCACGAGCGCGCACACGACGCTGCTCGCTCTCCCGGACGAGGTCAGCCTCGCTTTGTGCCGCGCGCTGATGTCGCGCAATTTGTCTTGAAACCGCGACGAAACAATCCTTGAAAGATTGAAGTGGAAAAGTCGAGCTCTTGGGAAGCAATTTTCACACAAGTTGAATTCATTTTCTCAGGAACCTTCAGCGGAGGAACACATGGTGATGTTTCACATATTTTTCGCACGTTGGCATGAATTTTCCAAAGTTTCTGTTTTTCAAATTCAATTCAACAGAGAAACCGGTGCCATCACCCGAGGGGACAAAAACTGGTGTTGTTGATTGTCATCTCAGACTGGCTCGCTTGCGTGGACAGTCCCACCGGATCAGATTGAATCAGTCACTTTGGATTATGGACTTGAGGGCTCAAGCTGAAACATCTAAGTCAGTCAGAGTCTGACCTGAGTGTTCTTGAAGAATTATCTGGTCTCATTCCATTCGACTGACCAATCTGCTTTGTCCTCTCAGCTGTAAGCACCGTCTCTAAGAAAAGATGCATGCGTGGTTTTGTGATCTATTTTTTGTTTTAACATTTCAGTTTTTACAAAACCCATTTGTTTGCACTGAACTTGTAGCTTTCTTCTGGTCTTAGGCTGCGACAAAGATTCAATAGATTTGGCTGGTGGATCAGCCGCGATGGCCGATATTGGTTCACCGCTGTATCTGGCTGGCTGGTTTTGTGGGTAACGCTTTCCAGGTCCCCCCCCCCCCAGTGTGCAAAACGAGGAAGGCTGGTTTCCAGGTTTCTGATATTCTGGGTTTCTGTCTTTCTAGGTGTCTGGGTTTCCAACTTTCCCCAGGTCCCCCCCCCCTGCACGCGAAAATTTGCAAGGCTGGCTGCTCATGAGATGAAGTGGCACCGCCGATGTGCGCAGCGAGCGGCTGATATTTTGTTTGAAAATGCAGTTTCTAGTTTGTGTGACATTGAGTCCGCGTCCACAAAGTGGGGAGGCGGACTACGCACCAATGACACGTGTGTCAATTTCAAGGGTCCCCAAGGAGCAGATGCCAATCGGGAATCAGCTCGACACGGAAGGGGTGGGGGGTAAAAGGAGCTTTTGCTCATGCTGGATCATGGAGGAGCTGAGCAGATGCCAGGATTTGATGCCAATGTGAGACCCCCCCCCCCATTTGCATGGAACTAACAATGAGCGATAATGCTTGTGCTGGAACCCCCCTGGAACTTTTGACGACGGCTGTGGCAAATGCGAGAATTCCCCCACCCCCTGTGGAGCCCATGACGGGAGCGTTTGCTGGATTAGCGGGCGTGGGATGTTGACTTTGCTTGCGTTCTTGTTGTGATCTCTCGTGAGACGAAATTGATATTGACTTCTCAGCTGCGCATGTGCCTTCCCTTTCGTCAACGAACTTGGAGAAAAATTTGCAGTTCTCAAAACGAAGAGTGTGGAATTGCAGTACGGTGGTTTGAACGTGGACTGCAACGTGATGGAGGCAACGGTCGAGGTGAAGTTCCAGCAGTACCAGACGGGTCACGCCTCCGTGCTTCTCGTGAACCACACAGCCAGCTCCCCCGTCGAGTTCGTCCAGAGGTAAGCGCGCTGTGCCAACTCCATTCTTGGTGGGCTTTTTGCCCTTCATTGGGTCACATTTTGTCGTCTTGAAAGGTGCAGAACTTTTTTCTGTTGCAGCGGAGAAAAAACGGAGGTGCAGACGCTCGAGCCAGGCAATTGTCAGCTCTACACCTGGGAGAATCCGCTGGGCAAGAAGGAACTGACGTGGAGCTCCGGGGAGTCCAAGAACAACAAGAACACGCTGGTCCAGGTTTGGCGACGCCCGCATACAAATATGAAGATGTGTGTTGACCTTGGCAATTGCTTGAATGACGTCGATCTTTGTCCTTTCAATGTGCAGGACCACATCGGAGAATTCTTCTACGATTCAAAAAGTGACGTGCATGTGTACTGGGTGTCTTTCCTCGACGGAATGCAGCGAGTTCTGCTGTTCACGGAAGATCTTGCACTTGCCACGTATGCACAGCAGGTGGGTAACTTCATCTCCGTTGTCCATGACAACAATACCAACGCTTTCTTCTGGATTGCATGAGGGGTACAATGCATCTGCGTTCTGCAGGCCGGAGAGTTGGAGCAGTCGGACCAGGAGATCACGCTGTCGCTGCAAGGCATGGGGCTGTCGCTGGTGAACAACATTGCGATGAAGGAAGTGGCGTACATGTCTGTCATCAGCTCCGGAGTCGTGTGGGAGACGAAGAAGAAGCGACGCTTCAAGGCGCTCAAGCTGAAGCAGAGCACGGCCATCGAGAGCGCCTTCCAGCAGTACCAGCAGCAGCTGGCGCTCGGAGGCAAAGCCAACCCGAACGTCAAGATCAGCAAAATGGAGGTGAGGCTCTCAAGAAAAACGGAGTAATGGTGAAACGATGGGGAACGGAGAAGAGAAACGGGACGAAATAAAAGATCGTAAAAAATGGGCGGGAAAATTTCACACAAAAAATGCCGACGTGAGGTGTCGCGACCACGTTTTCAGATTGACTTTGGTTCGACGCCGATCATGATGCTGAAGCCGCAGAAGACGGAGTTGCGGCGGCGCTATGAGGACGGCATCTGGGCGCAGTACCGCAGCGCGCCGCACCAGCTGCAGCTGCACGCCAAGGTGCACCGCCTCCAGGTCCGTCACGTCTTCTCACTGCTGAGGCTCGTCATGACATGAAGTGCTGGTCATGTGCTTTGAACGTGATCCCCAAAATATTTCCACTCGCAGCTGGATAACCAACTGCCGGGAGCTGTGTTCCCAACTGTGTTGGCACCAGTACCACCCCCAAAATCAGTTGCTGCCGAGAGTGGTGAGTGCCTGCAGTTTTTGTTGTTCATCAGTTCGCATGTTCTGGTCTTTGTCAGAAGTCGGAGACAGTCACGTTTTTCTCCTGTTGTGTTTCAGTGCCGAAGCCGTTCACTGAATTGAGTGTGTCGATAAGGAAGAGAGACTACACGAAAGTGATGCAGTTCAAGTGAGCACACGTCGCCTTTCGCCTCTTCACCAACGTTCGCATTCTTTGACCCTGCAGCGTGTTGAAATGTGCATTTGACGCGTCTGTTTCAGATATTGCAAGATCCTGATTCAGGAGATGAGTCTGAAGGTGGACCAGGGTTTCCTGAACGCGCTCGTGGCGCTCTTCGCGTCGGAGGCGCTGACCGAGGACGCCGAGTACGACTTGTTCCGCAAAGACATCGAGTACATCAAGACGCCGCTCATCGACGAGACGAGCAAAACGGAAACGGCGGAACAAAAGAACTTTTACGACGAACTCCACTTTTCACCTCTGAAGGTGCAGCGTGAAATCAGTTCTGTTCTGAAGCCGGTCAATGTTGCAGAGTCGTAAAGGTCTGGCATGCACACTGCTCTTTGAACGTTCTGCCGGTTGTTTCCACAGATTCACTTGAGCTTCTCAATGTACGCGGGTGGTGAGGGCGGCGACAGAAACGCGGCACCGATCGGCTCGAACGTCGTCAACCTCTTTCTGCAGAGTGTCGGCGTGGTCATCAGCGACATCCAGGACGTCATCTTCAAGTCAGTACAAGCACAAAGCCTTGAGGGCAAATTTCATTGCAACTATGACGTGTGTCCTGTGCACCTGGAACGACTGTTTTCTCTGGATGTGGATAGAGCTCGAGAGTTTGGGATTCAGTGTTAGGTTCAGGCCAGTGCAAAAACGTGTTGCCCGCACAGCAGACACGCCAATTCTACTGTTCTTGCAGACTGGGTTTCTTTGAGCGGAAGCACGGCTTCTACAACAAGACGCAGCTGACGGGCGAGATCGCGCGCCACTACTCGCAGCAGGCCATCAAGCAGATGTACGTGCTCGTGCTCGGGCTCGATGTGCTCGGAAACCCGTTCGGCGTCATTCGCGGCATCGCCACCGGCATCGAGGACCTCTTCTACGAGCCGTACCAGGTGCGTCGCTTTTCTTGCGGCAGTGAAGCACGATCTTCTTGTGACTGACTTACTCTGGCTTGATTGAGTTCAACAAGTTGATCTCAACTTGCAGGGTGCAGTTCAGGGACCACAAGAATTTGCAGAGGGTCTGGCGCTGGGTGTGCGCAGCTTGTTTGGACACACTGTTGGTACGTGCCGCCTTCACAATCCATTTTCAGTCAGACATATTTCCGTTGGTTCACGTCTTCACGGAGCACAGAATGAATCGCGCGTCATGTCACACGTTGAACATGTGTCCCGCAGGCGGGGCGGCGGGAGCCGTGTCTCGCATCACCGGGGCGCTCGGCAAGGGCATCGCGACGCTCACACTGGACGACGACTATCAACGAAAGCGACGCGAACAGATGTCGAAGCGACCCACGGATCTGAAGGAGGGACTCGCGCGCGGAGGGAAGGGACTCGTCATGGTACCTCCAAACTTTGTTCCAAGTGCACGTCGAGCTCGCAGCGCTTCATTTGTCTCCTGAAAACTTAAACTGCATTTTCTGCCGATTCCGCAGGGAGTGGTTGACGGAGTGACTGGCATCGTGACGAAACCTGTGGAAGGAGCCAAACAACAGGGAGTGGAAGGTTTCTTCAAAGGCAAGTTCTTTCGGCGGTGCGCCTCTGGCTCTTGTGATGTCTGTTTGACAACCGTTTCCACGCAACAGAATCGATTTTGAAAATGTTTGGACTCATTCCATACGCCTGAAAGTCACAGGATGCTTTTTGGAGTTCAAGTCATAACTGTTCATTTATTTTCACCAGGAATGGGGAAAGGATTGGTTGGCGCATTCACGCGACCAGCGAGCGGCGTCGTTGACTTCGCGAGCACGTCGTTCGATGGACTGAAGCGCGCGGCGGAGAACATCGACGAGGCGCGGCGCGTGCGGCCGCCGCGCTTCCTGCACAAGGACGGGATCCTGCGGCCGTACATCCACGTGGAGGCCGAGGGCGACGACATCCTCCACGTGAGCACACACCCGTTTGTGGGAGTAGTTTCAGCGGCGTGTTCCCGACTGTTTCAGTGTTGGTACTCGCAAGCAGCACCAGTGTTTCCGAAACAAGCTTCGAGAGGATGTCTTGTCAAATTGGCGTGCGTTCCTTGAGAGTGAGGAGTGAGAACCCGTCGCTTTCTCCCAATTTCTTATTGCAATGGCACTGTCCGTGCGAAAAAATGTACAGGGGGCAGTGCAACTGCCGTGTGTAAGACGCACTGTTTTGCCCCGAAAGTTAGCGTCAAACGCAGACAACACACGTTGGTGTTTGTCGCCATTACGGTGCCACCAAAAACACTGCAACATCATCTTCACGTGTTGTGTGGAGCCACACGGGTGAGGACAGTGCAACCAGCGCTGTTGGCATCTGAGAATGTGTGCTCGTGTGGACTGACCTCTGAAATCCAGTTTGGCGAAATCTTGTTTCAGGACCTGGAGAAAGGAAAGTATGCCACCACAGATCAGTACGTGGCTCATGTCGTGTTGGCGAAAGACTGCAAGGGAGTGCTGCTCATCACCAGCAAGTCAGTGCAACAGATTCTCGTGAAGACGTGTCATCAATTCTTGAGAATTTGCCTGTGATGTGAGCGTTTTGTTTGCTATTGTTTTCTTGTTGTAGGCGCGTGGTGTTCTGCAGCAAAGGGGAAATCTTCGGTCATTGGGACTGCGACTGGCAGTACCCGTGGACGGAGCTCAAGGAGCCGCCAACCTTGACGGCGAAGGGAATTCAGATCCTGTTGAAGGTATGTGCAGGCCAAAACATTTGCCGTGTGCAGGTGTATCGTACAAATAATCGGCGTGATCGAGCTAATCATTGAAATAAAGAAAAAGCAACAGTGTAGAAAGTTGGTGAAGAATAAGAGCACCGCCAGTTTTGTTGGTTCCCGCTCTCAACTTGCGTGGTGACGAACTGTCATCTCATCTTCACCACTCAGTGCCTTGCTTGTGTTGTGCATCAGAAAAAAGGCTTCAGGTTCAAGAAGACGCAAAAGGTTCATGAAGGAGACGAGGTCAAGCTTCTTGAAGACTAATAACTCCCACTCGTTGCTTTTTTTGCGCACAGTTTAGTCAGTCAGAATCAGAATTGCAGGTACAATGCCAAAAGAACGAAAAGTTTGGTGTGAGAATTGATTGAGACACGGAACATGGAACAAAGCAACTTGCACTTTGTTCGTCGAAATAGGTGGAGGATCATCCAGCGTACATGTATTTCGCGGCTTTGCTATTTTTCTGAAAAAAAAGTTTGGTTTCAACGGTGTGCTGGCACTTGATTAACATTTCCTGGTGGTGGTTTTCGCCTTCAGAGGAAAAATTCTGAACCAATATCTTCACTCTTTAAAATGTAATTCTCGTCCTCAATTCCAATGTAAGTCTTGATAAATTTATTGGGATGTGGCTACGTGTGGCCCCAGAATGTGTGCAGGACCATTCAACTGGCCGGTGTCTGACTTCCGTGACCAATGTTGCAGGAAAAGAAGAAGAAGTCGTTCTTCAGCAGTGGAACTTTGGGAAAGATGGTTGCTGTTTCAGATCCGAAAGCAGGAGAGGTAAAAGTAACAAATTCTGCACTTCTTTACAGAGCATTTGTGTTTGTCTTTGCACTGATGTAGTTGGCAAATATATTCTTTGTTAATTTGGGAAACTACTCAGCCACTTTGGGGAAAATAACGTTTGGTTTGAGAAAATTGCAACAAAAGAAAGAGAGAAGAAATTGCCGAACAGCAGAAAATTGAGATTTCGCTGGGAAAGAAAAGGGTCAGAGTTGGAAATTGCCAACAGAGGCAGAGGAAAAGTTTGTTCTTTGCGCAAGGGGTACTCCAACAGCCACCTACGTGCAAGGTGTGGTATTTGTTGTGCTGTCTGCACCACACTTTCGGACAGTGTTCTGTGAGCGGCAGCCCACCTCCTGCTTTGTGAAGCGGCGATGGGTTCCTTGGTTCGTGTTGCTGCCGAAATGTCTGGCCACGTGTTGCGACCGAGAGATTTGTCAATTTGTTCTTCATTTGGTGCAATTCAGTGGATCGTGCAGAAGATCAAGGAAGCCATGTCGAAGTCGGAGTGACAGGACGACGCTTGATTTCGATGCCACAGAAACGCATTCGCTTTGCTATAAAAATATCAACTGCAATCAAAAGAGAGAGGAACGGCAGTGCTTCGTGGGGAAGATGTAATAAAAATATTTTTCCACTGCTTCAACCCTACCTCTTGCAGGCTTTGAGACGGTGCTGTCTGTGCAAAAAGTTTATCGACTACGAATATGGCCGCAGTCTTGCTATCAAGTCGATCTTACAAGCGGGGAACGATTGTCACCCCTGCCGGTGTTTTGCGTATTTCTGTCTGTGCGTTCCAGTCATTCCTCACGCATCACTCGAGTCATGCAAAAAGCTTGGAAGTCTTTGTTTGAGTCATCATCTGTCTGTCGCTTTGTTGTTTTGTGATAGCTTGCAGCTTCGATATTGATTGTTGTTTCGCAGTGGCATTGGCTAGTTTTTGGTATCTGGTCTCTGTCACAAAAACTCTGTTCAAGTTGTCTTGAAAAGACATTTCCTTTTTTTCATAATTGAAATTTTTGTACATGTATTGCAAAGATTTGTTCAACAACATTCAATTTTTGTTCAGGCATTATTTGAAGCTCCGCAGCATTGGTGGTTGGTATCAATTGTGTGCGTTTTTGAAAATGTCAGGAACACTCTGAAATCTACACGACAAAGGAATAGTTTTGTGTTGAACGTGGTTCGGGAAAACCGATTACAGAAAGAAAACTTGTCAAACGTGTTCCATTCTTCTGTTCCTGTGTTTCAATTCTTTGTTCGCACTTTGCTTGGGGTTTGATGTCCTGCCGAAAGGGTGCGTTGAAAACGAAAGAACTTGAGACAGTCATGAAATGACAACGGAATTACATTTGTTAATTTTATCGCCCTGGCTTGCCAGGCTGTTTTGTTGAGTTTCGAAACTTTGAAGATTTGAAACCACAAAGACTCAGTTGAAAACCAAAACCTTGGGTAATCTGCCATTTTTGCACCCGTAAAACTCTTGTGCAATTATCTCGGTTGAAAATTGTATTTAGAATATCTATTATCTATTTCTGTTTCAATGTTTATTTCTGTTTCCATGTCCTGTGATTAGGTTAGCACCATTCCCTTGCCAGAAGGTGTGTCCAGTGCGTGCCCTCATGTTCCGTAAAGTGTTGTCGGAGAAAACCTGTAGTTTACTGTATTTTTCATTGGGTCATTGTGACATGCAGTTCGAGATCAGTTTGACGTTTGCGTTGAGCAAGTTTTGCCGCATTTCCTTTTCCTTTGGTCTTGTTCAATGAACTACAAACTGTATATCTAACTCGGGCGGTTGACATCGTGCTTTTGGGCAGAAGCAAACACACCACTAATGTTTGTGAAGCTGTGTTTCAAGTGCAATAAACAAAGGAAATCAATCCTTTATGATTTGGACACAGTTCCGTGTTCATTAGACACCAGCAGCGTTTTGTACCTGCCATTCCATCCGAACATTTCGACGGTCAATGGGGGTCCGTGTTGTTCGGACACGCATTCTCTTCCAGCGGATTGTGGCAGGTCGCGAGCGCGGGAAGTGATTTCTCGCGCTCAAACGGCAGACGTCGCCCGCCGCGCACAACGCGCTCGCGCCAACTTCGTGTTTATTTTCGTGACTCACGTAATATTTTGATTTGAAAACGAGGCGGAAAGCCCTTGGCGCAAAATTCTTGCAAGGTGCTCAGCAGTGAGTTCTGTGAGTTTTTACTGTCTACTCACTCCGTTGCAGCTGGAAAGGAGCCAATGAGTAGTCAGGATATCAGAATGAAGCTGGACTCATCGGCTGACTAAGATCTGTGGTGCACTTTGTTTGATTTGTGTAGAGTAAAGGGTTCAAACTCGCAGACATGAGGACATTTTTCCGCAAATATGGCTTCGAATAAAGGCCAAACAACAGACCCACAGAAAACTTCGGACGAAGGGCGTCACAGAGAAGGAAAGGATATCTTCCAAGGTCCTCACAACTGGAGAAAGACGCTCAAGTCGGTGAGCAATCAGGACTGTGAGGCAGAGGATCCGAGTGAAAGGTAGATCTATCCAGAACTTTCTGTGCCGTTCTAGTTGAACTCCCGAACGAAGTTTGATCCCAGATCTGGACCTTGCACCAGGAGAACTGCACGGATCCTGTGCACGAATGAGAAGATAAAAGAAAAGTCACCTGGGGCCGAATGCCATGTGCAAGCCATGTGCTTTTGTATACATGTATCAAAATACAAATAGAAATATTGTCTACTGTTTCTGTGTGTAATGTTGCACTCAAGAGCTTTCC
>JAAUXT010002667.1_pt1 | contig 21341 bp, 17 predicted proteins | sample 7278171 | NCBI WGS metagenome assembly JAAUXT01 (sample SAMN14350112, study PRJNA611818) | marine sediment metagenome | isolation source: surface marine sediment (1.8m) | place: French Polynesia: Moorea | collected 2018-08 | reverse complement strand
GAGACAATATCTGACTAGCTGATTCTTTTGTCCGCCTCAGTGCAGACTGGCCAAGTGACTTCGCCGCTGAACATGCAGAGTGCCAGAATATGTTGTTAGATCCTCGTACTTCCTTCTTTTTGGTGCAACATGTCTGCCTGAAATTGTCACGAACGAGCCTTCCAGACAGTGCCAAAACAACTCTTCGCACACGCAAGGCTTGCGTAAGAATCCAGATAAGAACCGAAAAAGAGGTATTTCAACAAATTCCAACAGGGAATGTTGGGAGACATAAAAGTGACTTCAAAGGTAGACATAATGAGACGTTCTTTTGATCTGTTGGCAAAGCAGCGATCTGATGACTACTTCACGCAAACCTGAAGAGATGTTTTTCAAAATTAACTGGGAGCAGACATGCCCTTTTCGTTTCTTTTGCAGTCCCCAGTCTCGTTTCAACTGCCAAGGCCGGACCAGCAGACTCAGCCTTGTCAGGTAACTGCAAGAGCGTCGCCATGGAAATGGTGCGTGATCACAGCTGCTGTGCATCCGTCTCCAAATAAGGAGAAGAGCATCACTTTGCACATAATTTAGCAGGCAAGACGGTGCTGATCTAGGGCTCCGGGAAACATCAGCCACGCGCTGTAGAAATGCCAAAAGCGAAAAGCAGTCGACTGCCGAAACTTTTGCAAACAATTTTGTCTGAAGTGTTGCAGAAACTCATCTTTGACACGCCGATGTTTCACAAGTTTGTTCAGCGGACAACAAAGACATCCTTTATTTCTGTTTCCTCACGCACCCGGTTTTCCCGAACACCAGCGACAGTGAGATTTTTGCGTTGATCAAATAAATCTTGAATTTCTACATCACCACGTCCAAACTCTCGCGTGCGTTTCCTTGTGTATGTATTGACGTGCGTGCACGTGTGTGCGTGTGTGTGCGCGCGCGGGGGATACGTTACAACAGCAAACGGGGCAGTTCATACCTGGTACAGGGAGCCCGGTGTGGTCAGTATCTGCACGAGCATAGTGACGGGGATCATGAGAACGGAGCTGCACGCCAGCGTCCAGCCGACCGCGATCGCCCACTTGGGATACGTGTAGATGCGGTTATACGTCAGCTCGCTGTAGCTGTACACACACAAGGCGAAGATGGCCTGAAATAGAAAATCGTGTTTTGACAAAACAGCACAAGTGTAACAGGTGCACGAAAAAAGTTGCAAGCAGAAAATCACGAAGTGCAGGGAAAGGACCACGAAGTGCAGGGAAAGGACCACGAAGTGCAGGGAAAGGACATCTGGCCAATGACGACTCAGCTCTTCACAAAAATGACGACGAAGCAAGATGCTGCCGACAAACTTGAGAAACCCGTGTCCCTGGTCACATTTTAGGAAGCAGAGAAATCCACTTTTGTGACTTGTGGGCTTGAGAAAAAACAAAAGGCTGTTGGGCTGTTTCTTGACATCCAATCCTGCAGCGCTGCAGGCCTCATCTTTAATGCAGCACCGCGCTGCGCAGCACTGCATGCGAGGTGTAGCGAATTGTTCGAGAGAAGGAAACAGCTGTGTTGTCATCAATTCTCAAGTCTGCGAAGTAGGCTGTTGACACGTCGTTATCACCTCCAGCTGCAGAAAGCTTTCAATCTCCTCTCTCGGGGCCAGACTTACCGAGAAGCCCAGGCGAAAAAGCCTTTCAGAGTTCAGCATTAACTGACTTGTTTTCGCAGCTTGAAAGCAAAACAAGAATGATAAATGGTTTCATTTTCTCACCAGGGTGAAACAAGGTGTGAGGAACTTCCAGCAGACCATCATGTAGTGCGGGCTGATTCTGAAGCCCAACATCATCTCGATGTTGTCGTAATACCGGTTCACTCCTGCAGGAAACGAGATGAGAATTGAAAGCTCATTGACCGATTATTGCAAGAACAGACGCGCAGGTGAGTGTGCCAAATTGAGAAGACAAAGAATTCAATTCAATCGATCACTTCCGCGGAAAACATTCACATCCGTTTCATTTTGTCGAAGAACGCAAGAAGTTTACCGTAAATCCAGGCGACAACGATGCACTCGAAGAGCGCGACGATGAGGATGATTCTGCTGCCCGAGTAGTAGTCGAACAGCTGGAACACGTACATCCCGCCCTGCCGACAAACACACACACTTTATTGCTGTCCGCGTCCTCAACACACCAATGTCACGGGTTCTCATGATGATTGCAAAACTCACATTTGTGACCATGGAGAGGCCGATGAAGAAGGACACGAGACACACACATCCGATGAAGATTTCTTTCCTGTAGCCGCGACGGAGATAATGGGGAAACACGTCGACGATGGCGGTCACGAATCCCTCAACTCCCACGAACTGAAACACAGGCAAAGGCAGTGAAACATTTGATGTGTGTGGATTCTTGCTTGCAGTGCAGCTCGATTTCAATAAAATAGCGGGGATCGTGCGCACCTGCGAGTCGAGCCCGAGCAGGATGATCATGACGAAGAAGAGGATCGACCAGAGTGGCGCCACCGGCATCTGCGCGACAGCCTTCGGGTAGGCGATGAAGGCGAGCCCGGGGCCGCTCTCCGCCACCGACCCCACGTCGACGCCCTGCTCGTTCGCCATGAAGCCGAGCACGGAGAAGATGACGAAGCCGGCGAAGAAAGACGTGCCCGAGTTGGTCAGCGCGAACAGGATGCTGTCCCTGCAAAGCGGCAGGGAACACGGCGTGAGAAGGGAGACTGGCGCATTTGTGCGCTTCATGCAGGACGCCTCGTACACGAGATTGCAAGGATTTACGAACTGATCATTTTCATTCAAACATAAATGACTGATTCGAGGTTTTTGAATAGATTTATTTCTCGTTGCATTGGTGATTCAAAACTCTTGGGAAATATCATCTCACTTGTAAGAGTTGTGATGGAACTTGTTGTAGCTTCCAAGGGCAGTCAACGTGCCCAAACTGATGGAATAGGAGAAAAAGATCTGTGTGCCGGCGTCCACCCAAACCTGCAACAACACAGAATCAGTCAGTGCGCCATCAATTGCGGATGTAGGTACCTCCCTCAGCTCCAAGTTGCTTTTCCGGATTTGGCCGTAAGCGGAAAAAACGCAAGAAATTTCGATCAAGGACTCCCTCAGATGTTCCATTATCTAAAGCTCAGTCCAAAAAACCCGTGGGTGGCATCTCTGCCATGACAAAGGCTCCTTCTCATTCTGCGTTTGATCACGTATTGCATTCAGGGCCGGTGAGCTGAAGAGCGCCTCGGAATTCTCGAATCATTGGAAAGTTCTTTTCCTTGAAAGTTTCTTTTCTTTGTGTTCGGAGCCCTTTCCACACAGGTTGACAGCTGTCGCTTTCAGCCTTGATGTGAAAGATGTGCAGCTTCAGAGCGCTCACTGCGCAGGCTCTCGCCTCCAAACGGAACAAAATCCTTCTCTTCAGGGCCGCATTGCAACTTGTCTTTGCCGAACATTTTTGTGTCAAAGGCAGAGATTTTAGCAGAGTATTGTGCTTTTGTAGCAGTTCCTGCAGGGAATGTTTCGAAGCCTTTGAATGCCGTCTTTCAAACACGGGTGTTAAAGCTTTGAGAAGTTTCGCTTCCCTTTCTACACACCCACGTGCGAGACACTTCCGAATGAAACCAGCCTTCCTCTGTGTGGAATGGAACAATGAGGCGGAATCAGGCACGAGGGCTTCTGCGTCGAACTAATTGGTTCGGGTTCCTTCTCCGGCACATGTCTGGATTCCGAAGTTAAGTCCTCACCGCTCTGTCGAGCTTCGCAACACTGCAGTGAAACTTTTTGCAGTAACTGTGTTCTACTTTGGTTTTCACAAAAAGAAATTTGCGCAACATTTTTGGTCGAAAAACGCAATTCCTTTCTGAAAAGGTGGGACAGAGACTCCCCTGCCTTGATTATTCGAGAGGCCCTGTCTGCCAGCGTCCTTTCCGGACCCACAGCTCTGTCTGCCTAAATCTTGTCATTTGCCCAGGGATTTGTCTCGCGTGATGCATCGGCGGCGCTCGCTTCACCTGCGGCTCCAGCAGCTTCTCCCACTTGGGCAGCACGTAGAACTTGACGCCCTCGATGGCTCCCGGCAGCGTCACTCCGCGGATGAGCAGCACGAACATGAGGATGTACGGGGACGTCGCCGTGAAGTACATCACCTGCAACACGGAATCGAAGATGCCCCGTGAAGCCCAACCAATCTTCATCCAGACGGAACGGGGCACGTCCAACCGAAACCGGGGAGGCCCTACTTTACATCGTCACAGGTCCACACAAAGCTAGATAGATTCCGTCCGTCCGACGTGTGAGAAATTTGGAAAAAGGGAACTGAAATTTTGACTCTTGGTAAGCACAGCAATGGCACCACCTGAAGGACCATGACTGACATGACAAGCTGATGCGCCTTTGCCTCCCACCACTGAATCGGGTGATTTCTTTCAAGATCTTTTCGTGTCTTTGCCACCTTACAACTACTTGTCAAGCGTTGTCTCATCGTGAGTTGCTCTTTGCCAATTCAAAGCTTCTTCCTGCATTGCGCATGATTTGCAATGATTCGAGACGGCTCGAGAAGCCACGTTGTCAAGAAAACTGCGCGTTGGTGTGAGAAACTAAATTTTTGGTTGACATCGCATCACGGAGTTGTCTATCCGTGCACTCGCATTTTTGAAAATGGAATTGCGATGTTTTGTCAACATCATCTTCGAAAGAAATCTGCATCAATTTGTTTCCGATCAATTGCGTTTTAATTTCACGAACTATTTTGTGTGTAATCTTTTGATTCAGTCAAAGGCAGCTCTGGATTTTCTCAGAACAAAATTCACACTCATGAATTGTTTTGAATAATTGGAGTCATCTGAAAGCACAGTCTCCGCCAAACCAGCCATGGTCCTTTCTTATCACAGTTGTGAAACTTGTAAACGGTGGATACCATGCTTTTTTGTGATAAGCCTGAAAGGAACACGGATTAAAATGCACAAAATAACATCACATTTTAATAAAAACAGTCGATAGTTGGCACAAAATCGTGATTGCCGTGCAATCAGATGATGCATGTTGTCAATTAACGGCTGAAAAGATTATTCCAAACAGTGATGTTTTCTTCTGCAATAAAAATGATTACTTTTTCGTTTTCGTTTTTTTTTTTTTTTTCGTGTCTTAAATTTCCAATTTTGTTGGCAGGTGGACATGGGTTTGTTTGAACAACATCATCTTGAATCCAAAATTGTCGGACTGACAATTTTCCTGTAGTTGGGGAACGGCGGCGCTAGGCTCGCGCGTGTGATCATCCCGTGCGCCTCACATAGTCCGATTGATTACAGCAACACATGCGTTACAAGAGGCGAGATTGTCCCAGGTAATGATCGATGAGAAATCAGCTTCATTACATGACATCTACAAATCACAGAATTCCCCCCACAAATTAGTTGTTGACAGTTTCTCTCGTCCTTTTGTTGCTCTTTTTGCTTCTGGTATATGAAGTAAAAGGTGTCGATAGGACTTGGGGCACTTAACGGCCACCAAATGTGTTTCGTTCACCCTATCGATCGATTTTCACCTTTCCGGAGCTTTTAATTCCCTTGCAGATGCAGCAGTAGACAACAATCCAGGCGAGTAAGAGGCAGAGGGCCAGATCCCACTTGATTGTACCCACTTGGTCGATCCCGGCCGAGATCTGCAGGACCTTTCGCCTGCAGAATAATTGCATAATCACATAAAGCCCCAAGGCTCAGGGCGTGTCGGAGCTGCCTGCCTCGCCGGTCGACGCCCGTTTGTCTGCACGCGCACCCTCTGGTGGCCAACCTCACTGAGTCCTAAACCCTGCACTGGACACATCCTTTGACTGTGTACCATGTACACACCTCAACAGTCAAAAGGACAAAGTCAAAATAAAAGTGTTTAGTCCACACATGAGTGATGAGTTATGCGGTGCAAGAACATTGAAATAATGAAGATAAAGCAAACAAGGTCTGCCTGATACATCAGTAATGCACTCTACCCCAGCTCATATTGTACACTGTATATTTCTGCGTAAGATAAGATATTCCACAGAGTTGTCAAACTATACTTGGGGGCTGACACGTGAAAAGATACTAGAGTGAAATGTGCCCTATTCGCGGTGATAGCAACAGAAGTAGGTTGCAGATTATGTTCACGAGAAATATGAAATGGAGTGTTTTCAAGATCCATACACGCGTTTGCGGCCGGTACAGTATCATTAGCCAACTATTACCACACTAACAGTCAACCAAAGCTCGAGTGACACAGTCGCTGTTGCACTCTTGCACCCACGAGTGGACACGAGTGGGGATTTGTGATCGTCTTGAGTAACCGCGCACGAACAGGTATTCTTTCCCAGATTATTACTTTCGAAAGCTACGAGGTCCATTACATCGAGTTTTGTAAGTAAAAGGAAAGCATCAAGACCATTTCGTTGTGTACGTTTCAAGGATAACCGCAAAAAACTTGGAAGTTTGTACTTACCAATCCTAAATGCTGAAACGTTACAATTGCGTTAAATGCGAAATGCGACAATGCGACCGTTTTATAAAAAAAAATGCGACAAGACAAAGACAAGGTAACGCCTCACCATTGCAAAGTCCCCTGTGATGCCTTGACAGGCATATCCTCAGTCCCAACGAGTGATTTCGGGTCTCTTTATTGAATAAATATCATCCCTTTCCGGGCAAGCAAACAGATTCGACACCCAGTGACAAGAAGCCTTCATAGGTGTGTTCCAAAAACTTTGAGAGACAAGTGCGTCTGTAACCTACCGTGTTCGAGTCCTCTTTTTGGTTATTTTCCAAAGATTGGTGAAACGTCCAGAAGACAGTTATCCCATGCCAATGACAGAAGCCGAAACCGTGAAATTACCCTCAGAAACGAGCACAATCAGAGGAAGAGTTCTCAACAGTAGTAATTCGGAATAGCCTGTCGTCGTCACCGAATGAAAAATTTTCTGATGTGGTACGAGTGACAAAAGGGTAAATTTGCTCATCTAACTCAGCCTCGATAAAAACAAATGGGGTTGCAGTTATTGATGACCATTTGCCAAAACTCCCTGATTGTGGTTGTAAAAGCGTTTGAAGATTTTGCCGGATTTCAATATCAATGTACCCGGTCTTGGAGGCAGTGGTCTGTGCTTGCCAAGAAAAAGGACATCCACTTGGTTTGCATGCGGATCAAGGCTACATTTACAGGCACGGCTGCTTGTGTTGCACCTGGCATAGACCGCACACATGTTAGTCTGACACAATGTATGTGGTTGCAAAACGATAACCAGTTCGTTCCTGTGCCGAATGGGACTGGCAGCGCATGTGAAATTGGCACGGGTCGGGCCACAGAAGGAAGGGACCGGAACTGAAAGGAGTGATGGCACTAAAGAAAAGTGGGTACTCCGAACAGCACACATGCACTTTTCTTATGAAGCTACAAAGGTGTGTCTATGTTGAAGTGAACTTTCAAGACATGACAAAACCAAATTTGGTAAGGAAGCCTGGCGATTGATTTTCTACTTTCGGCAATAAAAAAATGTCGAGAAGCCACTGTGTGAAAAATAATATGAACCAAAAATCATAGGAACTGGATGCAGACAACTGTGGGTTTATTTTAGTACTTCACTTGAGGGCAGAACACATTCCCTCCGCATCAGTCAGACCTTGCTTTTTTGTGCAATGAAGAGTTGACAATGAGAAGGATGATAACCCCAGATGATTGAATGAAATGATGATAACAGATGAGTACAGTTTCAAACACATCAATGCAATGCACAGTCGTCTGAAAAGGAATAAAGCACGGAAAGCTAATACTTACTCCCAGAATTCTGTGACTGGATCCACGCCATGTTGCAAAGTCAGACTGGCGTTGTACAACGCCAGACTAGTCGCCGAGGCGTTGAGCGGACCGTCGTACGCCGTCGTGTTGGTCGCCGCGCTCAGGTTGGCCGCGTGTTGGTTCGTCATGCAGCGGTCCGTGTTCCACCACTGGCCGCACTTCACCCACGGAAGTTCCTGCAGGTGAAGCGACGGTGTCAGATTCGGTCACTCGCAGACTGAACAACGCCGAGCTCTTCTCAAAAAGTTTACGCAAGGTGCACAGGATCGATGCAGAGCGAGGGCTGGTCTCAAAACAATTCCGATCAAGCACTCTGTCGTTTTTGCAGTAATTTCTTTCTTTTCTTTTTCATTTGGGGTAGGGGTGGGGTTTCCGAGACACGCAAGCAGTCTCACCGAAGAGAAGGAGGCGAACAGGTAGTAGAAAGCCCAAGCAAGTATGACGTTGTAGTAACAGTTGAGCAGGAACACGATCACCGTCGTCGCCCACCCGATACCTGCAATACAATCCGGAAATGACATTCTGCGTGACGCGTTCAGCCACTTTGACATTCTGACAACAGATTGTTTTCTGAAGTGGCATTTTGGGCGTTACCTTGGAAGAGCGGGCAGACGAGCCAAGCGCTGACGCCGCCGGTCGACATGAACTGCCCGAGCGACACCTCGAGGAAGAAGACCGGGATTCCGCCGAGCACGCAGCACAGGAAGTACGGGATCAGGAACGCGCCTGCGAATGAACAAACATACGAGATTTGTTAGCGATGCGAAAAGGAAAACAGCGACGCGGATGCGTGCGGATGATACATCATTGCGAAGCTTTGCCCCACCCTTGTGTCGCTGAAACAAAACTGCGAAGAACTAACAGTGAAAAAACCTTTTCCAATGAAGCAGCTGGAAATTCGAAGAAATTTGGTACAGATAAATTTGCTTCCCAATTCTTTGTTTTTCAGGACCCAGCTCACGAGTACGTTAGATGAGCTGAACACAAGAACTGACTTTCAAATGACCCAAAGAGCCGTTGTAAATCAGAAAGGCGGGACTCTGAATTAGCGTGAACACAAAAGCGATTGCAAAAGTAAATTTGGTTTATGGCGTCAGACTATCGCGCTTTCGTTTGCTGCTGAATACCAGATGAAGGAAATTTCATGCCAAACAGCAGTGCCCATGGCAAATGACGATTCATAATCGACTTGAGGCGAAAGCTTTTCAGAACAAATAGCTTTTTTCGATCTTATGTTTTGTTATTCTTGTTCAAGAGCTTGATCTTGATCCATCAAAATCAATCACTGTCCCTCACAGACGAGTTTGGACCGCAAAAAGCCACAAGTCTCTGTCGAACAAAAAGCTACGGACAGTTTTACTTTTCTGGTTTCTCTTTTTGTTCAAGTGAAAAAAAGAAAAGCTCCAGCTGTGTTCACTCGTGGACGGCACGCGACGAGACACGAGGCGGTCTCTGTGGGGGATGTTTTATTGCCCCATCAACAGCTGCTGTCGCTTATCACGCTTATCAGTACATTCGCGTGTCGCGCTGACAAATTCCTACCCGTGGGCCTCAACCACAAGAACGCTCCGACGAACAGCTTGGTCGTTATTCCCCTGAGACACCCGCACGTAATTTCTCCCCAGTAGATCTGTTTGCAGCCGGCAGCAATACGAGGATGAATACAGTTCTGTCCGTTGCCTTCTTCAGCATGTCGACTGTGTTTGACCGATTTGGCTGACCTGAATGCAACTTGGTCGCATTTTGGTGATGTAATAACACAGATTGAATGTCAACAAATACTGACACTGTGAAAAAAAATTCTTCACTGGAGTCCTTCAAAGTACATGCCTTCTGAGTTAACACACCTTGCCCACTGTTTGGGCCATGCCCTCATTATGCACTGTTCAAATTCAAATGACATGATAAGTCCAATTTGGGCATCAACAGCAGCCTGCAGTTCAGTCAAATTCTGGAATCTTTTGCCTCTGAGAGGTTTCTTTAGGCAAGGGGAAAACCAGAAATCCGAAAGAGCTAAATCCAGTGAATATGCTGGATGCAGAAGAACCTTTGTGTTTGATTGAAGAAGGAATGTTCTGGTCACTTGGGCTGTATGTGGTGAGGCATTATCCATGTGTAAACTGAAGGATTTGAGATATTTGTTTCCTTTTTTCTGTGAAATGGCATGACGAAGTCTGCTGAGAATTTCCAAACTGGGTGGCATTCAGAGTACCTCTCTGGTATTCCCAATACACCATTCCTTTGTGGTCAAAACAGGATATGAGCAACAGTTTACCCACTGTCCTTGGTCATGCAACCTTCAGAGGCCTGGGTTGACCCTTTGCCAACCAAGAGGTTGACTGGTTCTTGAGTTCTGGGTTGTAACAATACACTCAACTCTCATCCATGGTAATGACTGTTGACAAGAAATCTGGTTCTGTTCTCAACTTATCCAACATAAGTCCACTGATCCGGAGGTGCTTCTGCATCTCTCCTTCTTTGAGCAAGTGTGGAACAAACTTCGCTGATCTCTGGACTAACTCCAAGTCCCATCTCACTATTTTCCTGCATGTACTCCAAGGAATCCCAGTGTTGGCAGACAAACAAGTGATACTGTGTCGTCGGTCTTGATCCAGAAGAGCTTTCACTTTGGCTATGTTGGCAGGAGTTCTCCCAGTTCTCTCCTTTGGCTTCCTGGGTAAGTCCACAATACAATTCCGACCAGACTTGAACTGTCTGAACCAATGTCTTATTTGGGTGGCACCCAAAGCATTGTTTCCATAAACATACTGGATAGCCTTGACTGTCATAGACATGGAAATGCCCATCTGCTGAGCAAAGAAGATATTGAACCACTGTTGCAGTTTGACAGGAACTTGTGTGCCTCTTTTCATCTTTACTGCACAGGTGAAATTCTCAAGAGTAGCAAAGGTAGACGCCTACCAGACAAACAGCTGCATAATTTTACTCATTGACCGGCTGCGCACTCGGTCAGTCCAAGAGGTCGACGTCAACATGCTGAAGAAGGCAACGGACAGAACGGAATTCATCCTCGTACCGACTCCACTGCTCATGTCACGGAAATAAAATTTGTCCTGGTACGACTCAGTAAATCTCAATGTACCTTCCCGAGCTGCGCTTTCCTCGCCGCAGATGCGCGAACGGAAGGGAAACTTTTTACGACTCCTGCATTCCATGCGCATCTTTTTGCCCGCCGAAGCATTCTCTCTCGTCTGGTGCACTGGATAGCCTTTGATGTGGAGCTTGTATAACTCCTGAATCCGTTTCAGCTTTCTTCCTGAATCCACAGTGCTTCTGCGGTCTTTCGAACCAATCAACTTTCCGTTGACGTCAACAGAAGGCAACATACGCCCCCGGGGCCCGAAGCTATCTGCGTGATTTGAAAAAGGTTAATCACGAGCAGCCAAGTAAACGACAAATAATTTCAGCTGCTTCAAAGTCAGCTTTTTTTTTTAGCAAAAACTCTTTGATAGAGTCCCACCTGATACGTTTGTGCTGCCATGGGCACAACGCAAAAGGACCATTGAATGTTTCATCAACAACGGTGTTTGCAAACAAGTGGGTGCTTCACTCATTCACTCCCACAGCAAACAAACGACCAGTGCACCAGTGTGCAGTCTGGCAACACAGGAAATCCAGACTTTCCCTGGCATGGGCCCCAATCGTATAGTCATCCATTTTCACGGGCATCAGGAATCCGAATTCTGCAGTTTGTTACCGAGCCATAATTCTCAGCGATCCAGCGGTTGCTCGCCGCATCTTGCGTGCACATGCAGATTGATCTCACTCACTTTCTCTTCGATTGAAATGAAACTCGAGAAAGGCAGCTCATCGCAGTGCTTCTCGAAGAATCGGGAACTTGTACATGTTGACGCAATGATGACTGCTGAACCAAACATGATTCATGTTCCTCCGTCAAGCTCGCTTCAGACATTTCGGACAAATAATCCGGACCAACATTTGTCGGACTTCTTGTTGGGAAAGGACCAAACATTGTTGTTATTTCAGGATGACTGAGCAGACTCAAGGTACGGAAGCCTCAACCAAGACTCCATGCAACAGCAAATATTGGCTCAAACGATCTGCCGTGCCCTTCACGCAATCATTCTACTTCAGAATAAAAGTTGGATCACACCGAGGCGTGCAAGCAGACTTGGATCCTGCGCGAAAATAGCTTTTGTGCGCACTCGGAATCCATCTCCAATAAGTGCAGCTTCTTTACACATCACGTTACTACGTAATTGGGTTTAAAATATCATCAGATGCGAACCAGGAGATGCGAGCCAAAAGCTTGAAAGTTCACTTGTATTTTGATTTCCTCACATCATCGGGGAGGATGGAATGGTTGAGATTCCTGCCAGGCAGATGGAAGTGAAGCGCTGCTGCAGTTACGAAATATGGACCACAAACTTCCGCCAATTCTGGTGGAGAATCAGCCACTGACGTGTGGGCGATGTCTGCAAATTGCTGGCCAAGACAGGCACACAAGTGTGGAAAAAAAGTCGTATCCCGTCGGTAGAAACTGCGTCTCGAATTTTCCAATGACCTTTTGACTGCACAATGCCCATTTCCGCAAATTGTTCGAGGATAAACGTTGTCAGAATGACACCAAACGCCGACCATGCGTTTTCAAAGGCAAATCACCAAGGTTTTGTCAATTGTGACTGTTCATTACTCAGCAAAGCCACCTTGCAGTCACGTCACTTTGCGCAAAACATTTGACGTAGACTGCGAGTCCACACACCCAACTTCAAGGCGAGGACTGTCTGAAATACTTGCACTGAAAGGACATTCCATCGACGTGAGTATGAAGATGATCAATTCACAGTCAGGAATCAATTACGACAGCAACCACTGTCAATACAACTTGCGTGTGCGATACGACGTGACGTCTGCGCACATTTCCATGTGGACCCTCCGTGGGGAAATCCGGCACCACGGTCACTCTCCAGGTCAACGCAAATTGAACCAGAACCCTCCGTCTTGACCAGAACATCTGCGGCACAGCATCACTTAACTCTCGGAACATGGGCACCAGCATCTGAACGAACGCGCGCAGAACGCATCCTGAGCGACACATCGACACAGCTTCAGATAAAAAGAAAAGGACCATGAAAAGTGCTTTCTTCGAGTGCGAGGCAAGGTTACATCACCTTTGAGTTTCGGAGGCGCAGATTCTCAGTTCAAAAAGTTTGCAACTTCTGAAGTTGTTCAAGAATCGACAATTGACATCAGTCACAAATGCCTTGCATGGAACGAGCGTGCAACTTGTACATTGGACCCACAGTCTTCCAGATTGCAGAGTGTTCGCAGTAAAACTGACATTTCTGCTGGATTTTCGTCACAAGAAACGACCAACGATGTAGTTTTGTTATTCATCGGATTGTTGCGTTCCTCGCCGTATTATCTGATGAAGATCTGATCTGAAGCACTCCCAGCCATCTGCGCAGATACGCCAAATGTCACCGGAAAAACACCGCACACAATGTGTTTCTTGGCAGCGAACGCAATCCCGCAGCTCCATTTTTACGTGCGAAACTGACATGAACTGATGAAGCAATCCTCCACCAGCTTTGGTTCAGTTTGTTCTGTTTCCAGGAAACCAAATGTCGCGTTGATTTACGAGACAAAGGCCGCAGACAATGATCGCGACGGAGACGCGACGACGACTCGGAAATGAAAGCGCATTTTATTGGCGAATCCGCCGCACAGGTCGTTTTCATCACCAGATTCTCACCGTTTGACTCAAGTGGTTGAATGAACCTTTTGTACCGTTTTCAAGCGGAAAGTGTTTTTCGTTGAATTTGCGTCTACTCAGTTAACCCTATTTACACATTTCACACGCATGATAACCCGATAATAGAGTGTTTGTGTGTTTTGTTTGTGTTATTTATTACGCTTGATGTTTGAACTGAGTAATTTTCATCACTAAATGAGGACTTATTATCTCGTTTGTGATAGGCAACTGATACTCAATGATACTTATCAAAACACGCATCCGTGGAAAAGAGGACGCATTGTGAGAAGGCGCTGTTGTGACACAGTCACCAGCGACGCGCCAATTGCGCTGGAAACCGCGCTGGCAACAGCAATTTCACAAATATTGACATTGTCGAGATGTTTGTTTTCTACTTCTTGCGTAAAAAGTGAGCTTACGTTTTCGCAGACATCTGAAAAATTGTGCCCACAACAAATTTGAGGACAAATCGGATTCTGTCCTCGTCAGGCCACGATGCATGTTTCACAGCAACACGCGACGCGACAAAACGCGGGCCACGCCAAGCCGAAATCGATCCCAGCGAGAGCATGAAACAATGGGCTGCGCGACCTGATTAGCATGTCTCGCAATTAAGCATGGAGATGCATGCATGTCTGCCAACATGCAGATGACTCACAAAAACTGTGTTGCTTGTGCGCTTGGCGAAAAATCAAAATCGTTGATTCACGAAGCTACATTTCCAATTGGGCTTTTACCCTGAGCGTGCACCAGCACGCCAATTTCCTGGTGCGGCAGGAACATTTTCTGTGCAGAAATTGCATTTTTTGAGTTTCAGAAACCGCATGACGCACACATCCTGCTTCGTTGCACTGTTCACACGAAAATTGCGGATGAGTTTCAGTTATCCACTCATCAACAGAATATCCTGGACACTCCCAGCGTGACGGATTCAGACCGGAACTGCCCACGAATACAAGAAAAGCAGCTGTCTGCAGATCTGCGGCCAGCGAAGCCGATACGAAATTCCTTGAAAAAAAGAGGGTTTTCGCCGTTCAATGAGCAGAGATTAAACAGAACAACTCACCTCCTCCGTTCTTGTAGCAAAGGTAGGGGAACCTCCAGACATTCCCCAACCCAACGCTGAAGCCGATGCAGGCCAGAAGAAAGTCGATCTTGCGGGTCCATGTCTCGCGCGCCTTCAGTTTCGTCCCCTCGTCGCGGTCGGAGAAACTCGAGGCACTCTCAGTCTCCATCGATCCTTCAGAACTCATCATTTTCTTTCCGGTCAAAGGCAAATGCAGCTCGTTTTGAGAAATCGGAGGTTTCTCCAAAGTCCCGTTGCTTTTCTTCTCATCCATGATGTTGAATGTGGAAATCGCCGTCGTGGAAGGTCGTCGCGTCGGTGCGAATGAATGAAGCACGTGCGTGAACTGCCAGCTGACAGTGAAACACAATTCTGATTGAAAATCGAATGAAACGCTGATGCGAAACAATGCTGGATTGATCAGACAAAAGACGCGTGGTGCGTTTTGTGCAGCAGATGCTCGCTCGCTCGTCGGGCCGAGAGTGAATGAGATCCGTCTGAAAGCAGCTCGCCTCTCGGAAAAGCCGCGCGCAACTGAATAAATTATGTGCGAGTGGAATTTTCCTCAGCAATCGCTTTTGCGGGTCTCTTGAGATGCGTGCGCACTCCAAGGGCTTGACGTTTCCATGGCAGCCTATCACATTGAAGGAAAAAGAGCGAAACCTGGTGTTAAACACTGATGACGACTCTGGCAAACAAAAAGTGCGTGAACTCTGAACATACAATCGCAATGAATCGACTCTCTTAAATTAGTGCTCAGAACGACGGCAACGAATCGACAAGACACCTCGAGATCTCCATACAAACGCACGAAAGACCTTTGCTCGCCTCAGCTCAAATTTCTGCCTTTCAATGGCGACACGTCCAACTCGGGGAAGGCAGAAATGGAAAGAACGCCTGGACCAGAGTCGTGACCAAACGGTGACCGGCACAACACAAGATGCCGAGGCCATGCAGCTTTCCAAATCACTGCAGAAAAGGCACAGCCTGTCTGCACACGCAGTTGGATGCTAATTCCGAGTCTTGAAATTGCGGCTTTCCCAGAGTTGCCTCAAACCAATGAGCGGTGCGTTTTTGTCCACTGTTCGGAGAAACTAAAAAAAAGCGGTGTCACAAAATGTGTTTGGTGGGGGGGGGGGGGGGGAGTTCAGGGTGCGACGTCCCCACCCGACCCATCCGATTCGCCTCAGCTGCAACTCTGCTGTAGCCTACAATAGATCTGGAGGCACACTCCATTGGATGTAGTTTCAGATGGGTGCGGATTGTTTGGTCATGAGATAACACGTTCCCCCATTTCTAGAAACCACCCATTGACACCCGATGCTGGCACCAAAACGGTGGACGCAATCAAGCATCTCAGTCTGAGCTGTGCAAATAAGATCCAAATACGAGTACGACACGTGCACAGCACGCACAAAAAGCTGAGTTTCTTCAAATTGATCAATCAGCCTGCAGGAGCTGAAATTGTGTGTGCGATTCTCACAGGTGTTCAAATGAAAGACAACACATCACGCACACTGTACAAACGACGAGTAAGAAGCAAATAGTTTGGAGGGATTTCGACGTGCGCATGCACGAGTACAAACATTGCACTGCCAGCAGTCAAATGCTGTGCGCTGCAAGCATGAAGCCCCACGGGCGAGAACAGATTTTATGGCATGGGAAGTTCTCCTCGGAAATCGCTCGAGGATGTTGCAAAAAAGAACATCAGCGTGTTGAAGTCTCGTGGTCTCCACGTACGCGCTGCAGCGTTGCAACCACAATTTGTTCTTACGAGCTAGTTTCGGCGAGGTGTCACATCTTCTGTGCTGTTCTGCTAACAAAGGGCCAGTGCTACATCAAGGCGATGTTGTGGTGATGTATGTCACAACACCTCACCCTTGTAAAAAAGTGTTTGTTCTTTTTTTTTTTCAACATTTCACAAATCAGACACCCCCTGGTGGCATTCTTTTGCAGAGGACGGAAGATGAGGATGAAGAGAGAGATACTTGACTGCAGAATCCAGCGAAACTCGGGGTCAGGGTAGGGAGGGTCAGACATCCGTCTTGGCTGGCATTCAGCCATCAGGCACTCGAAATGGGGGGTGGGGGAAGAAGGGGGGGGGGGCGACGGCAGGGGAATGTCTTGGAGTTTCACCAAAAAGCACTGAAAACTGCCACGGAAGCAACTCGACTGATTTTGACTTCTTGCCCATTCAGACATTCAAGCTGCCATCACACACACCGGCTTCAACAATCAACAAAAGCAGTCAATTCTTTTCTTCAAGAAAACATTTTGTTTGAAAAGATATGTGGTTTTTGTAAGCGTCCAACATGTTGAAGAGACACGACACGAACCTACAAACCTGGCAAAACCTACACGTGTGATGAATCCGACCAGACACTGGTCAGATAACCCACGAATCGAAGCTTTTGCCGTCTCAAACACACGGGATGAGACAACACAACGCCTGTACTTCCAAGTGCACATTTCACATTGAATATTTTGTCGCCGTTGGAAAGGACACAAACAGATGTTTGGCGCAGTTTTACACAAGTATTGTGGGGTCTTTTTTTTTGAAGGGGGGGGGGGGACTTTTCTACTCCAAAGAACACAAAGTGAAAATCACTTGCGTGTTGCACTCGAGCTGATGTGTACCAGTTCGCGTCCACCTGTGTGTCCTGCTATTTCGATGTGAAACAATATTTTGCTTTGAAGGTGCAATTTGTTCGACAGAATGTCTTTTTGAGATCTCGCCTTTGTGACTGGCATGTTTTGTCACCAAGAAGGTTGCGCCAAGAAAGCGAACGGTTCCACGCGGTTGGTGTTGCAGTAGTATTGCCCACCTCTGCAGACAACGCCCTGGGATCTGGTGTGGGTACTCAAGCCAGACCCCATCCCACTTCCATACAGTACAAGTCCTAAGCCAGGCACAAGGGCACAGGGTGCAGCAGTACTGCCCAGGGTGGGACCTTTCTGCAGGGGAGTCTTGAATTGGGCACGACTGTCAGACCCCCCGCCCCAGGCGGAGTGCGCACACACATACACACACTTATGGTGACTGCACTCAGTGCGCGGAAGGCTTGCACGCCTTCGGCGTCACATGCATAAAAAAGGCCTGAACCCGAAACAGTTAACTCGTCACTCTGGAGTCACAACTGTTGAATATAGTGCGCACAGCAGCATTGTCTTCGTCACAACTCGTGCTTGGACAGAAACTTGACAAACAACAGATTGTTGTTTGGACGAGAAGACACCGAAGAACCATTCTGATCATTTCAACATACAACACAACGAAAATCAACGCTGACCACAAAGCCTGACAGATGCAGTAAAATAAATGAATTCACATAAAATTAATAAAATTGATTCGCCGGAAAAGTCCCACGCCCCTGACGTGACGATGCAGGCCTCATCAACATTACGACCAGACAACAAAATCACAGCAAAACAAAGAAGCGAAGCAGTTTCGAAATGAAGAAAACTCCCAGCTGAAAGTTCATCGGATTCTCCTGTGACAAAAAGCACAATTGAGCGGTTTTCTGCTTCACGAAATCACAAGCGCTCTGGTTCAGTATCACAATGACTTTTCAAGGAATAACCGGTGTTCAATTACCCATAAACAGCAAGTGAGCTGAGACCAATGAAACTTTTCAACTCTTCGGATATGTCAAGTTTGCTGACTAGAAAAAGCACATTTTTGGACAAGACTTTTCTGATACGTTTTCTGCACAACCTTTTCAAGGACATTGGACGTGAGCGACTTCTCGCGATGAGCGACAAAACGTCTTCTTTGGTGTACTTTTTGCACTCGGCGGCCATGGAAGATCCTTCCATCTCACAAGTCTTGCACACGTCCGACGAGTCAACACTCTCCCACTTCCCATTGCTCACAGACAGCAACTCTTCGATCTTGCTGTGAGGCACTTGAGGGAAAACCACTCTGAAGAGAATGAGCGCGTCCGCGCAGCGCACGATGATCAGTTTCTGCAGAAGTTCCTCCAGGTTGGCAGACCTCATGTTGAGAGGCTGACACGCCCTCATGGCCAGTTTGTACAGCGCCACCTGGTGTGCGGAGCGCTGCCGGGTGAAGCAGAACCTCGACCTCCACACGCGACTCACGTCGGCGCCGCGCTCCACGAGGTGCGTCGCGACGGCGACACGCGACGCGTCTTTGCTGACGAGCGGGTTGTATCTGTAGTGGTGCTCTACGTGCGGCATGTCGGCCATCGCGCAAAACAGGGCCGTTCGCCGCTGGTTGTCCTCAGTCTCAATGTTCACGGCACAATCCAACAGGTGCTTCGCGCAGACGCAACAGCCGTTCAAAGCCGCGGCGTGAAGCGGTGGCAGGTCAGAACTGTGCTTGTCAGGTTTGGTCCCTCCTTCCAAAAGGCACTTGACGACATCACAGTGGTTGCGAACAGCAGCCAGTTGAAGTGGGGTGGTCTTGGTGCGGTTCGGGATCGTGGGATTGGCACCGAACGTCAGCAGCACTTTGACAACAGCAGGATAGTTGTGTATCGCTGCCCTGGACACAGCCGTGTGTCCCCTGTAATCCTGAAAGTCTGGATTCGCTTTGGCTTCCAGCAAGGCTTTCGCACAGTCCTCGTACCCACAGGACGCGGCCAGCATCAGAGACGTGCATTTCTCCTGATTGTTTGTGGCCAGGTCCGGCTGACCTCCAGCCTGCAGCAACTGGACGACCAGGTCGGTGTGACCTTTGCAGCAGGCGACATGCAGCGCTGTGAGGCCCGTGGCGTCGGGACGGTTCACGATGCCACGGTGCGTGACGAGCTGAGCGATGATGTGCGCGTTGTTGACCAGAACTGCCGTGTGCAGCGGAAGAGACCCCGTCAGGTCAGGCTGGCTGGGGTCCGCCTCTGGACAACACAGCAAACACAAGAGATCACCCACCGTTTTGAGAACCCCAAATTTGATCCATTTGGAAAGAATGTCTTCCTCACCTGCCTCCAGTAGAACATGGACAGCGTCGGCCCAGCCCTGCTTCACGGCGAACACGAGCAGTGTCTCTCCCGACGCCAACGCGGCGTTCACGTCCACGTAGCGCACGAGCTGCGCGAGTCCGGCGGCGTCGTGCTCGGCGACGGCGCGGCGCACCATGTACTCCTGCAGCTGCGAGCTGCGCGCGTCCCGCTCACGCCCGCGCCGCTCCGCCGCCAGCTGCGTCGCGCCCTGACCCATCCTCGCATCCTCCAACCGGCGTCTGCTGGTACAGGGGACAAGAAAACTGTCAGATGACTCGCGCACCAGTGCAACTCGTATTCTTCCGTTTCTTGACTTTTGTCACTCAAACGACTTTTCGCTCATCATCTTTCTCTCCCTCTCAGAGATCGATCCAGGTCACCACGCTTTCAACCTATTTCCTTTGCCTGATTTACCTTTCAACAAATGAAATACCTTCGCAAGCGCCTCGTGTCTGACAGCGACAATCGAAAGCTGTCAATACGCGGAGTGATGCTGCATAAAAATCCCCGCGAACACTGCCAAATGGGCGGAAAACATCTCACTTCCTCAATCTGATTGTCAATACGAGAGCGCTTGACACCGTCTCTGCCAAAACCGACGCGTGCATCGCTCTCAGCATTTGGGCGACAAAGCATCAATACGGCTGCACTAGAAACTGATAGCCACGTGTCTTTGTTCACAGTATTGATTGCACATTCCTCACGATGAAAAGCACAAAGTATGATCAATAAAAATCTGTTCACAAGATACGCCTTCGCAAGGCGAAGCCCTAAAACACACCTCACAAGAACACATGTCAGTGTGGACACGCGTCTGGTGAAAAATATTTCTCCATTTCTATCTGGGCAGGGCGTCCTGGATGTGAAATCTTGTTGGGAAGGTGACCGTCGTAGAAATGAACTTGGTTTACACACACGCACACACAAACACGCACACACACACACACACACACACACACACACACACACCTGTCAACGACTGTCCACAGACAAACAAACAGAACTTGATTGCAGTCAGCCCGCCGAAATGCCACGGGCTTCAAAATCTTCTGCAACCAGCTTGGGGTTGGTGCAGTCATTCAAGTTTTGGTGGATCCCCCTCCCCCTTATCCTGTTTGGGACTGACTCTGCAAACAACAACACCGGCCGCGGTGTGGACACACACCAACGCCACAGCTGTGACAAGGACATTTTTGCTGGATTCAGGCCCGTCTGCAATACACGCGCTGCACGTAAATGGCTCGAGATTCGTAGATTTCAATGTGACACTGCGACAAAGCCCAAATCAAAAGTGTCAGCAATGGTGCACAAAAATGCTCATGCAGTGCCCATTTGGTAATTTCCGGCATGTGTGTGCGTTTCTTGTTGCCAAGAAGAATTTCATCTCTGCACACACGGTGATAGTGAATACGTACAACCATTGCAATGTGCATGATGCACACATTGCATCAGGCTTGCTGTTTGCTCACACAAGCGAAACCTGTTTCAGCAAAACACCTGAACTTTGGACCAGATGTAGACTTACGCTTCGTTTCCTGTGTGAAGTTTTGCTACAGCTAGCGGTTTTCCGAGAAAATTTCGTGACAGGTGAAACCTGAAAGACCACTGTTCATCGACAGCCAAACCCCAAGGGTTCTGGTGGGACAAACTTCAGACGTGTGATGGAACATTCCTCCTGAGAATGGAAGGGATTCGGGGTTTACAGGTGTCCTTCAACCGAAAAAGTTTTCGACAGAAAACAGGAACTTGGGGGGGGGGGGGGGG
>JAAUXT010091271.1_pt1 | contig 21351 bp, 21 predicted proteins | sample 7278171 | NCBI WGS metagenome assembly JAAUXT01 (sample SAMN14350112, study PRJNA611818) | marine sediment metagenome | isolation source: surface marine sediment (1.8m) | place: French Polynesia: Moorea | collected 2018-08 | reverse complement strand
TTATTTTGAACCGATCACAAAAGAGAAAAGGTTTCCTGAATTTGTCAAGGAGTACCTCGAAGAATCTGGTTACACTTCCATCGTCATTATCAGAGGAGAGCAGGATGAGCTCGACAACACCTGCGTCAGGAGATCTGCAAGATTTATGAACAAAGTGATCATCAACAGGAAGATACCGAAGAGAACAAGTGCATCAGAGATTCTCTACTTCTAACCAAGAATGGAAAAAACAAAAATGTGCAAAACGAGCAAAACGGGCACAGAATGACAATAATACAAAACCAAGCACAAATAAACGAGCAAAAACGAGCACATCACAACGAGCAATAAATAATGAGCAATATTGATGTACTGAATATTTACCTTAAATTAAACATATCAGGATAAGAAAACGAGCATAAAACGAGCAATGAAATGTAAACAAGAGTAATGGGGAAAATATCACGCACATCGAGCAAAACAAGCAAAAACGAGCAAAACCATAGTTCGAGTTTCACATAATTCGAGCTTTTATTCGCCGAAATGGGTACCTCGAATTATCCAAAATGGACCTGTATTTTGTCTGTTGAGTGTGGACATTTTCGGTTGGGGAGGGGGCTTCGGACCTTCTGGGTGTGTCTTGCCCCTGAGCCTGGTAGCTCCCATCCCAGGGACGGACATGTCCATTGAGGGGGTGTCGGTCCAACCCCACAGGACCTCGTACCTGCCTGGTGCATAGGCCACGCCCATCGGTTGCGATCGCGAGCTTTCTAATCTCAAAGGTTCTGTCAAATGTCTTCAAGCTAGCTCTTGCTCCGAAAAAAGAAGACTTCTCGTTTTGCGCTGAAGAATCAATTCATTGTTTCAGATGCGCTTCTCTTACTTGATGCTGGATGAACGCGTAAGTGATACCATTCCATTGCTTTTGTCGAAACGAATCTCAAAGATGCAACTTTTCCAAAACAGCCGCAGATGGATGAAACTCACACCAAACTTTCTCGTTTGAAGTCTGTGACTCCAATTTTGTTTGAACCAAAAGCAGTTTCGTGCGCTGGAAATCGGCAATGTGTTTCGATCCACATCTTTGGTTTCTTCAGATGCGCTTCATGGACGGGGGAACCAAGAAGACGTCAAAATCGATTCTTGATGTCGGAGTTGATGCTGCGATCGGCGCTGCCAACTTTGACGAGAAAGAATTTCTGAAGAGAGGCGGAGTCTACAAGTGGAGTAAGGAAGACATCCTCGACTGGTAAAGAAGCCTTCAGCGCAAGGGGGATTGGCATGTTTTCGTAACTCACCGAGAGTTTTTGGCAGCTTTTGAAATGTCAGCGTTTGGTCCTCTTTTTAGCGTCAGGACGTCGCTTGGTTTTGTGCTTGCAATGTTTCCATGTCATCTCGTCAAGTTTGTTGAGTCCAAAACGGAATTTGGAATCGCGGGTGACTTGAAAAAAATTTCACCAAACTAAATTCAGATCGCGCTCTGCGTTCACACGCAGTTTGTTCACTGATTTGCTTTATTTTGCTTATTTCGTCGCACATGTACACGGAACAAACATCTGGGAACAATAACCATAACTGAGAGATATTCTGCTCAAGAATTGCTTCTTCCGAACTTGAATGATGTTTCCTTTCCCAAAACAGAAAACGAATACACCAGTGGAAATGACATCCCGATTTCGCTTGCAAATAAAGTTGCAGTCTATGATTTCATTTTTTCACGATGCAAAGAGAACCACCACTTGCACAAGCAGAAGGTCATGCAGAAAAAGAACCGGCGTCGTGGCTGTTGCTGTTTGAGGGATGGAACTTGTTTCGTGCTCGAGCTCGGCTCAAGCAAGGCACTCAGTTTTTACAGCTTTTTTGCCGAATAGTCGCTTCTGATTGTACACACGAGGGGCACCGCATCTCAGCCAGGATGTTCTATGTCCTGTCCCAAATGTACTGTCCTGTCCCAGCGGGTGTGCACCCCCTTCGTGAAAGAGAGTGCGCGCTTCCTGGTATATATCACTCGCAGTTGCCTGACGCACAACTTCTTGTTTGTCTTACTTTGTTGTTTCTGTTTGTGTTTTGTAAATCGTCCGTGCTGCATTTATAAATTCCATAATTTGTCTCTATTTCGCAGTTTGTGTTGTCATTGATCGAAACTAATTCAACGAATTTGTCAGTCTGGATAGGTACACTGAAAAGTTTGCGATGATTGATTCGTTTCCAACGTTTCTTTTTTTTTGGAAATACGGCAGTGAGGCAACAAAGAGCTGCGTCGATTTGCGAGTTGTTCGTTTGACAAGATGGTTGAAAAAAGATCGCACAAAGGGGCTCAGGATCAGGTGCTTGGCTGGTAACTGCAGAGACACGATTTGCATCGTTTGTGGCATGAAAATTGAACGTGCCATCGATGTTGAAAGTTTTGGTGAGTGCACAACAGAAATAATTTATCAGGCTGATGTGCAGTCGATAGCCATGCAGCATTCGGCGACGTGTTCAAACCAAAATTCTGTCCGCCGTTTGTGAAAAAGTCAGAGTTTTGACCCTGTTGATCTCAGCTTGTGCAGCAACTGGTTCCATTTATTGCTCGACAGAAGACACGTTCAGGAGATCACAACGCGAATGCCCTGGATTCACACACCAAGTGAAAACAATTCCCAACGGCTCAAGTCTTGTCACTGATAATTGCATTTTATGTCACAGGCACTACAGTTATGGCTTGCACTCAGATTGTGGCATTGTGTGACAAGTCTTTAGGATTAAATAGTAAATGCCAACTTGTCAGCATTGTCTGCAGGAGTCGAATCGTCGAACGGGTCTTCATCATCGTCAAAGATCAAGTTCCTTTCGGCCGGGCCAGGTGCCGATGGTCTGTCCAGTGTGATTTCTATTGGTGGCAGAGACCGAAGCCTTGCGACTCGTACTTTTCCTGTGGGTGGCTGAAGTCTCCGTTGTTCCAGCAGTTTTGGGTTTGGACCTGGTATATTTTCAAGAGATCTCGACAACGTCGATTTCGATGATTGCAGCGAACTGGTCGATTGAACGTGAAGCGTTTCCTTGCTTCGGGATGTGCCTGCTATATCCGGAACCAAAGGCTTTTTCTTGTCCATCCATGACACAGTTGCTCCAGAACCTGGATCCAAACCCGACGATTTCCGCTGGTTCGTTCTGATGAAATCCAGTAACTCCTCGGTGTCAGTCTCCGTTGGTCTCCTCTTGGTCACAGGGGAATAATCCGGGAGGGGAGTGAAGATGGGCTGTGGGGAGGTGGGCGGCTCGCTCATGGGAGACGAGGTCATCGGGCGCGGCGGACCCCGCTTGATGTGGATGCTGAGCAGCGTGGCCTCCCTCTCCAGACGAATCTCCGTGGGCGGAGACATGTCCCGCTGTGCTGCCGCGTCGTCTGACGGGAAGGCTCTCAGTTCCATTTTCTGGCACTAAACATTCAAAGCTTTGACGTGCACGTGCAGGTCTTGTTGAGAAATCCACGTCCCGCGTGATGAAGATCCATGCACTTCTCCGTGTTTTGTCGTGCAGGCAAGGATTGAACTCAACGCATTTGTCACGTCATGCACGCAGCTACTTAATGAACAAATGTGCTGTGGCGTTTCACGCTGAAGTAAATCCATAATCTGCAACAAGTGAGCTTGTTTGTTGGTATCCATGGCAAACTAAACAGAACTGTCATCAACTTCATTTAGATACGCACAGTTGTTTCATTTCAGCAGCGCTTTGCTTCGCAGCAGCATGCACTTGTGAAAATCACGAAGTCACGTTGCAAGGACGAGATGCCTCGACAGAGCAGCATTCTGCATGGACGACAAGAACTCAATCACCTGAGAAGAACCTTGCAGAAGTACCTGCAGAGCCAGTGCGGCGTTCTCTCTCGTTCGATCCGTCTGAATTGATCTGTTTCTGTCAATCGTTGCGGACCTGATTTTCGCTGCAGGGCGGCATCAAAATTCAGCCTCATGAGGAGCAGCGGGATCTGCGAAAACGTGTGCTTGCTGTTGACGTACATGCAGGTGACACACGTCGCAACAGCGCAAAAAGCATTTCTAATGATCGAATTTTCGATCTCGCGGAAGGTTGAAATTGCCATGGAATTAAATTTTGGAATGCTTGTGGTTTGCTTCAGGCAATGTGGCGTGGCATTGGAGCAAGGCGGAAAAAAGCCAACGGTTGTTCCTGAGCTGAATGTCTTGCATGCAAAGAACCTTCCGAAGCTGTGACATGTGCGATGGTTGCCTGCAAGGCTCAAAGTGTTTCACTGGACTTCATGCACCGAGATGAAAAGCTCAGACCAATGAGAAAGAGTGACCAGAAGAGCACCCCTCCCGTACATGCCTCAATGTTTTGCTGGAAAATGATAATAAATCTCGGATCTTGAAACACACAAAAAAGTCACAGACTGGCGACTCAAGTGCGGAACTTTTTTTCAGTTTTGGTTCGGACATTATATCGCGTAAGATTCGCTCGGTTCACAATCCAATTGGATTGTCAACTGTTGGCCTGCTATCTGACTGAATTGACAAAGCAGAAGCTAGAGTTTTGTGCACAAGAAATCGGCAAACTAGCACCACGCATGCTCAGCAAACGCGCAAATTACTCGTACACACAGAGAACCAGAAATGTCAGAAAACAAGAAAATGGTTTCAGTTCACAGAAATTTGTAAAGAAATGCTCATGAAACGAACATGCACATCGTTTGAAGATTCGTTCCAGGACCTGAAATCATGGATAAGCCTTGGCCTGGAGCCTACATCCTGGAAGTGTCTCTTTTGATGAGCAGCTGCCTTCTAAAGGCAGGGTGAGTTTGGGCGACTCGCGGAAGACGATGCGTCGGACCATTGGTCACTCCAGTCCGTTTCCTGTCTTGTGGGGTCAGGAGCTGACGGTCGGTTTAAGTGCACCTCGATTGGAGGCAGCGATCTCACACGACCAACAGGCTTCTTTCCTGAATTAAAGTGTCTGCTGTGGTCCAGAGTCTGCGAGATGGTTCCAGGGATGTACTCTACGGACCTTGACAGGAAAGAATGTCCTGGCTTCAGCAAATCATTGTCCGAAGTGTGATCCTTGGAAGATCTAGGTATTCCTGGTAAAACTGGCTTTCGCTTTTCATTCCATGTCATTGTTGGTTCTCGCTCCATTGTTTGGTTCTTTGTTGGCCTTTGATGTCGTCGCACGAAATCCAAAATTTCGTCTGCGTCGCAGAGGCTTTTCGATGGGCTCGGGGTGCTGGACCTGTCTGGCCGAGGAGACAGTGTGGGTCCTCTGGAAGGAGACGTCGAGTGTTCACGCACTTGTGAGGAAGCCATCCGTGGTTCAGATTTGTGTCTCACTTTGAAGTCCACCATGGTGGCTTCTCTGTGCACGCGCATCTCTGGAGGAGGCGTCGCACTCATTGTCGACACGCATGCAAAAAGCGTGTTGACAATTCACTCAGGCTTTGATCACAAACACGTGCTTGCAATTTCACACATGACGTAGAAACCTGTTTTTGTCCAAACTGAATCCGATTGAAAAATCATTGGCGTTCCAAAGTACGTTTTCCAAAATTGATCTGCCCACATGGCAAGTGGGTCACAGATCGACAACAACGGAAAGAAAAAGGAAACCCACCCGATTTAATTTGTTGTTTGTGAACGTCAATGTTTGTTTGCAATGTCTCCACAACAAATGCGCAAATATACCAGTTATCGATGTCTTAAAATAGCAGCTTTCTCTTCAACGCAGCTACACTTCACCTTTATGGTTTCGAGTAGGCAGCTGGAAGAAGTCAATATTCCCCTCCGTTGTTGGTGTTTTCAGGAACACATTAATTGGGGATCACTGAGCTGTTGTGTCGTTGTGCTTCTGCATGTGGAGGTTGCAATCAATCACAAAGTCCTTGCACCAAATGTGATTCAGTCTTTCATCAACCGAACATCCAAGGTCTAACAGGCAACAACTTCTGCACTCAACGCACCATAAAACAAGAGTCCAGACAGAAGCTCAATTGGCATAAGCTTTCAGTCTCTGTGATATTGTAAAAAACATTTTTCTCCCTCTTCCTTTGCCAGCAAATGTCGTGCATTTCAAGTTCTTCTCTGGTTTTGCGCACCTTGAAAAATGACAAAAGTTCTGTCACGGCGATTTCTTCAACAAGAATTCCCCGGTGGCGGGAACCTGATGGTCGCTCTTCGAACATCCTGCTTCCAGTGCGCCATATTGTACATGTGCAGATAGCAGAGGAATCAAAGATTAGTTATTCCTGAGTTGGTGTGGACAAGGCAAGAATAGGTACAACATTCCTGAGTTGGTGTGGTGATCTAGATTCTATTGTATTCAATGTTCTGTGTGTGGGTGTGGGTGTGGGTGTGGGTGTGTGTGTGTTCGCACACATGCGGGGCTGATGTATGGTGCCACCTAGTGGCAGAAACCTTCAGAACCATTTCCAGAGTGTGGAGCTCGATCTCAGCTTCATGCTCCAAGTTGAATTTGGTAAATTGGTCAATTTGGAGTGAAGTTATAGGCAAAAACATATTTGGGGTATTTTTTTGCAAATTTTTAGTAGTCCCAGCATTTTTTCCTTGTGTGATAGTGTAAATCTGTCCCTGACACATCCCTGATTACATGGTTGAGGCAGCTTGACTGACACAAATCTGACTCGCTGTAGGTGAGGCACTCATTTTTTAATATTTTCCACATTGAGAATTGAGAAGAATTTTGTGCTCAAGTGTGTGTTGTGAGGTGAGTTGGTTGATCTGATATGAAGTGTGATAGTGTGTGTGTATGTGTGTCTGTGTGTGAATTCAGCCCAAATAGACCTGCATGAAGTGTGATTGTGTGTGTGTGTGTATTGAGCCTAAATAGATCTACATGAAGCATGTGTGTGTGTCATTGTTGTGTGTGTGTGGGTGGTCTGGTAGGGTGGGTGGGGGGGTCTGGTAGGGTGGGTGGGGGGGTCTAGTAGGGTGGGTGGGGGGTCTGGTAGGGTGGGTGGGTGGGTCTGGTAGGGTGGGTGGGGGGGGTCTGGTAGGGTGGGAGGTTACATTCCAAAGTGTGGACAGATGCACACATGAATGCTAAGGGTTTTTAAGCCAACAGCGGGACCTAGATAGCCGGCTACGCGACCATCAACCACAAAATTAGCCATTTTCTGAAGCTGTTTGTTTGTCTTTGACAAATCTATTTTGTCTCGATTTTTTTCAAGACTGGACCACGCATAACCCACACGTTTCGAAGATGTGAATTTCTGTGAAAGCAGTGTCCTCATGTTGTTGCCGCCACGCTCGAGGGATCTCGCATCGCGCACCTCTCAAACCAGAACAAGAGATACGAGGCAAGGTCCCAAACTTTTGATTCCGGGTATTTTTTAGGTGATTCCTGTTGTTCGATCTTGTCTAACTTTTGCACCAGTAGTCTCCTGGACCCAAATGTTTGGGTGAACATAGGTAGGTCAGGGACTGACTCACACGGACACTGGCAATCAATACCAAGTGCAAGAAGACCGTTCTGCGCCACGATTGCCTTTTATGTTTCTGTGAAGGATTTGTGTTAATCCGATGGAAAGTCTGATTTGTTGGTGGATACTTGTTGTGTGCCTCGGTGTGTCAACGATGCAGTGCAATTTGGACCAGCGCACCAATGTGAAGTTCCTGGTTGGACTTGGCCACACCCCGATCCAGATTTGGAGACAGCTTCATGATGTCTACGGAGATGACACCATGTCAAAGCCAACAGTTTGCCGTTGGGTCCTGCGGTTCAAAGAAGGAGATGGCCACACCCCAGTCACTGACATGCTGCGCAGCAGAAGGCCCCGGACCAAAATGACCACGCTCAACATCAATATGATCTCTGACATGATTCAAAGGGACAGGAGACTCACCCTCAAAGAACTGTCTGCACGCTCAGGACTCAGCAAGACCACTGTGGTGCGCATAGTAAAGAAGAAATTGGATTTGAACCGGATCAATGCAAAATTCATTCCCAAATTACTGACTGATGAACAAAAACAGATGAGGGTGCATCTCTGTGAGGAGAACTTGAGGACATACACCCAGGAGAAACATTTCCTTGCCAAAGTGGTCACAGGAGATGAGTCCTGGGTCAGAGTGTATGAACCAGAACTGAAATCCAGATCATCACAGTGGATGGCAAAAGGGTCCAGGCATCCTCAGAAGGCCAAACGTGGTCGCTCAGAAAGGAAAACAATGTTGACAGTTTTTTTTGATTCAGATGATGTCATCCACTCAGAGTTCTCAGATGCAACAGTGGACACGGATTCCTACATCCAGACGATCAACACTCTCAAAGAGAGGATCAGACAGAAGAGACCAGAACTTTGGCATGACCGCAGATTCATCCTACATCAAGACAACGCCCCTTCCCACACCTCTAACCGGACAATAGCCCATCTCTCACATCCAGACAACCCCATCCGTCTCCTGCCCCACCCCCCATACAGTCCAGATCTCGCTCCCTGTGATTACTTTTTGTTTCCGTACCTCAAAGCCCAACTGCGTGGACACCGATTCCAGAATGTCCAGGACTTGAGAACAGCTGTCCAACGTGAGTTGTGGGCAATTCCACCTCAAAAACTGGCAAGAGCAATCGCGGATTTGCCATCCAGATGGAGAAAATGTGTTGCTGCAGAAGGGAACTTCTTCGAGGGACAGCACTATGTTGTGGACACGGACACAGAATTTGAGTACTTATCAGATTCATCTGATGACACTGACAGCAACTCGGATTGAACTGGAAGTCTACCGTGACAGATTCCGGAGTACCCCACTTTGAGGACTGAAATTTCATTGTTAGAGACATTTCTCACATGTCATTGCATAATGGAGACATTAATGAGTGTTTTGGGCATTAAAAGTTGAGCATTAAGAATTGATTCATTAGGTCATTTCACCGCAACAAACCCGGAATCAAAAGTTTGGGACCTTGCCTCGTATGCAATGCCGTGTTGGGGCTGTGACATTGCCTTCTTCCAACGGCCCCTCAGGACAAAAGTGGAGGTCAATATGCCTGCAGGTCTGTGACTGCTTTGTTGGCAAAACTGAGTGCATAATGAATAAAATCGCGTCGACAAAGACGCGCGGGCGCAACTGACCTTCAGACGACGGCGCTTCCTCTTCCGGCGCTGACGTTTTCTCCGTCGCTCTGTGCAGCCTCTTGTACAGTATGTTCCTCCTCATCACAAACTTACTCCTCTGGAGTTTCTCCTGACTGTTTTCATGCAACGGGTTTGTTGCAATGAAACGACAATGTTCCACCCAGTTCCAATCTACACACGTGAAATCAAACAGCAAGCTGCCTTTAGTTTATTGGCGACTTTCAAACAGCCAGACCATTGCGCATCTGATGGCTCCGACAACTCAGACTTTATCGCGCCGCGGTTGCTTATCACAGCCACATAATCAGAACTGTGAAGAACTCCACTCCAAAATCCCCAGCCTACTGTTGTAACCTAATAAAGTCCTGTCAGCTTTTCGCCCAATCTGCACAGGCTTACAAGTCTGCGATCGACCTCTCCCAGCTTTGCAACAAAATTCAGCCAAGTTTTTCTCACAAACTGGTCCCCATTATTTGTTATTCCGGGGAGAAATTGGATGCGTAGTCAGTTTCATTTCACCCAGAAATGTGTGAAATAGGTGTCAAAATGCGTTGTGCTCTCTTGGGTCTCCTTCGTTTCACTGCAAAGTGTCCGGGCTGGTCAACAGCCATGACGAACAATAATCACGCAGTTGCGCTCAATGTGTTCTCAAGTTTCCTGAGCTGAGGCGTGGTGCCCCAGCAGCATAGTTGCACCGCAGGCCACGCTTGTTGACACATTGCGTTTTCACGAAGAACCGCAAAGGAGACCTTCCTTCGCCAAAATAAAACGCACAAGTATGCCCGTAATTTGGTGATTTCAGAACAACCAACATTCTTTGAACTTTCTTCCAGTTACAATTGTCCAGGAAGCACAAGTACCTCCAAGAAAAAGGAACCACCTGGGGCTCTGGTGTGCCGGCGAGAAAAGTCCTGTGATCTCAACGATTTGTGTAATTCTCTGTGATGGCTTCATCAACCAGAGCTTCCTTGTACGTGCAACTGTGCGTCTGTGGCGTTGTGCATCCGCCGTAAGACGGTGAGCGACAGGCGTGACTTATCGAGTGACCGGAGAGTCATGATGCGTGAAGCTCTGACAGCGTCTTCACTCGGAGCCGAGGGAGGAGGCAGCGAGCTGGAGACCAAAGGAAATCAGGAAACTGTGAAAGTGAATGTGCGACCAGCTCAGACGGCTGAGTGGTGAGACAAAAAGCTATTCCGAGAAAACGCGTGAAGCGCCGAAAAAAAAGACACAGAACTTTGCAAGCGCACGAGAAAACACAACAATGATCAATGTGACAATGACTGTGAGAACCTTGACCCAACGAAAAAAAGAATACCTTTGTCTGATCAGTTGCTTGGTCAATTGAGCCAGTTTGAAATCGACGCTGTGTGCCTTTTTGTTTTCAGTGGATTGTCGCCTGGGAAAAGGAAATCGCACTGAAGTCACAGAGAAACCGTCAATTTTGCAGGGTGCAGCTGAATTACTCACTGCGTTGGACTGCGTGGGGACAATTGGTTTCATTCTTTCCTCAGCTGTTAGACTTGAGCTGCAAAGCACACAGAATAACCGAATGCGTCAACTTCACGTGGATCGACGAGGCGAAAATCCCATCCAAATTAACTTTCTCCAGCGGATCCATGACGACATTCACAAACCCGACGCGGCATCTGTGGAGTGAGGCTTTTGGAGCAGAAACCTGAGGATTCTATCTTTGAATTCATTGAACTTCAAAACTTCGAGCAGTGTGCAGAGATGCTATTGGTGACGTTTTTGATTATGAAACTTTTGAATTCGACAAACGTCTATGGAGCTGACTTTCAACAAACCAGCATCCAACCGTGGAGGTTTGCGATCTCAAACGACGTCAACAAATCAAGCAATGAAGGGCAACACGCGCACAACCCGCGAACTGACCGAGTCCCCAGTGAATCCGCGCAGGCTCGTTTCCATTGAATCTGTGAATCGGTATTAGCCACAGAGGTTTGTGTTTGCTGATAGGCTCAACTGGAGCTTCACACTTCTCTGGAACGTCTGGTTTCTGGAGCCAGGCTGCCTGCAAAGCTGTTTGTACTGGATTGTCGCGCCCGTCACCACAAGTGGCGAACAGGACATCTGAACCACATGGTGGGGGACAACGGACTCTGCCTTGATCCTGAACAGTGGGAGCAGAACCTCCAAGTGACGTACTGTTCTCGAACAGCTCAACATCTTTGGCGCAGACACCCACAGACTGTTGGTTGGGGGTGGGGAACTCGGAAGCGAAGGGCCTCGGTATTTTTCAAGTCATTTTCCTCCGCACCCATGAACATGACGCCCCCCCCCCCAAAGAACTACCTTTATCTTCTGCCACCGAGGTTACGAGGTTCCATTGAAACAGTGCAGTGGAAAACTCACGTCCATGTGTTTGATGCACCCAGTCTTTGATGCTCAATTTTTGGGCAAAAAATGCACCGAACACACGGATGAATACGACACACACAAGACCAAGACCAGCAAAATAGTGGTTGTCACGGGGGGAAATTCCCGCACATCGCATCCCGAAACAGATCGATCGCCAGCCTCATGACTAAATTGGCTTATCTCTCTTCACTCAGCGAAGCGAGGGTCTCAGATTTCTGGTGTTCGGGCCTGCAATGGTTTCTTTTGTGTGAAGCAAAGATGCTTCTTACCAAGAACGCTTTTGTTTCATCGCAGTTTGTTGACTCAAAGATTCCAAAGTCAATGACTGTGCAGACGGGGCAAAACAATTGCAAGTTCTGCACGCTTTGTTTTGTGCTGTTTGAGGAACATATGAGGAAAGTTTTCACGCTTTGGTGTGAACAGCCGATGCCTCACAATGTCCCGGAGTTCAGGACTATTTCGGTCTATTCCACGCTTTTTACAGTGATGTCAGAACTTTGTTCCTCTTTGTCGGTCTGAGATGTACGTAGCTTGGGGAGCCAAATCTCTCTTTTGGAAGCCTCAACTTCAACTGGAAAGGAAAACACGCAATGAAACATACCTGCCGCACATATTTAGAAAATTGTGGCATGACAAATGTGTTCACGAACAACCTTTCAAATTCTCGTCGAAAGAACATTTCGCTTTCTGCTTTTTGCCAGTGAAATTGAACTCAATGCAAACAAATTCCCATCCTGTTGCAAACAAATGACCAAACACAGGAATTTCCGGTTCTGGGAACAGCACTGATTCAACATGGGGTAAGAGGAGAGGGCTTTGTCTTGTTTTTGAACTGATCATGCCACAAAATATGTTCAAACATGACGCCCTGAAGCCATTTCGATGTTTTGCATGTACATTGGTTAGAGTGTGCCTCCATTTGCCCTCTGGAGGTCGCACGGATCTGACACACCCTCAATACAACCAGAACCTGGCGAAGCAAATGTGGTTTGTTGCCATGACAACTGGGTCTGAATTCCAGACGCCTCGAGACGCGGTGGGGCTCGCCTATCTGCGCTCAGGTCCGCTGTGGAGATCCAACAACACCAGACAAGGCCGCGACGGCCTGATTCCGCTTCCTGCTTTTCTCTGTGGTTGGCTTCTCACCGTGAGGGACAATGCAATGAAAGACAATTTGAATTTCCTTCTGGATGATGGCAACACAACATGCGTGTGCTGTTATCATTCCAACCGTCCACATGCACCGGCAGCTGTGTAAGCAACTGTTGTGAGAGTTTTACCGACAATCTTCTTCTTTCATTCAATTCTCTGTCAAGTGATTCCTCATGATTTGTCAATATCACAGCATATTGAAAGGCTTTCACTGCAAAATAGCCTTATCAGCAGACACAAGAAAGAACCCATCGAACACACTCTTGCAGAACTGTCCGGGACACAAAGCACTAATTTGTCACATCAAGTAACTGGTCCGGCGATGGCTCTCCTGGTGCTTCTATGGATTGCCCGACCTTCGTACAACATGACATCAGCCGATTGTACCGTGGTTCCAGACATAACAAAGAAAAGAAATCGTACTCATTCGGATTCACTTTCATTGACGAACAAGGGCGTGGGAGCAGGTACATTTTTCTCCCAGGCACTGTAGTTCTATATGTAGTCTCGAACATCAAACCCCTAATTTCGGACAGATTGTTTGTCCAAATGTCAAATCATCATCATCATCATCATCATCATCATCATCGGAAACGGAGAAACAAAGAAAAGGAAGAAAATGACAACAGAAATGTCTGATCGTGAAGCGTGTCAAATTTTCACTTCAGAGAAGGGCAGAATACCAGTTGGCTAGTTGGCTTTACAAACAGGGGAGGGTCAAAGTAAAAACAATTGTTTTCGCCAGCCCCCTGAAAACCAATGGTTGGTTCGAGTGGAGCAAACTTCAGACCATGAACAAAACCCACAGCAAAAAGAAACCAACCGTTGTTTTTTTTCTGTCGGGGGAGCCCTCTTCCTCACAAAACTGTCGGTCCGTAGACATACAAAGAGAACACCATCGCGATTGCACTTGCATGCTGGCGAGCCTCGGGCTTTGACTCAAAACAAAAGTTGTGGAATTGCGAGCGTGCAGTCAGAAGGCGGTGGTGAACGAGGTGAACAAACGTGTCCTTTTTGCGTGCAGGTATTCGTAGAATCTCAACAACAAGCCAGAATCTGTGTGATTTGTGAATATAATTTCTTTTTGGGCGTTGTGTTGCAATTCAGGGGAAGTTTGTTTGGTGCAGTGGCCTTGATAAATTAATTAGTTCGGGATTGATTGATGATCTTTGTCTCTTTTCCGAACTAATTACTCCACATTTTCCCATCAGATACAGACACAAGGAGAAACGATCTCACAAAAGAACCAATCCTCCACGACTCATTCAACAGCGCCTTTCCATTTTTGCGTAGCTGTTGTGGAAATGGAAACAAAGAAGTGACATACCATTTGGCTCGGGTACATTTGGCTCGGGTACACTCACTTTGTGACTCTCAAGTCGCGTATACGTACCTGCAAAAGTGAAAAGTAAACATTTATTCGGCGGGAGTTCAACATTCATTTTAATAGCGCATTCTCTTTGTACTTTGGAGGTGGGGTACCTTTGGCGTCCTGCAGATGCTGCTGGAAAATGGAAAATGTCGCATGTTTTCGCGGGGCATCAGAGATCGCGCGCTGTTTGATCTCTGATTTATTGTTCAGGGTTCCATGAATCCCATGTGGTCAAAATTTCTCTTTTGTTCATTTCACTTTGGTGCAGGTGAAACAAACGGACTCTGAACACAAATCAATGATGCATCAAAAACATTCAAGGCGCACAGCTTTCTCGTTCCAACGACACACAAAATGGTCGCAAAAGGTGTGCAGCTTTGGAGTTGAGCATGTCAAAACAGAACCGGTGTGAATTGTCTGGCCGAAGTTCTTCCAACCTATTCAGCATTTCGTGGAGAAGCAGTGACGTATTTTTGGTGAAGATCGCTGGCACATTTTGTGATTCTCAAGGGTGGACCTGCGTTTCTGTTGATGATTGAAAAACCTGGAATCCCGATCTCAGTTGCTTCATTTTTCGAGGAAAGGTAAAATTCAGCGCTTGACTTCATTCAAGTGACGGAGAAAAAAAGCGTGACATGATCCTTGCTTTCACCAAGCACAGCTCATGTCGAGAACGGACGTCTGTTGTTCGTGCGATGGAGTTGTGTTCGTCTTACACAATCGCGCAGCTTCCCTCTCCAACAGACACGTTTTATCTTCCGAGCAGCTTGCTTCTGCGGCAGTCGACACCCGACACCAAAACGGGACCTTTGTGAAAAGAGCGACGCCAAAGCGACTTGGCGAACGTCAGACGTTCCAAGAACCTGAGGAAAAAAGTCTCTGCTCTGTCTGCTGTCAACCAGCGGTAGTTTTTGACAAGCAATTGTTTCGCACTCTGATTTTTTCAAACTGCATTTTTCTTACATCAAAGAACTGATGGTGCACGCGAGATTGCAGCGGAATCTTTGATGATTCCGACAGGATACACGCACGTTTACAACAGCACATACACCAAGATTTACGCATGTTCTCCAAAATGGGTGTGACCAAAAAGAATCCAAATCTGCTCGTCAAAAGTCAGTGAGAACGAAGTCTCGAAACTGTCTTGTCTCTTGAGTGTTGCGTCAGACTGCGAGCGTAAACGCGACCGGATCCTCCGCGAGGGGTTCTTTGTTTCTTCATCCCTCGAAATGGAAGTGATAAATTACTGTTGATTGGCGGAGTCGAGAGAGAATCGCAAGTCCACTCAGAGGAATCCAGGACATTGTTTTCTGGCGAATGTGTTGAGAAGTGTGATGTGTCCAATTCTGCTGATAAATCGGCGATATATTGTGTCTTACTAGAAACTGTTCCGGACAGCATCTCAAAAAAAAAAAAAACAAACAAACTTTTTGCCTGTGTTGAAAAAAGGAGCCCAGTCGTGGAAGCGATGCATCCTGTTGATATGAAATCGGTACATCAAGACCAGATGCAGAAAGAAAATCTTCGGCTGGCGGTTCGTTGAGTTCATTTCACCACATCTGTTCTGGACTGTACAAATTCTCGCACGTAATTGACGGAACATGGAAACTGATCGTGCCTCACGAGGACTTCATTGTGCAAGAGATCCGTGTGATACTCCACACAACGGCTCGTCCCGCAACGCTCGAGGCGCGAGTCGTGAATGAGTTGTGAACACTGGATCAACACGTGCGTCGGGCTCGCGACGTTTCCTTGAGACCGCTGGAATGAAACGAGCCTCACCAAACTGTGAGTCCAGTCTCATGTGGTTGACTTCAATTGTGTTCTTGTATTCTCTGGGAATAGTCTTTGAGGGTTTGAACCTTGTTGGACCCGTGGGACCCTGACCCGATTCTTGATCCGTGAATCTGATCAATCTGACTGGTCTGTGAAAACAACATCAGATTATGGCCCGTGTCGGACTGATTCAAAGGTGAAGAAACCTGCTCCAATCACGAGTCCAAAAAGGAAGAACATGTTCAGTGTTGGCACACAAAGCTGACAAACATGATTGTATCCTTCAGTTTCATTTAACTCAGTGAATTATTGAAACCAGCAGATTGGAGAGGAAATTGCGTGGGAATTTTCTGTGATACACAACGCGATGAGAAGAATGGGATAATTGAAGCAGTGTTGAACAGATTCTGCAACAGTATGACAACGTTCTCACACAGCTCAGCGAAAGACATTGGGCTGTTGCTCGTACCACGAGAATCCGACAATCCACATGGAGAGTTGAACTGTACCGACAGTCGGACAGCAAAACAGGCGGAACTTCCTCAGAATCATTCGTGTGTTTTTCTTTGTTCCGTCAAGACAAGCCAGTTTCACAACATTTTCAAAGCTTTCAGTGTCACTTGGAAACACATGTAATTTTTCGAAAGTAGACGGAAACATTGACGCATTCCAACCTGAAGAACAGTTTTCCATTTTGTTTTTGTGCGAATTTTCGCCACCTTCGCGTGCTGTTTCTCTTGTGTTTAGTCGCGTGCGTACTCGTATGCCCGACACTTTCTCCTGCTAATGTGCGAGTGAGTGCACTCAATAGTCTTTTGCTTCGAAATAAGATGATGTTTCCACAAAGAGAGAGAGAGATAGAGAGAGAGAGTGAGAGAGAAAGAGAGAGAGAGAGAGAGAGAGAGAGAGAGAGAGAGAGAAAAGAGAGAAAGGAGAGAAAGGAGAGAGACAGAGAATGAGAGTGAGAGGGTGAGAGCAAAAGACAGCAAGACAGAGAGAGAGAGAGAGAGAGAGAGAGAGAGAGAGAGATCCCAACATAATGCGATGAGAACGCTTGAACACAAAATTTCGCGACACACTCGTACGAACTTCAAGACACGCTTTGACGGTAAATGGTTGGACTTTTCAACATCAATGGTCAAGGTCCATTGCGCTGTGAAGGGGTGTAGAATCGGCTCGTCTGGTTATGTCTCCAATCAACCAGCTGTGTCTGCAAAGTCCATTGCAGAAACCCTGCAACAAACCCAACACATGTGAAGAAAACTGTGAGGGTTTTTTCAGAGTGTGTTTGTTGCAAGACTGTATACCACAACATAAGAATGCCATTTCCCCTGAAGACTGTTTGCTCTGAGAACACCTCGTTTTCAGGGCAAAGCCAAATGTTCGAGGAGCACAAAACAACGCAATTATGAGTCTGTGGATGTTGCCCGAGGCGCAAGAGCAAACTTGTGTGCTGCAGATGCAAAGGACATTTCGCAGTCCATCAAAAGCAAAAGATTCAGAGGTGTACGAAGCAGGCAACAAAGCATTGCTGCAAAACACAAAATTGAAAGCGGACCAAACTTGAATCTTAGGTCAAACCAGTTTTGCTTGTAAACAAGATACCTGTATTCCGAAAGTGAGAATTTCCAAATGAACAGCGAGATCAGACTTCGCGCAGAGGTCAGGGAAAAGCATGCTCCTCGATCTCGGGTTGGTGTGTCCTGTCTTCCTCACACCTTTGGTTCCCCGAACATTATTTGTGTGTCACCGTCGTTGTGCGTGCCTTTCCACGTCAATCTGGCGGTCCGTGGGAGTTTCGATTCGATGTCAAATCGTTTCAACATTGATGTGGTCATCCCACCCTCACAGGCTTCAAAAAAGTGAAGACCACCAAGCAAACCTGAAATCGGATCAATGTTTCATTCCATTACGGCGTCACATCCACTCAAACACAGCCCAGTTGCGGTTCCGGACACTAGGCGCGCCCGGACAGAGTAACCTGCACTCAGTTCTTTCAAACAACACTGAGGGACCGCACACACGCACACACACGAACACGCACGCTCTTGGCAAGTTCTGAAGGACTCCAGGACAAACGGACACAACATTGATACTCGCCAGGATTTCTCACCCACCCAACTTTCAGGATTGATCTGTGAATCTGACGCCTTTCTGACAACTCGCCACGCAATCCAGATTGGGATTTTCAAATGTGCTGTCTTGTTTCTTGTGAACAACAAGCAACTCGATGAAAAAAGTCATTTTTTCGTCACAGCTACTGTCATGAGATACCATGTTCCCTTGTTTTTTGAGTGACATTCATTTGGTAGTACTGCGTTTCCTGTCAAACAGAAATTGTGACAGAGAAATTGTTTTCACAGAAGAAAATTTTCAGACAAAAATTCAGACTTTGGAGAGAAAAATCAACATTTATTTTGCGCTCAAATACTTTCTCTGTTGAGTTGCGTTCAATTGTCTTTCGTAAAAAGTTTCTGTCAATACTGAGTCGTCTCTCAAGATTTCACTACAGTTGAAGTGGCTTTTCGTTTGAGCTCACCAACACTCTTCCTTCATGTTCTTGAGGGGCTTTTCAGCAGATTACCCACAACAGAAATGAAAGGGTGAAGTGTTGCACCAAATACGTATAAAGCTCGAGCGGATCGTGACGGTCCCCCTGGACCTACAGTTCTTGAGCCAAGGCTGCAGTGTCGCTCACAAGTTTGAAATTCTCCCGAGTCGGTCCCGAAAGCACATTGGGACCTGTGACGCTTGGCTGGGTAACTGATACCAGCATGACGGTTTTCAACAGAATCGTTTCACCCAAATCTCTCCCCACGCAAAAGCAAATATATTCAATCCAATTTGTGCTGTCTGACTGAAAAATTGTGCACGTCTTGCAAAATCCTAAATTATATTGTACGACACATGAAGCGAAAAACCTTGAGCTCAGGAGAGAACAAGGATTTTTGTCTCCAGTGGTTTGGTTGTCAAGAGGAAAGCGCAGTGCTTTTTCCGAATGCTTCAGTTGTCAGATGTGCAGTGAAAATGAACACCCTTGATGACTGCTGCATGTTGCTCTGATATTCTCTTTCTTGAAGTTGAAAAGCACGACATGTCTGCTGTTTTCAAGGACAAAATGGGTCTCCGTGTCTCATCACCACTTGAAAACAACACAACACAAGATATGAAAAAGGCTGTTCAACTGCATCGTCGAATCGTGGTTCGACTGCCACGTCCGTTTGAAACATACGATGAAAACGCACAGACAAGCCCAGCTGACTGAGAAGTCACTTCCTGTGTCTGTAGACTCCTGGTCAAGCACTTGCCTCGTACCAGAACATCTTTTTGCCTGGCAGAGCCCACAGTCTATTCATCACCGTCCACTTTTTTGACCGAATGAGATGTTCAAGGGTATTACATCTTAACAATCAAGCATCAGTCCATTCTTTGTCTGATTCTCTGCAATTGACAAGGACTTTTTGTAGTTTTCTACAGAGCTCTGCCCTCCCAATGTGTTTTACGCAGTCAGGTGCGCATAATGGATGTGGCAGAATCGGCGCTGTCGGAGTCAAGACTTGCGCTGCAGCCTTCGTTTGTTTTTATTGACACCAAATCATGGATTCGACTGGTCTTCCTTTCATGCCCATCAGGTGGATTGTACACTCATGGCCAGGATTTGTTCACGTGGAAAGTCATTTGATGGAAACCTGAGCGTCAGAACGCCAATAATGTTTTTTTTCTGATGTCGGCGTGGGGAAGGCTATTTTTCCAGATAGATACCCAGTTTATAGTTTGGTTTCAGAAAACGTTTTTGATTTGTTATGTTTTGGCGCTTGCAAAACAACAACAACAACAACAACAACAACAACAACCAATCCTTGAAGGTGGTTCCGAGACCCAGTTCTGGAGATGATGGTCCCTTTCACTCCTTTCTTGCAAGCGAATTCCTCACTGAAAACAGGATGCGAATGTGAATTGAACAGGGCAGTTTCCCTGACAGTGTGCATGTTTCTCTGCAGCTCTGCACGAACTTCACCAGTTGGAACTTGAAACTTCCAACCAAGAGCTCAGACACGTCCCCTTTTCAGACAGTTCATTTTTTGAGTTTAACAAATGCCCTGGATTCGTGTTTCCTGACGTCCGCTTTTCACCAAAAAGGACGACGGAACAACCAAGCCTCTCTCCCTCAGAAAATCAAAACAAAGCTTTGCTGCAAGTGCAACTTGACATGACCATGAGCGTGTGGGACAAGTTGACAATCTCCGCAGCTGTGCTGTCCGCCGCCTATCGACATTCACAGGTGGGGCCCAGTGGGAACGCTCTGCGCAATCTGCCTCTCATTCACAGCACTTGAAGCTCCCACCACTCATTCCTCGACACACTGAAAGTGTCGAGCTTGTTCAGGATCAACAAGAACACGCGTGCACTAGACTGGACCCACAGACCAAAGTCACAAATTCGACCCTGTGGCTGGAGTTCTCAACATACAAGTACCGAGAAATCTGAACCAGGCAAACTGGACGAGTGTGTCATCCTTGGTGCAGTGTGGGATTGCGTGCTAATGTTTACATGGAAAAGAACATTTGATTGAAGACAAATGACAACAGGATACTCGAGTGCAGCTGTGAGAAACACAAACCGGTTGTTCCATGAAATCTCACAGCGAACGAACGAAGCGGATGTCCATCCACTGGAAAATGCGCTATTTATTACTTGTGTCCAAAATTCGGTAGCAGCTGCTCATTTCGGACAAAGGTCAAGATTTTGCTGGTCAACGAGCGTCTGAAGCAAACACCAAGATTTCTGGCAGCAACAAACATCACCAGCGGGACAGGTTGCACTCATCCGGATCAGACCAATTTTTGTTGCGTCTTTCTGGGAGATTTGGTTGCATATTTTCTTGCACCTTCTCCCACAAAATTCTTTATCCGGCAGAATTCGAATTCAAACTTGGACAGAACGTCGATCACGTGTCAATTTCTTTCATTTCGATTGTTGTCAAAAACAAATTTTCCTTGAGCAGGACAGCACCAGGCCCAGGCTTTGCCAAACCACTTGTGCTGTGTCAAAGGGCGCATCGAAGAGTCCTTTCTGAGGCTGGTAAACATCACATTTTGAAAAGTGCCTGAAGTGATCTTTTGGCCGAAGCTTTGTGCATTTCACGGCAACAAAGAGAGTGATGGTCTCAAAACACTTTCAATATTCAGTCTCTTCTCCCGAGGCAAATCACAACACATTAATTGCCTTTGACTCGCAGCTTGACCGAGGAACAGTCTGTCCGGGAGGCGTTTTTCTGGAATAGAGCGGAGACCATGCTTCATTTCAGCGGACCAGCCCCGATCAATTTCTCAACAGAGCTGTTCGGCAAGAAAATTCAGTCCAAACTTGATGGATTGGTGAGTAAAAAAATAGCTCCATGGAGCTCGCAGTGATTTGAGGAAATTTCAGTTGCTCTGATTTGGCTTGCTCTGATTTGGCTTGCTCTGATTTGGCTCACTCTGATTTGGCTCATTCTGATTTGGCTTGCTCTGATTTGGCTGACCTTTTTTGTCAAAATTCTTACTTTTTTCACTCAACATTCACAACTTGGGAACTCATTTAGCACACACCCAAATGGAAC
>JAAUXT010121652.1_pt1 | contig 21353 bp, 20 predicted proteins | sample 7278171 | NCBI WGS metagenome assembly JAAUXT01 (sample SAMN14350112, study PRJNA611818) | marine sediment metagenome | isolation source: surface marine sediment (1.8m) | place: French Polynesia: Moorea | collected 2018-08 | reverse complement strand
GAATTTGTCAATTTTGAATTTTTAGGTTTCTGAGGTCAAAAAGGTCAAATTTGGAAGTGCAGAAAAAATGGGGTGTGAATGTAGAAATGTCTCTCTATCTCAGAAGGTACAAATATTTGGTAAAAAAGTATATTGATGAAATGTAGTATGTTGTATGGGGATTTGAGTGGTAACATTTGATTTTTGATTTTTGAAAATTTTTAAATGGTTTTTAGGTGGGCCCAAAGTTAGGGTTGAAAAGTCATTTTTTTGATAAAAAATTTGAAATGGATATTGGGCAATTATTTTGGTTATATGTAGATATTGTTCTGAAACAATGTGTAAAAGTTCCATTTAGTTAAATTTGTTCCATTTGCATGTGTGCTAAATGAGTTCCCAAATTGTGAATGTTGAGTGAAAAAGTAAGAAATTTTGACAAAACAAAGTGAGCAAAATCAGAGGGAGCAAAATCAGAGGGAGCGAAATCAGAGTCAGCTCAGAGTCAGCGAAATCAGAATTTCCTCAAATCACCGTGAGCTCCATGGAGCTATTTTTGGCACTGCACGCTTCTTTTTGTGAGAATTGAAAAGTTTGAAACTGACGTTGACAACATTAGACGGGTCATACGTATTCGCTGAATGCCGTTCTGCTTGTCAGTTTGCATGATCAGTTGTCATTTGCTGCATGGAGCTGGTGTTTTGTGCGCCACACGTTTCACTGCTACATTCCAGTACATTGTATTTCTTGCTGTCAATGAATTGGACTTTGTCACTCACTTCGGGTTGAATAAGTGACATGCAAACAAGGCATTGTGGGACGCAACATTGTTATGACGCGTTGGGCACTAACAGAACACACACACACACGCACCGGGGCAGATCCAGAGTGCTGTCGAGAGAGTCATTTTGGTTCTCCTGGTTCCCCCTGCCCCAAAAGGTTTGGGGAACTGCTTGGAGAGAAATTTGTATCATTGTTCCCATGGTCTGGGGGTTCTGCCATCTGTGGTCCGCCTTGCCTGCGCCCAACCCGTGGTCGTGCGGAACTGGAGTTGCAAGTTGTATTCACCTGGTCCAGAAAGGTCTATTTGCGGGTGGGGGGGGGGTGGGGGGGAGGGGGCTTCAAGGGGTCTGTCATCTTGGATCAGGTTCTGCGCCCACATCACGTCCAAACGATGATCAGAAGTGAAAATGACTGCCATGCAACCTGTGGTGTCAAACTGCCCTTGTGAGTTGTGTCCATACAGTGGGAAGTAAGACCAGCGCAAAGCAACCTGTGATTTGTGAAACTATAGTTGTGAGCTGTGTCCACAGTAGCCTGATGTTTTTGGGGTGGGTGGCTGTGCACAGGACTGAGGCTTTTTGTTTGCCTTTGAACGAGCTACGTATTTCACATCTCTGAGAAATCATACACAAGTCGTGGAAGGGGCAATTTCGGAAATTTAGACCCAAAACGTCATTCTCCTCTTGAGGAGTGGGGGGGGGGACAATGGGCGTTTCCAGTTTTCGTGGTGGCCGTGCGAGTGCGTGTACACGTATCTCCAGGAACACTAGTTTTCAGAGATTGGTGGGAAAAAGGCCTTCGAGATTGGCAAAACACGCTCAACAACGCACGTGGTGATCGCGGGTGTTCAGCACACACTTGAAAGTGTTCTTGTTTGATTTCGCAGGTCGTTCAGTTGGTGCATGGAGCGTCCGTTAGCTTGGTGCGCAACGCTTCGGTTGCCGTGACAACGCCACAGCCAGCAGCGTCACGTGAGCGGAGGGAGGGAGGGACGCGCGACGTCGCACCGATGTCCCCGCCGCGTCCCGCACACGTAACGAGGAGCTAATCTACCACCCACCGCCACCACCAGCGTCATACGTCTCCATTATCAGCGGCGAGTGATCATCGAGCAGCAGCCGGGAGGACCGAGCAGTGTGCGCAGGGACTCCAGGCCAAACACACACACAGCAGCGCCTCAGACGGACACACGCACACGCAGCGAACGCGAAGGACACACGCAACACGCAGCACCGACTACGAGCGACACACGCAGAACGCAGCGCCATGGCGTCCTCGACCGGCAGCAGCAAGGTGGAGGTGTTCGAGATCGAGTTCGACCGGGACCCGGCGGTGTTCCGAGAGGGTGACACCGTCACGGGGAGGGTCAGCCTCCTCCTCAACGAGCAGCTCAAACTCAGGAGTGAGTACCACAGTACAGTTCTTTTGCTTCACTGCGCATGCGTGTTCGTGTCCGTGTCTTCTTACGCAGATTGGCGTTGAGTTCTGGACGCGACGTGAAGTGATGAAATGTGCGTGTGTGAGTGGGGTATGCGTGTACGAGATCGAACGAACGAACGAAACAAACGAGTCTACGTTTGAACGCAGAATTTGAGCCAAGAGTTCCACTGGAATCGCTGAGCCGGACCAGCAGATTCCAGTAAAAAACGCTCGCAAATGGAATTGACACCAACCACAGTGTCGCGCTGTGTCCAACCGTCCGGTGACGCAAACAGGCTGGCTTCATTCTGGACACAGTCAGGGTTTGTTTCCTTTTGCCGGCTCAACAGCGTTGCGTCGTATCTCGAAGCGTCTACTGACACGCACACGCTTAGCATATGCTGCTGGAACCTGTGACAGCGACAGAGACAACGCAAAATCCCTGACAGTTCTGAGGGTGATGCTTCTGCTCCTGTCATCTAAAAGGTGAAGCGCTGAGCAGGCTTGACATTTCCACCACTTTGTGGATTTTCTGGCATTTTGCTGTGAAAAGAAGAAAGCCAGCTGCCAAAAACGCCAGGGTCAGAGTTCTGCGTTTGCAGTGTGTTCTTGTTCAGGTTTCTACTTCTCAAAATAGACGCAGGCGTCCTTTGACGTGATCCGAAACGTTGCGACGTTCGTGGTGTGAACTGGGTTTTTGTGGACATTGCAAAACTGCGTAGTTTACTGTGAGAAGGGCAGCGAAGGTGAATGAGCACGTACCTCACCTCAACCCATCCAATATCTGTCGCAAGGTACATTTTATGGCGCTGCGAGCCCATATTTTCGTGAAAAGAGTGCCGGAAAAGGGGCCAGGTGAAAAAGATGTATTGTGCGAGGAGGGTATTTTTGGGTTTGCGGACGCAGTTGAACATTTTTTGGGTGAATGTGTCTCGAAGGCCAGAGGCAACTCGAGCCAACAGAGCAGCGATTGTGGAAGCGAAAAACTGTTGATGAAATTTATCACTCTGAGCAGATTTGAAACTTGCATTTTTCATGTGACATGTTGAGCGTTTCTGCCGTGGTTTCCGTCATGGATTTATTGGCCATAGATCCGGGACTCGTTTTGCGACACAACCACCATTTTATCAATATTTGCAGCAATATGCACAAAAAAAGTCGAAAAACATGACAGACTGCCAGGTTTTGTTACTCCTTCGAGACAAAACTGGTTTTGTTGCAAATTGACAAATGTTCCCCGTTGTGGAATATGTCATTGTCAGAAAAGGCAAAACAATTGAACATGGCCCCTCGTTATGTGTTCAATTTGTCAGTATTACAGTATTACAGCTCGTGACAACGGCTGAAAATCTGCTGTGGACAAATGCAGAAAAAATGTTTGCGATGCCATACATTTTGCTGATTGTCAGATAGTGAGTCGTGTTTTGGGGTCGCGGAAATGTGCTGCTCTCCCGGCGTCAGTGAAAACACACATTTGTCAGAATTGTCCTCTATCAGTTGGTGTTGTCTGCTTTTGGTGCCGGAGGTTAGGCGCTGCAAAAAGAAGGATTCCGCACATGGTTTGATTGATAGAACTACAGTGGTGGAGGTCCTTGCGTAAATTCAGTGTTTCTGCCCGTCTGTCGAAACTTGAGACGGTGAGCAAACCCTCCTGATTTGCGTAGGAGAAAAGAGACACAGGCAGAGGACAGTCATTTCGGGTGAACGTTGAAGCCACTTTCACACAAAGGACTTGATCATGCTTCGAAGTTGGAGTCACGGTGGACATTGTCGTGCTCTGATCCTCTTTCCTTTCAAACACGCAGTGTCATAAACGTGCAGCTGGTTGACTTCTGTCTTCGCGTGACGCACACACTGTGAAACAATACTTGACGTGGTCTGGCCTCACTGAAGTCCAAGCAACGACATGACGTGTGGTTCAAATCCGTCGTCTTTGGGGGATAATCCCTTCACCTGGCGACAGACTCGGCTCCACTGCAGCAGAATGGGACCCAAACTGCGCTATTCACAAGGCTTCGGAGACCTGCCGTGTTGCGTGATGCATCCAGGGCTGGACTAACCAACCAACAGCCTTTTCCTACTGACGTAAGATGTCAAACGTCGATAAAAATGAAAAGGCCCTTCATGTTGGATGTGGAGAAGAAATTTCATATTTATCGATTTGCTGGGTTTTATCATGCAAGAACAGGCTTCAACAGTCAACTCGACTCCAGTTTGCGTGGGTGATTTAGATTTCTGTCCGTGCAAACCTGTCAGCGCGATTTCACTTGATTTGCAATTTGTCTGTTTTTCTTATCTGGATGGAAAAGGTGTTTGACGTTATCAGTGTCAACACGTGCAGTTTGTCTGTTGAGGGAGACAAAGGAGAGTGAAGCACCTGCAGGAACAATGGAGACCTGTCCCCCACCCACCGCCGGTCGTCATCATTGGACCCGTTCAAGGCTTGTTCTTGTTCTTGCAGGAAAGATCAGGATTATTGTGTGTTCAGCAGACACCGCCTCCTCATCTTTGCTCGTCTGGCTGGAAACAGTTTCATCAAGTTCAAACAGCATGACAACACTGGGTTTTGTGTCTGGTTGAGCTCTGGTGACCTTGTGATGTGTCCCTCGTTTGTCGTTCTCATTGCAATGCAAGATGCAAGACTTTTTCTCACTTCTGAAACAGACCTGAAACCACGAGTTTTGAGCTGTGCTTTCTGCAGCTGGGTTTCTCTTCGCCTGAAACAGTTGCAGATTCACACGAAGTGAAGAAACCCCGATGTTGGGGATGCAATACAGACGTGTTGTCCTCAGGCAGGTGGTGCGAGCCTCAGTTCGATTGGTACACCGGCTGAGAAATAGCGCTGTTCCGAATACGGATACAACCCGCAGTTTTGTGAGAGTGGGTGGGAAACCAATCTGTCGGACGTGAAGGAGAAACCAACGTTTCAATTGGGAGAAACCGATGACCTTGGCCGTCTGTCTTGCTTCGTGGCAGCTGCGGCGTGTTCCTGTGTGCACAGATACTCGGCCAGGTTCACAGTGCGTGTGTCTTGCCTGTTCACCTCTGGCCACAGACGCAGCGTCCACACGACACCCGGTTCTTTTCGTGTCCACATGGGTCATTTGCAGAGCGGCAGCTGCGGATTCTGTGCATTGCGTCCCTTTTCAAGAAATCGCGGCGTCGCAAGTTGCGACCATCGTGAACCGCACTGCTTGTTGCGAGGCATCCCCAAGCGACCACCACCACAACGCAACTGCGACAACGTACGTTGCGTCCGTTTTCAAGTCAGAAAGCGCTGCGTCGTGAGCTTCCACCGACGCCGTGCGTGCGTCTTGACGCAAGACGTCAGGAGACCTCCCCTGCCGCGACGTGGCGCCTGCAGTTGGGCTCTTGGTGACTGACCACGGTGTGTCGCCTCCAGTGTGAGCAGGGCCCTGGGAGACTGACTGACCAGCAGGGCCGCGGTGGGGCTGTGAATGCCTGCGGCGAACAGCGCAAATGGAGAAATTCATTCCTGTTCGTCTCCCAGGGGCGTCACATGGATCCCGACGCTGACTCGGGTCTCGCTCACTGCGCTCAGACGGCGCCGTCACGCGGGATGCGTTGGGCTATCGTCCTGTCAAAGGAAAGAATGGATGTGTGTGTGTGCACGTGACACTGCACTCTGTGTGTGTGTGTGTTTGTGTGTGTGTGTGTGTGTGACACTGCACTGTGTGTGTGTGTGTGTGTGTGTGTGTGTGTGTGTGTGTTTGTGTGTCAGCGTCGCAGCCATTGTGGACTTGAACACGGACGCAACAACGCCTAGGCGAATTTCGCATTGCAGCCCTTCTCTATGCGTTCACTGCAATGCACAAGGGACCTGACGCATGATGCTGGAACCGACCCTTCTCTGTGTTTGCGTGCCCTGCCTGACAAACTTGGTATTCAAGAGGCAGCCCAGATGACCTGGAGGCCTCATTCAAGTGCCGTCTGAAAAAAAAATCATCAGCTTGCTGCCCAAGGCAATGCGAGCCTTTCGAAACCGAATCTGTGGGAATCCTTGAATCTGACTGCTGCTGTGTGGCTGGAATAAATTTATTTGCTCCCAAATTTGCTCATTCCCTGGTGGCTTTTTATCGAGCCGTGGAGACTTCGCTGGGGAACCGGAGTGTTGGACGACACTCGTTCCAGGAACCCTTCCAGTCGCCGGGGAGGATTCTGCAGAATTATGGAGATTTCAGAAAAAATTTCTTCCCCAGAATTGAGGAGCATGGCTCAGTCTTTGCGTCTCTCTGGGCCAGGCTGTTTGCTGTCACTCTGTTGAGATAATCCCTCTTCCCGGAGGGGAAAACACTTGAATCCTTCGAGGCTGCTCAGCTCTGACTGGTAAACATTTTCCATGGACATGAAATGGAAGTGTTAACATGCAACACAAAAATGCAGTTCATTCGTCCGTCCGTCCATTCGCTCCGTCGTTATTTCATTCATTCTTTGTCTGCATCCTTGTTTTCAAGGGGAAGATATGTTGGCTGACCATAGATGATCACGCATTGATCGATTGATTGATTGATTCATTCATTCATTCATTCATTCATTCATTCATTCATTCATTCATTTATGTATTCATTCATTCATGCCTTTTGTTCTTGTTCTCTTGTTGGGAATTTTTTTATCTGACCTTCATTCACTCACTCACTCACTCACTCGTTCACTCTCTCTCTCTCTCCCCACAGCTCTACGGATCGAGTTGTTCGGGATCGCACTCGTCAAGTGGGACGCGTCCGACGCTGCCGACGTGCTCATCGACCCCGACGAGAAGCTCGAGGGCGACTGCAACCGCGAGCAGTTCTTCCACCGCAAGGTGGCGCTGCTCGAGCGAGGTAACGATGACGTCACGCTGCCGTATTCCCGCGTCCCCATGAAACACGCGTGGTCACCAGGCTGGAGGTGACGCCGTTGTAACTGGCCGAGTTCACCTGTGTGTAAAGTATCGGACCCACCCCCATCTATTGTGCCTGTGAAGAATGCTTCAAGGTCCCATTGAAACAATGGGGAGATTTAGCACACAGCTGCAACCCTGGAAACGCAAGCGTAACTTTGGCATGTTGTGGTGGTCAAAAGTTACATTTGCGTTTGCGTTTCCAGGTTGCGGGTTGTTAGCCAAACTTGGCAATGGCAAATTTATGTCCAGATTTTAGACGCGCGCGTTTTCAAAAAAAGTTTTGAAGGTGCGTCACAGACAAAAGTGAAAACAGTAACGTGAGACCTGCGAGTTTTTTGCCCACTGGGGACACCATCATCGTCAGACACACACCCAGTCAGTGTCGCACAGCTGTGACGTGTCTGGACTGTGTGGAGTGCAGATGCATCTCCGTCGTGCTGACCCATGTTGTACTGGAAGCCGCACGCCTTGCGTCCGTGCACGCCAAAGTCAGTCGAGTCTCGGTTCCACCAAAAAGGTGAAGCCGCTTTTGGAGGATAGCAACGTGAACACGCTGTGTGTCCAGCGAGAAACGATTCTCCCGACTCCGCGTGAAGTGTAATGTGAAACACCCACATCAGGCCCGACACCAGTGTTGTTCGCGCCGTCCCTCCCGGCTGTGTGAAAAACACGCTGAGAACCGACCCGACTCCCCCGCCCGCTCCTGTATCATAGTCGCGTCGCCTCCGTTTCGATTTTTCGCCCACAACGCGACTCGCTTATCGAGGAGATAATTTTCCGCCAAACCCAAACACATTGTTGTTGATTTTGCTGTTGAGGAAAAAGTTGTTTTTCGCTCGCGCTGTCTCTCGTATGTTTCCTCAAAATTGCGAGTCGTTGGGCCTGTTACACGCTGAAGGCTTCATGCGTTACATCCTGGAAAAATCTCCGATCACGCGGCCTAAAGGCCCTTTGGTCAGCAGTGACAGGCACAAGTGTCCAACACTTGGATGTGCCATGCGTTACATCTGCTCATACGTAGAGCTTTCAACTTCTGCCTTCCGAAAAATGGTCATGACACCATTTGATTTCAATGGTATCATGACTATATTTCGGAAGGCAGAAGTTGAAAGCCCCTCGTACGTTGCATCGCAAACGAGAAAACAATGTCCATCGACTTGACTTGCTTCGTATGCCGTGCGCAGTGTGAACCAGACCTCGGATAACCACACTGTGAACTTTGGCGACCCAGGATCAGATTCGGGGGGTGGGGTGGGGATCGTGGCTTTGGCAGAGTATCAACCTTCGGACCAACGGAGGCTCAAAATTGGTGGAGGGGGGTCAGATCAGGGGGCCCTATTTACCACTTGTGGAAACTTTTTTTTTTGTGCTTTGATGCTCTCGGGACCCAAGTCCACTGGAGATGTGACTCAGACTCGCACGCGGCTTTCTCCCACAGAGGGCGCTGTCGGTGAGGCGGCGGACCCGCACGTGCTCGAGGACGGCGGCCACACCTACTACTTCGAGTGCAAGCTTCCGCCGGAGCTGCCGTCGTCCTTCGAGGGTCAGTACGGCCAGATCCGCTACCTCGCCAAGGCGTACATCGACCGGCCGTCCGACATGGCCGGGACGAAGGCGCCGATCGTCACCAAGCAGGACTTTACTGTGCTGAGCGGGCTGGACCTCAACTTCATACCGGAGGCAGCGGTGAGTGGGGGATGTGTGTGTGTGTGTGTGTGTGTGTGTGTGCGTGTGTATGTGTGTGTGTGTGTGTGCGTGTGTGTTTTACTGTGCTGAGCGGGCTGGACCTCAACTTTATACCGGAGGCAGCAGTGAGTGGTGTGTGAATGTGTGTGTGTGTGTGTGTGTGTGTGTGTGTGTGTGTGTGTGTGTGTGTGTGCGCGCGCGCGTGTTTGTGTGCGTGTGTGTTTTACTGTGCTGAGCGGGCTCGACCTCAACTTCATACCAGAAGCAGCGGTGAGTTCGGAATGTGTGTGTGTGTGTGTGCGTGTGTGTGTCTATGTGTGCGTGTGTGTGTGACCGTACTGCGTGGGCTCGACCGCAACACAAACCTGAAGCGACGCAAAGGTGGTGCGTTTGTCTTCAAATGTGTTCACACCCGGCAAACACAAAGTCCTGTTTCAAAACTCGCAAGGGAAAAACCTTGGCACGGCTCGTCTCCCTCAGGCTCGGTTGTGGATTGGGAACTGACCACATAAAAGTGCGACAATGTAGCTCACAGTGGAGTCCACGAGCTTCAGACCACAAAATTGCCACAAAGTGGATGTATTGCTTCAGTCCTTCACTCGGTGCTGTCCACAGCTCTCCAAGTAGCGAGGCAGGCACCGTGGGCGTGTGAGGGTTTTTTTTCGCTTCCCTTCATGCCATCACGCAACCCATTGTGCTGTGGGGTTTTCAAGTGTGAATGAGTACTCTGAATCGGTTCCCGGGATGGAATTCAGCGGACGGAAAATTGCGTTTGATGGCGCGTTGAGAAGAGAAAGTCTGATGCTGAAGCCTGCTTCACACGGAATGCGTCACGCCTGTGTCGTGTGGAAGAGTTGGCTCTTCCCACGCACGCAATCCAGCTTTCGGGCAAGGCGCTGAGTACCCGATGAAGCCGCTTCAGTGGAGGTGCGCAAAGCTGAAGCTGCACACTGGGCCTGCACCTTGCACCACCACATAAAAGCCACGGCCATAACTACCTTGCATTCTGTCTTGGAGCTTGAGCTGAACACTCAGTTTAAGGCAGGAGTGAATAAATATTTGAAGTGTATGCTTGAGTTTTACTCCACTGCGGCAGTCCAGCCAAGCCAAGGCTGTTTCCAACTACAGTGCCACACAAAGCAGCCGTTGTGAGGACGGGTTCTCCCGGGACCCGAACCGCACACAACACCTGCTTTGCGGGTGCCGTCTGTTTCTCACCAACGAATCGTGCGTTGCTGTGTCATTTGATACAGCGTTTGGAGGAGTGTAGATTCAGACGCATCCAGAACAGACAAACGCGCACAGGGCGCAGCTCCCGTTTTCCGCAGTGGTGACCACAGACAAAGAGTTTTGCTCTTGGTGTACACGCGACGCAGCCTGTGCTGGGGTCACAACAGAGCAGGCGTATCTAGCGCAGACACACACTGAAACACGCAGCTTTTCCCGTTTCTGTGGTCACCACAGGGACACGCAGCGCCGAGTGCGCGTGTCGGGCATCGATCACGGGACCCTTATTGACGGGCACAGTCCAAGAAACAAGCCGGCCGGGCAGGAAATGCATTTCCCGTGGGTCCGTCGTGTCCAGTGGAGCTGCAGTGTGGAGTCCAGTCTGCCCTGCCCAGAGAACGAAGGATTGTTACTCGCGCCAAATAATGTCGCGCGCAGGACGTTTGTCGTGGGAAGGGTTTCCACACTTGAGTGTGTGTGTCTGTGGCCAGTTCACACACGCACACACACACACACACACACAGCTTCAGCACACACATGCACACACATACACACACGCACACACGCGCGCGCGCGAATGAATGAGTGTGTGAGGTGTGTGAAACTGCGCACACACGAATCAACAGTGGATACCCACAGAACGTTTTTTCAATGTGTCGAGTGGCAGAATGCACCGCGACTTCACATGGTCGGAGAACGATGCAAACCTGTGTGGCAAACTTGCGTGTGTTGGCGTCCAGGTTGCACAGACGATGCTTTGTGTCGACGCTTGTGACACGGCGCCCCTTGACTGGAACAAGGACGCGACGCACCCAGTGGGAGCCAAGCCTCGCGCGGCGTCGTCACGAAAGATTTACCCGGATACAACACGAAGCTGCGGCGGATACGGACTCCGAGTCTCCTGAATGTGGAGAATTACTCAGTCTCATTCGTCTTTGTCCACGTCAAACTCTATTTCTCAAGAAAAAAGACCCGTTTCGTGTGTGTACGTCACGCGTTGCGTCCCTGGCGAAGTGAACGGCCACCGGGTCGTCGCCAGAGATGCATGTTCAACGCAGCCGAAGAAGGACGCTGCGCGTGACACAGACTTTGCGAAATTGAATAATCAAGCAACTTTGCAAGCCCAACCCAAGAAAGATGTGCAAGAAAAAGATGCACAGCGAAGCAAAGCGTGATGTCGAATTGGCGTGTTGAGTAATGAAGTGTCGGAGACCTTAACAGGTTTCCGCGGACGAGACGACGATTCGAGCAGTGCGCCTCCGACTGTGGAGACGTCTACCGGAGCAGCGGAATTTGGTTTTTGGCATCTGCTTGAGAAAAAAATTCAAAAAAATCTGGAGCTCTTGTTGTGAAGATCCAAATATGTGTTTTGTGCCTTTTTGGAAACAACGGTGCACTTTATTTTGGTGTTCGTTTTGCACCTGCCCAGTGACATTGATCCTCCCAGGGAAACTTAGTATTGCTCAGGTTCTGACCAAATTCTGAAAACACCTTCTGCTGGAACCCCTCATTCCCACCCCACCGTGCCGCATGGGAACCACGGGCTTTCTGGGCGTTCCCTTCATGTGGACAGAAAAAGCAATCTGGGCATTGGCAACGCAGAAAACCCAGACGAATGTCGTCATCCCAAAGTCAATGGACGTCCTTCGGCACCTACTTACTCACAAGGACATCGTCGTGTCAATGCATCATGTGTGACGAATCCGAGTCGGAGGAGCGTCTGATTCATTCTCAGGCTGATCGTTCTCCTGCATTGATCCAATCTGTATTTTGCGAGCGAGCAAAAACAGGGATGAGATTTCTGACTCCCAAGTATCGAGGCACATCTCTGACCTTTGAATTGGAACTCTTTGCGGCGGAGCTTGCAGAGGAAGTTCGTCTGTTGTTTGCAAGATAAGCTCCTGTTTTCCGAATACTGGTGAATGCCTTGTTCGTTGTTCAGCAAAAACGTCGGGCTGAATACGACTCAGAAATCCATTGAGAAATTCTCACTCACGAATGACACAACTTCTCTTTCTCTCGTTTCAGATTCGGATCGAGCTGTGCAAGTTCAAGGACGTCGGTGGGTGGTGCTGCGGGGCGGGGTCCGTCACCATCGACTGGACGGTGGAGCGGTCCGGCTTCGTGCCCGGCGAGGAGATCCTCGTCAACGGCGCCATCCAGAATGAGAGTCGCGAGGCCGTCGCCACCAGCAAAGTCGCGCTCAACATGGTCAGTGCTGCAGCCGGCGTGCGCAAACACGTGCGCGCACGTACGAGGTGCTGTCATTTAATACGTGGAATCACCATGATCTGCGACGCGCGATCTGACCCCGATGTTCTTGACAATTTGCCTTGATTGTTGCGCGGTCGCAGAACATGACCATCCCTGGCTTTGATAGAACCTCGTATGCGCACACACACGTACGAGGCTCCCTCATATAATTGTTGGAATTATCATGTGCAGTTTTCTGTAGTCTGTGTCGATCACAAACAGCAATTGAGAGCCGATCGCGGAGAGCGCTGCACATGATAATTCTAACAATTAAATGAGGGAGCCTCGTACACACTCGCACAGTCAGACAGACAGACAGACAGACACACACACACACACACACACACACACACCAGGCATGCTGTCAGCGACAGACGCACAGGTGGGTGGTCGGACAAACATCACACAGACAGACAGACACACACACACACACACACAGACACACACACACACACACACACGGACACACACACACACACACACACACACACATACCTGCACATACATAGACCCAGGCACAAGCACCATCGTTTATGAACCAGCATACACACAACGATCAACATGCGCGCGCACACATAATGGACTCACGCAGGGCGCCCTCTACCAACAGGTTGTCGACTACACGTGTCGCAAGCGACGGAAGCAGGAGAAGCACCAGATCACGAGCGTCGACAAGGGCGAGACGGCGCCGGGCGATATTACAGTGTGGGTGGAGTCGCTGAGTGTTCCGCAGATCCCGCCCACCGGGCTCAACAGGTGTCGCCTCATCGACATCAACTACGAGCTCGTGGTGAGTGATGGTGGGGGGGGGGGGGCGGGCGCGGCAGGACGGGGTGTGACAAGGGTGGAACAGGACAGGGTGGTGCGGCGCGGGGTGAGGTAGGTTGGGTTGAGGGGAGTTGGGGGGCGGTGGAGGCGATGCCGAGGCACTGGGGACGGGCAGGTCTGGGTTGAGCGAGGCGCGGCAGGTTGGGAAGGTGACAGGGTGGGGTGGCATGGAATGAGGTGGGACAGGGCACGGCAGGGTGGGATGGCATGGGGTGGAGTGTGTTGGGGTAGGGCAGGGTGAGATGTGGCCGGGAGGCGCGGGGCGTTATACCCTAAGGGAGACGGGTACTGTGCATTGTGGGTGCTTCGCCAGTACCAAAACCCGCCGTAGAATTGTCAGTGAATCCGCTTCCACTTCCTGGAACCCATCACGTGACGCTAATGTTTGAAGGTCGCTTCTCGCTTCAGTTCACAGCGACGTTCTTCGGGAAGGAGTCCCCGGTCACGTTCACCAAGGACGTGTACGTCGGCACGGTGCCCGTCAGCAAGCGCGAGATGAAGTCCTGCATCGCCGGCATCTACAACCAGCCCTACCTCCTCGACTCGGTCGAGCAGCTCGGCGCACAACCGGCCAAATCCAAGTCTCAGCTCTCTCTCACGCACATTATCGCTCAAGCTGCCAGCACTCAGGTGAGGCGAGAAAAAGTTTCTTTTCAGCCAAATCAAAAGTCCAAAAGTATCACAAAATTAAATTTTCCGTATTTTGGCTGGAATCCAGCCCAGCGTGCGCATGAGGGTACGGGTCCCAAGAACATAGATGGTTCAAATGCGTGCGTCGACGTCGATGTATTGAGCGGCATTCACATTCAGATGGCGTTTCTACTCTCTCTTGGGACTCTGTGAAACACAGAAATTTTGTCAGCTTCAGAACCCCAGGTCATTGCTCCTGTTTCCACGTGGTTCAATCACAATTCACAAACACATTTTGCGCGGACCGCAGGGACCGACGGCGAGTCCGACGGCGCCGACGCTCGCGACGATGGAGCGGGGCGGGGGCGCCGTCCCCGGCGGCTCCACCGACATGTCCTTCGGGCGCGACCCGCCCTTCGCCCCGGGACGCCCTCTCGACGCCCTCGCGACGGAGCGCAACCCGGACGCGTTCCCGACGCTGGCGCTGGCGCCGGCAGGTGACGGCGTCATCACCACCGTGACGCCCGCGGCTGCCTCGGCGACGGAGACGGAACGCAACCCCGACGCCTTGCCGCTCGCGAACGGCGTCGCGGTGGCGCCAGCTGGTGGCGGCGACGCGCAGCAGCCGAAGACGACGCCGACGCGCGCCCCCGGGCAGCCGAGACCAGGTGCGTTCCGAGAACCGTCGCTCGGGTTGCATATTTGTTTGCGTCTTCACGCGGTGACGGGTTTTGGTCACCACGGCGACGCATTGCACCGGACACGTGAAAGAACGCGTTCAAAAAAGAAAACGGGCCAGATGCAATGTGTGTATGTGTGTGTGTGTGTGGGGGGTAGGGCTGCAAACAAGTCTTCCTTTGTGTTAGGTGCTATGCGCCGCGTCCAAGGACAAAACTTTAGCTCGCGCTGCGTTGACTCACAGCGACCGTGTCGTGCGGAGAAATGCAACGCCTGACACGTCCATTGTGAACTTACTCGTCACTTCACCGTTGCTTCAGTGTTTTCAGGACGACTCCAAATAAGTATTTGAAATCGAAGGGCGCTCATGGCGTGACTGCCTTCATTATCAGCCGCAATCGCTGATATTGTTTTGCCCGCGTATCCGACCTTGTCCGGAACCGTGTGTGTGTGTGTGTGTGTATGTGTGTGTGTGTGTGACTGACCAAGTTTGGGGGACGCGCCACTCTCCCCCCCCTGCTGCAAGTTTTCTGTATTTGACTCAAGTCTCGTTCCTGTCTGTGGTTGCTCAGATGTTCTGGACGTGTTCGGGCGGGGCGCGGGCGGCGCCGGGGGCGGGACGGCGCTGCACCACGGCGACCACGACGACCTCGCCTTCCCGCCGCTCTACGCACACTTCACCAACACCCCGTCCGACAGCGACTGAGGCGCCGCCTACCGGCTTCACACCACCGGGTCTGCGCCCCCTGCAGGGTTCACACTGGATGAGTCAGGCATGCATTACATCAGTGCGTCGACTTGTACAGAGGTGCGACACACGCACGGTGGAATGGAGTTGACGCACACGCCGGTCTTTGCACCAGATGCGTCAACGTTGCGCCTTCAGGTGATTTGGCCGGTAATATTCCAGTGGATGCATCGTGTGCTGTGCCTCTGCAAGTCCAGGCTGCTTCTTCTTGGAAACGAATTCGACGCAGCAACCCACGACTCAGAAGAAACCAGGCTGATCCAGTGTGAGGCCAGCGTGAGTTACACGAGGACGCAACACGCGACGCGTCCGGCCTTTCGCAGGGACGCGGCGGTCACTCTCCGCACACATCAATGACGGGGTTCCAGTGGGAAAATTCAGGTGTTCCTCTTGGATGAAACACAGAGCAATCATGAGTTTGTTTCTGAAATTGATACCTCCGATGTTTGGACGCGAACTTTGAAAAATTTGTATTCAACTGCCAATGACGTCTGCGTACGGTCGTGCTGGTGTTTTATTCACACTGGGTGTGTCAATGCAACAACAGGTGCATATCTACATGGCGTGTCAGATCAAAGGTGAACTGTTTGTTTTTGCGGAATTAGATCTGGTGTCATCTTTTTATGTACGAAACTCAACAGTCAAATGTTGTGTTGTACTTTTTACATCTTTTCTAGAAAACACATACATGTGTACAAAATCACACAATATTTGTCAATCTGGATATCTGTGTAAAATTTCGACAATATCGCACATTTCTGAACTGGTCAGGCATTTCTTTCATATCCGTGCAGTACTTGTTCCAAAGCACATTCCTTGCAAATCAACAGCGGCCTGATCGAAAGCCAGTTGTCTCCCTCTGAACAATTGTGAGTGTGAAAATCCCCTGAGAAACGTGTCAAGAATTTGATTCGATTGTCTACCCTGGCAAAAAAAAAGACGGTTCATTCAGTGGACGTCGTGGCCAGTCAGGTTCACACCGACTGTATCATGTGTCGACGGAGCTCCAGAACGAGCCAAACGGCGACGCGTCGCACGCGACGACGCAACGTCGCTGGCGTTGTGTGAGACGCGACGTGACGCGTGGATCCACTGTGCGTCTATCGCTGGTTGAAAAACTCTCCTGCCCCGCCCCCCTTCTGCTTCCAGGGATCATCCCCCGATGTTGTGTTGATTGTCGCTCAGTATTTTGTAAAGATTCCAAAAACAAAAGTGCTCAGAAGTTGACTTCAAAGAATAGTGGGCTGGGAACATATTTTGACGACTATTTTCATATTTGATGAGCAATGTTGGTGCCGGCAAGTGTTCGTCCCCTGAAATTAGAAAAATCGTTGAGCTTCAGTTTGTCGTCGTGTTTCGGTCCAGCACTGTCAATTTCACCGTGTGTTTCATGCCGTACAGTTCCTTGTGAAGGTCGCACCTTTGTACAAGACGCACCCAACATTTAGCCCAACTTTATAGTACCCAGATCCCACCATGAAAACCCCAACCCATGTGGGGAGCACCTGTTCTTTTTGGTGCAAAAGTTTGGAGCAAAAAGGTGCGTCTTATACACGGAACTGCAGGGTGTTACGGACCTTGTATCTCGGCTCTCGTTTCTTTCCACTTTGAGCCAGTATCGACTGTACAGACGTTTACACTCCACAGTTGCACCGTCTTTTGCGATGTACATAGTATTGAGGTTGCACGGGTGTACTACTGCGCACTTCTTCACTGCCGCAGAACGTTGCATTTTCTTGTCATTCCTGCACTTGGCACTGCCTCACACTGCAAAGCAATGGTGTTTCCACATTTCTGCGGTGAAATCTCCCTCTTGCGACTATTGTGCAGGGCCAATGTTACACTGGGCCTGCCGTAGTCACCCTTGTAAGTTACAAGGCGCACCCCAACGTTTATCTCTTTTTTGCTGGTTCTAAGGTCCCATTGAAATCGTTTCTTCACACAAAACGCATCCCTTCTTTTGATGCCTCTTGGAGGTTACAGGTGCATCATGCGTCATGCACACGGGTGAAGTCACGTGGGCGTGGTGGCGTCACGTGCCGTGGTGGGGTCACGTGACAGCGTGGGCCGCCCAGCAGAAGGGTCGTGAGGGGAGGTTGCACTGCTTTATCACACTCAGTCATATCCACACGTCGTGTGTACTTTTCAGCCAGTATTACATCAATACAGGACCAGATTGTGAATATCTCTGGAGTCTGTTTGTTATGGCGTGTTTATGCTTCAAAATCCAGTTTTGAGCACATGAGTGGCTGTTTTCGCTGAAATCATGTGACCTTGATGCGTACGTCCCCTGCGCGCGCGTCAGGACGCCGTTGCGTTCACGGTGCGCACGCACATGTACGCGCATGCGCGCAGTGAGCAACGCGTCTCAAAGGAGAGTGTGCTGTTTTTCTGAAGCACAGGAGTTTTGGTCTGGTTCGCACTGGATTTGCCATGCGATGGGTTCCTCTGTGAAAATTGGTGGCGAAGCGATACGAGCGACAACGAGGCTGTGCAGAGTTGAGCAAAGAAGGATGGAACGCATGGCGAACTCAGTGTGAACCAAACCTCATAGAACAAACTCCAAGAAGCTAAAATTGTTCTTGGTGCCACTGTAGTCAACTGAACTATTTTCTCAGGTGAAGTGTGTTGTGTGTACAATTAAATCGTTCACAGAGAACAAACGTAACCCTCCGCTTCCAAAAACTGCAGACCTCGTGCAGTCGGGTGGTGCTTGTCAAACTAACAATTTCCAGCCACACAGATCAAAAACATGGCGGCTCCTCCCAAAACGTACATCTGAAGACTCGTGACGTTTCACATTTTCTTCTTCGAGCATCTCAATCCTGTAGAATGGTGTCTTAGCCCGTTGGTTATGTTTGTTGTGCAATATGGATCGTGTTGAAATCTCGCTGTCCTCACTTCCGGTCGGGGAGGGGGGATTTTTCGTTGAGGTCGTGGTCGTTTCGCGACGCTCAGCAGGGGGCGCTGAGTCTGTTCGGCCACGATGCGTACGTGATGAAGATTGAGTGAAACATTGCAGATACAGAAATATGTGCGAGAGAGAATTTCGTCATTGTCATTGCACTGACGATTGTAAAAGTTGCACTTGTGTTGAACGTTTCCACATGTGAACGCTTTCCCGCAGATCTGCACAGTTCAGTTTCAATGGGTGCTGCGTTGCCAAGTCTCAGCGATGAGGCGCAGGCCGCAACCAGTGTGAAACAGGCGAGGTGCAGCAATTGCGTGTGCTGTGAGTTTCACCTGTTTGTGCTGTTCAGCGGTTGGGGATTGGATTAACCTTATCTCAGCGCGAGTAGCCGAGTATTGTGCACCAGTCATAACGCGTGATTTACAGTGAGGAGGGAGGGCAACTTTTATCACCATATCATCCCCATAACGCATTTTTGCTTTGTTCTTTCTCCCGTAAATTTTTTTTTGTCCTGAAAGGTGGGGCGTGCAAAACACACAGATCTTGTGCGTTTGGTGCAACGGTTTCACTTGTGAAGTTTTTGTTTCCATCGGAAAACGCAGAATGCTGAGGAAATGTTTTTGCGCGAGTTCTTCATCTTTGGCGGAGCAGGTGGCGACTCGTGCACAGGTTTTAGAACTGCAACACGTGTGGTGTTTGGAATGTGGTTGGGCCAATCTCAAGTCTTTTGTTCTTCTCACCCAAAGGGTAATTGAGATCTGAACTTTTGTCATTTTTGCTTGCTGTGTGTGCACTTTTTGCAGAACGCGGAAAACATCTTCCCGAATGCTGTGCTCTCTTGGCTGGCAAATCGAGTTTCGCATTGAGCTTTTTGCCAGTTTCTCCCCCAAACTGCCTGATTTAGTTCACACGTAGAGATCTGTTGCCGCGCGTTGCTTCATGTTGTGGTGGATCCTCTGTTTCAATGCAGGAATAATGTATACAGGATTGTAAAATTTATTTAAGGCGCTAAAAATAAAGGTTATTATCATCACAGTGCTGCTGTTTCAGTTTTCATTTCGAGTCTCTCTCTCCAGCGGATCTTGGGTTTAGGTGTGTGTGGGGAGGGGGGGAAGTACGCTAAACATGGAAAAAATTTACGTGTATTTAAAAGCATTTTGATGCTGAGTGGGGGTGGGTGCGGACCAACAAAATTTTCGCGGGTAAAACCCAGACGACCCCTGGATCCGCTTGACTCCAATCCAGATGCCCCCTGGATCCGCTGGACCCAAGTTCAGATGGCCCGGTGCATCAATTGAGAGCGTCGTCGGCCGCTGAAGAGGCCAAGACAAAAAGCGACTAACGAGGAGGCGGGTTCCTGCTGGTTATCGCCGTGAGATGGATTCGCGAACGTTCAGAGCTGAGTGAGGCTCAACAGTGCGCCGACGGGTACTTTCTGAAGAAAAAGAGTCTTCTGATCAAGGTCCGAGGATGGACGAGATGGGAGGGAGGGAGGGACTGCGTCAGGTTGTGTTGTGGTCGGGAAAAAGTTCTCAAGATCAGGCTGAGAAGATTTTGACCAACAATCCCTTCTTTGTTTTGGGATCACGTTCCAGTTTCTCCCGCCACAGGACACACACACACATACATACATACACACACACACTCATACTCACACACACGCACACACACACGCGCACACACACACGCGCGCGCACAGGCGCGATGTTTTAAAATTAGCAGGAAAAATAACATTTATGAAATTTCAACACAATTTTGTCCAGTTTCAATGCTTTTTTTCCTCTGTGTTTGGCCGATTGTTTTCACTGAAGTGGAAAAACGAGATGACCAGGAGGTCACATGTTGCGCAATCCAAAGATGAAGAAATCCATAGCAGAGCCATAAAACAAAATGGCAGCCCTATATCTGTATAATCTAATATCCATAGTAGAGCTGTAGAGCTGCAAAACAAAATGGCAGCCCCCAGACCTATATAATGGCAGCCCCCACTACTCTCAAGAGCCCAAATGAGATGTTGCCTCCTCGGCTGCCAGCACACAAATGATACTTATGCTGTTTCCCAGGCCCAAAGGCCCTAAACCTGGCATAAATACTCACAGGGGGGTCCCACTGACCAAAAATTTTCTTGTCTGAACCCAGGGGGGGTGTCCCTCAAGACCCAAAATTTCCTAAGTCTGAAACCAGGGGGGGGTCCCTCAAGCCACAAAATTTTCTAAGTCAGAAACCAGGGGGGGTCCCTCAAGACCCTAAGAAAATCAAAAATTTTTTGAGGTCAGATGTGGACCTCCCAGCAAATTTCCCAACAGGGGGGGGGTTCCCATCAGCCAAAAATTTTTTAAGTCCAAAACCCCCCAAAAAATCCTTTTTTTTAGGTCAGATCTGGACCTCCCAGCAAATTTCCAAATGGAGGGGGGGGGTTGCTCAGCGTCACGCATCACAGACAGACACATACTGACAATACTAGTCGCCTTCGCGCGACTAAAAACCACATCTTCTTACATTTCGAAATTGCCGTGGAGGATTCAAGGAATTCCACCGCTTCTGCAGCGAACACTTAACATTTGCCTCGTACTCGCGGCTGCGGCTATTTGGGCGGGTGATGAAACTGCAGTCAAGTGGCTGTGGAGAGCGAGGTCCGCCTGCGAGCGATACGCACAACTGAGCAACACAAACGCGAAGGGCACGCAGCGCACACCAGGTTCGGCAAAAGGCTGTTTTAGCAGCAGGCTCCGTAGCTGCAAAATGTACACGTAACACCTAGCTTGCAGATGCAACTCCCCTCTTTTGGAAGAGTCCTCAGAAGTGAAAACAAACAAAATTTCACACTATTTTTGAGGCCATACCTTGGGTTTGAAAGCCCATTGAAGGTGGATAACTTCAAGAAAAAAAAGAGATTGTTTAGGTTTCTGACTCAAGAAATTGTAAACTCAACTGTTGACTTTTCCAGTACAGGGGAGTTGCATATGCAAGCTACATGTTACTTGTACGTTTTGCGGCTACGGAGCGTGCTGCTAAAACTCCCCAAACATGGAATTTTTGACGTACACGTGGACGTAGACGTAGCAATGACCCTGCAGGGTTTGTCACTTCTCAACTTCAGAATTCCTTTTTGCAACATTTTACAAAATACTATGGAGTTTGTGTCCCCCTTTAATTTGATGAACTGACTTGTTGAAGGGGGAAAACATTCTTGAAATTTGTGTGAAAAAAAATTAATTGATGGTCGCGTAGCCGGCCATCTAGGTCCCGCTGTTGGCTTAAAAACCCTTAGCATTCATGTGTGCGTCTGTCCACACTTTGGAATGTAACCT
>JAAUXT010117837.1_pt1 | contig 21357 bp, 18 predicted proteins | sample 7278171 | NCBI WGS metagenome assembly JAAUXT01 (sample SAMN14350112, study PRJNA611818) | marine sediment metagenome | isolation source: surface marine sediment (1.8m) | place: French Polynesia: Moorea | collected 2018-08 | reverse complement strand
GCTTTGATGCTCAGCATCAGAACTTGGACAGAAGTACGCCACTAAAAATTATCCTAGTCAAGGCACCCCAATTTGCAGGTTATACACGGCCCCAGCATAAAACCTTCGCAGAAAGATTGCCTTGTGCCTCAGAACTGCTGTGGGGATTGAGACTCTGTGCTTCTGAAAGGAAGACACGAGGAGCAGATGAGACGCTGCCTCGTTCCGCTGATCCCATTGTCGTTTCCCAGAGTCAGGCTGGACAACTCTGATCTGTGGGGACAGTTCGTCAGTCTCAGTCCCGCGAGCACGTGTTCGAACACACCGCGTCTGACTGCGTACACTCGCCGAGTGTTTTACAAGTCGCCTCATCAGAGAAAGAGCCCCGATCGTGAGCAGCACTTATGGAAATTACCTGGCTGCTGTTTGCGCAGAAAGGAGGAAAAGTCGTACGAACAGCTGAACTCGGGCTGCGTCTGTACCCATTGCACCCCAATTACGACTCGGAATGGCTTTATGAGTCAATACGTGTGTATGCGAAGCATTTGGCGAGGCTCGGGGCGCGCGGCGCGGGGAGTGCGGCGCATCGACGCGGCGGCGCGACGGCCTTGACGACGCGGGCGACGCGCCACCCGGGCCGGGCGGGCGCGCAGCATGTACGGACCCGAGTCGCTTCTCGCTGCTGACATGTATGTCGAGCAGAAGCCACAGAGCGAGAGCACTATCAGTTTCCGTGTTGTAACGGAAACATTTTGCGTCTCCACCGCGGAATGATGCAGCTGAACCACAAAAGCACAATCTTGAACGTGACCAGGAAGCCAAATCAGGGAAATCCGCCAATCCACTCCTCTGATCAACCGATCTCTAGTTCCCACTGAAAGAGCATTGTGAGCATGTCTCGGGTCTCCTGTTTTTGTGGTTGTCCCCGGTGGCGATGACACCGCACAACACGCTGGGAACTACGAGGGGAATCTCACTCCTCTCCGGTTTTTCGCCGCAAAAAATATGGAAACATGCTCGGATTGATCTGAAATTTTTGCCAACTATGCCAACAAATACAACATGCCAACAGAACATGTAAAAGTTGTCAACAGAACTCTAAAACATTGCAAATAACATGCAGAAAAAGTTCTCTCGGTCCGTTCCTGCGGTACTGGGTCACTGTTCATCACTGTCAGAGTCAGATGAATTTTCTGAAGATGTGTTGTGCGGGAGATCTTCCGGATTGTAGTTGTAACTTCTACCCTCAAAGTACTCGCCTTCTGCTGACACACACTTACTCCACCTCACAGGCATGTCGTACAGGGCTTGTTCAAATTCTTCCTTTGGTGTGCATCTGAGGAGCTTGCGGATTTCGGTCTGCAGTTGGTCAACATTTTGGAACCTCCTCCCCCTGAGCTTGGCTTTGATGGATGGGAAGGCCCAAAAATCGCACGGAGCCAAGTCCGGACTGTATACGGGGTGGGGGAGGAGGTTGATGTTGTTTTCCCCATAGAAGGCCAGAGACAGAACTGAGACATGGACGGGCGCATTGTCCATGTGCACAAAGAAATCCCTGTCTGTTTTGCCATCAAATCCTCCTTTCCACATGATGGGGCATTTCCTGCGAATGCTCTCCTTCATTCTCTTCATGACATCAATCCAAAAATCACTGTCAATTGTTTGACCACGCGGTAAAAACTCCAGATGGACGACGCCCAATGTGTCGAAGAACAGAATTGCCATGGTCTTGCGTGTGGCCCTGTTGCGGATGGCCTTTTGAGGTCTGACACCACCTTTCTGTCTCCATTCTAAAGAATTCACTTTGGTCTCAGGGTCAAACACAGAAAACCAAGATTCGTCTGTTGTGATCACTTTTTCCATCAGGTTCTTGTCAGCACGCAAAGAAGCCAAGTTCTGTTCACAGAGGTTGATGCGGTGTTGTTTCTGATGGGCTGTCAGTATCCTTGGCACGAATTTTGGGCTCACTTTTGACATCCTCAAATCCTTCTTGAGAAGGCGGTGAACACTGGAGCGAGAAAGGCCTGTCTTGGTACTCATCTGGTCTAAAGTTTGGCAGTGGTCCTGCTGAAGAATGGCCTGCACTTGTGCCCTGAACTGCAATCGCCTGCGAGGCCTTCCTGGTCTGTGCAGATCCTTGGTGGGCATGGTGATGTTGCTGTCACGAAATCAGTTGAACCACTCTTGGACTTGCATCTTGGACAAACTTTCGGCACCAAAAACATCCTTGAGACCTCTCCAGATTTCCATAGGCTTTTTCCCTGATCTCTGCAGGAACTTTATCGTGGCTCTTTGCTCTAATCTCCGAGCTAAAGGCGTGTAAGCCATGAAAAGAAGAGCCAGGCACAACAACAGAAACATGCTTGCAAGCAGTCACATCACGGAAAGCAGACTGAGCGACAGACAGTTGGTCACCTGTGCGGCAACTGTGTGACCCAAATTTACTCACAAGGTTGACCAGTGCACACACTAGTCCTACAAGACAGCCCAGAAAAAATCCCAAATGTCTCCGGTCATTCCATCACTCGCAAAATGAGAAAAAACCGGAGAGGAGTGAGATTCCCCTCGTATGTGAGTGCTTCTCAGAGCGAGCGACTTGTGTGGACCAAAGTTTCAGTCTGAATCCGCCACGGCGGCCACACGCAGCCACACGACCCTCAGCAATTTTGTCGTGTGCATCACCCAGTTGAAATTGCGAGAGTATGACCCGTTTGGGAGACTGCCAAGGAATCACTGCTTTTGGGTTGCTGTCGTGCTCATCAATCTCATTCAGTGAAGTCTTTTGCAAGAGGCCGCTCCACAGGATCCAGAGAAGAGCCCAATTTTGTGCCTGTCAGGGCAAGCTCGGCCGCCTGCTCAAACCTAAATCCGCTGGGAACTGGGGTTCTCACAACATCCGGCATGCTTTGACCACAAAATGCACGACATCTATGTCGTGTCAGAAGACATGCAAACTGTTGACGTTCTGATCTTCCTCAAGAATTTGGTAGATTCTGTGGTTTGCTCTTCCAGCTCGAGTCCCGTGCTGGGTCTGCATCACGAACATCGTGGAGGATTCTGTGTCCCTGCAGCGCCAGACGTCGGCTCCGGATCCGAACCGAGCGCGTCCGTTTCCTGCACGCCACGATCGCCGTGTCCTCTTCTCCACCTGGGGCTGCGGATCGTGATCACAGAACCGAACCTCATTTCCCCGGGCAGCCCTCATTCAGCTCTCTCGTGTTGTGGTGTTCTCCCTGAACGGATCCAGTACCACACAATGAGGAACTCATCCAAGTTCTCAGATTCGCATAAAGATTCCACCAGTCAGCTCAGAACCAGAACACACATTGTCCAAGCACTATCGCACGGATGGCGTTTCCTGTCTTGATTTTTTGCGAATCTCGACAGAAACAGCATCTATACAATAGAAATAGTTGTTGAACTTTGTACAAAAGACTCATACTCACCATTTGAGTCTCGATTGCTGTGCAATCTCGACCCTTTCGTGAGTATTCGTCTTTCGTACAGCGTTCAATAACCTTGTCCTCAAAAGTGTGCATTGTGATCAACATGACCTTGAAACAGACATCACGCCCTGTTGACGTTCATGTCGGAACATGACGAGAGGGTCACAAATGAGCATCGTGGTTTGTGACATCCTGTGCGATTCAAAGCCAAAAGATTGATAGAAATTCTGAGAAAACCACTGTGTTGCGTCAGTTTGATGTCATCCATCAGTCTGGTCGGAGTCGCCTCCCACTGATCTCGCGAGAGTCGCCGCGGCATGTGAGGCGGACACGAGACGCCGAGAGCACAGTGGAGCGACTCCGCCTCCCGCTCGTGCACTCCCTGGGTTCATTGACGCGTAATCGGACGGAAACTATTTTGACGGCATGTCACGACAATACAAGACGTACTCGTACGTTGACTTGAAATCAACAGCCTGACATTTGTTTTCAGTCTTGTGAACATCCTTTTCATTGAGGAGGTTCGTGCGCGAGGTCCGGGCGTGGCTCCACATGCGGATGGATTTCTCTGACTCGTGTCACACCAGCACAAGAGGGGGAAATCTGAACCCATGCAACGTCGGAGCCGTTTGTGGAGCCTCCCAACAGTCCGCAGGGTCCGCCCACCTCACCCAAAACTGTAATATCCGCCCACCTCGCTTCACACCTACGTCATTTGTCGAGCGAGGTCCCTTCAGAGTACCCAGTGGCAGTGAGGTTCACGCAAGGTGGCAGAGCAACAGAGCAGTGGAAAGCCAGTCGCCTACAGACTTCATTGAAGACAACCATCAGGTGATTGCTTGTTTTGCAGTTTTCTTTGTGTAAAGTTCCTCAGGGGCAAGCACCCAGTTGTAGTGCGGTAAAGGCACGGTAGGTCAAATGTCCCTGTCCCCAAGAACCCCCTGCCTTAGAGCCCCCCCCCCCAGACTCCCCACCCCAGACCCTCCACTCAAGGTCCCCCTGACCCAGACCCCCCGCCCCGCCAAAACATCACAGTAGCCATTCAGTAAAGTGTGCTGCGTTTTGAGAAAAAACTTCTCAACGGACGGGGAACTTCGCACCGCAGTTACAGTGTACCTGGAGCACTCCATAGGGCCACAGGGATGAATCAAAAGGCTCTGAAACCACCCAAGGTTCACCGAGATTTGATCGTGGAGAGCCTTGTCGAGTCGCCCTGCACTGACAAATAAGCACTCACGTCCCCGGAGTGGCAGGGCGTGTGAAAGACGTGGCCATGTTTCCACGGGAACGCCGCTGCTGGTCACGTCGCTCTGGATGCGGAGCACGTCCCGGCGCGATGCCCCAATCTTCCCCCACATTTGCTCCATTGTCGCGCCGCGCCCGCCGCGAGCGCCGCTAATTGGCCGAAAGGAGCCGAAGCGCTGTCCAAACGTCGCTCCACAAAGTGGCGGCGCGTCCGGCGGCGAGGCGCTCAGGTTCCGGACACCTGATCCTGTTTTCACGTGCGTTCACGAGTTTGTAATTTTCGGCTCAGATTCTTATGCGGAGTACATTTTCGAAGGTGGATATCAAGATGTTCTCTCCTTTCCCACTAAAAGGTCCTCGGGACCACAAGAGAACAGATTTGAGGTTCAGTAACAAACGTGGTTTACTGTGAGTGCATGATCATGCTTTCTTTGAGTGAACGTGGGCAGTGTGTGTGTGTGTGTGTGTGTGTGTGTGTGTGTGTGTGTGTGTGTGTGTGTGTATGTGTGTATCTACAATTTTCATGCGAGCCTTCTGATGTTCACGGCAAAACTGGTGATTTTCGGAGAGCAGAACTGATCCTGGAACCTGCACTTTCATCAACGCAGATCACACAGCCGCGGGACACGAATGTCGTTTTCACGGACAAACGCACCGCTTTCAGAATCGCAACCCGTCCGAACGTACAACTGCGCACGGGAACCGCCCTCGGCTGCGGGAAGGTGGGGCCCCGTGTTCCGGACCTGTCACATGCGGTGGCACTCTCGCATCCGCGCGGCCGTCAGCGTGGGGAGTTCAGGCAAACACAGACTTTTTGCCAACCTGACTCAAGCCAGGTCTTCTCGCTCTCCCGATTGTGGGTCAAGTCCTTGGGAATTAGTGTCTGAGCCTGGCGCTGATTCAGCGACAAGGTTGTAATCTGAGTCCACTCGTCCAGGTGATTAAAACACATGTAATTAGCGAAGGGAGCTTTTGTCGGAGTCAAATTGCTCAACGTGACTGGAGTTGCCTTGTTGCCTGGTGCGATGAAAAGACGACTGAGTCATTGGTCCATGTCGAGCTGGAAATGACCCTTGAAAAAAGATATCCAGATCAACGCCGTTTGTCCGAAAAAGAGTACACCAGGCGCCTGTTGTTCATGTGTCGAAGTGCCAATGGTGCAGATTTTGTGCCCTGAGACTGACTTTGTGATCGTCAGCGGCGCCACCGCGTAAAACCGGCCTCTGTGTCTTGTGGTTCCGAGTCAGGAAGGGGGGGGGGGCGGCCCAAAGAATGATAAGGGGGCGTCACTCCATGGGGGCGGGTGTTAAATTCAAAACAAAATGTTGAAGGAAATAGTTTGTGCCTGCGGTGCAAGTTCGGGGCACACTTGATCTCCGGCGCCAAAGGCTTCAGCTCCGGGATCTGCCCCCGCTCGTCCCCGGATCCGCGTGCGTCCCCGTGCCGGCGCAAGAGCGGGGACAGCGGCAGGAAATGGACACATCAGCGCGAAGCCAACAGCTAATTCCGCGTCAAATCTCATCTGTCGGCGCCGCGCTGCGCCGACACTCGCCGCGCAGGTCAAGGCGCCCGACAATTCACCTTTCTGTTTGAGGAAATGTTGACTCGACCGGGGCCCCCCTGACACTGGAGAAAATGTCAAATTTCCCTAAGATAGGAACAAGGCTGGAGCCCAAAGGTTTGGACCCCCTGACCTGGCAGCCTGCGACAGGCCTTGTGGTAAGCAGCCTCAGATCCAGGCCCTGAGGTCAACATACTGTAGACCTGGGCTCTGGTGAGAAGTCTCAGGTCCAGGCCTTGCAGTGACCAGACTGAGGACCAGACCTTGTGGTCAGCAGCCTCAGGTCCAGACCTTGTGGTCAGCAGCCTCAGGACCAGACCTTGTGGTCAGCAGCCTCAGGTCCAGACCTTGTGGTCAGCAGCCTCAGGACCAGACCTTGTGGTCAGCAGCCTCAGGTTCAGACCTTGTGGTCAGCAGCCTCAGGTTCAGACCTTGTGGTCAGCAGCCTCAGGTTCAGACCCTGTGGTCAGCAGCCTCAGGTTCAGACCGGCAACTTGAGGTTCTGGTTTCTCTGGGATCCGCTCAAACATTGTTCCGCGCAGAAAACAGATTCCTACGACTTGACGGACACCGGGCGACCGCGCTCTCCCGTAACCGCCCCCGCCGCGCGACCCCGCGCCCCGCCGCTCAGACCCGCGCCCCCGCTGCACAGCTAATTACTCCCCCGCGATCCGGGCTGGAGTCCCCGGGAGGAGCCTCCGCAGCTCGGGAGGCCTAATCTCGCGCTGATAGCCCGATCTCCTTCATTTGACTTTGCGCTCAGAGATTATTTCAGCAGAAGAGGCGTTTGTTTTCCAGTGCAACATTATCTCCTTCTGTCAGCAAGAAGCGGACTCACCCGGAGCCTTGAGCACAATGAGGAACTATTTTCAACTTTGCACGAGAAATACGTGCATCTTCAAGTCTCCTTCATTGAAAAAGAAGTTTGACCTGCACTGGTGGTGCATTTACCGCCCGTCCTCTGAAGGCTCCTGACGGGCATCGCGCATGTTTGACACAAATACGACACGACCCAGCGCTGTTGTTTCCGGGGACCGCACTCGCTTCGGACACACTCAAAAAACTAGGATTTCTTTGGAACACACCTCTTTTTGCTCTTTTGTGGTGAATGATAACAGCATTGAGTCGAACACACACACACACATGTGTGCGTGCAACGATACATCTCTTCAGTCTCTAAGGACAGGGCCAGTTGATGCAACTCAAGTCAAACGTCCCGCTGCACCCAGAGCGTCTGTGACTCCCGCTAGACTGACGACATCCAGTTGATGCCTTGAGGGGAACGCGTCGACAGCGCCTGGCTCCGGAAACAGCGAGTGAATGCGATGTCACGCTCTATCCGCAGACACACACGCTTCTAGCGTGTCAAAGCTCCGGGCGGGCGCGGGCGGGGAAATCGCAGCGAGACGCGAGAGTGAGAAATGCCTTTGATTGAGATAGAGAACATGATGCGGAGGAGATAGGAAAACTTCATTAGCTGCAAACAAGGCCAACAGCTGCGTTTGTCAGCGCGACGCGAGACTTAAGCACACGAGCAAACAGCCAAATCGATGACTTCATTCGCAAAAGCCCCGATTAGGTTTTTGTGATATCAAAAACTCAACTTTTGTGCCAGTCAAAAAAGCTTTGGAACGACGAAGTCACCACGTTGTGCGTGCGTGCAAGTTTTGGTCTTGGCTTTCGGTGCAGTAGTGGGTTTCACCACCACACCACACGCGCACGCACACACACACACACACACACACACACACACACACACACACATGCCTGTGTAAGACACGCACGTGTGACATCAGCCTGCCCACACCTCAAACAGTTCGTTTGCAGTTTCACTCAATGTGAACGTATGTGCAGCCTCAACTCACACATTGTGTACAGTGAAGAAAACCTGGCATCAAAACTTTGTCCGGTTTTCTCGTTTTCCAGATCCAGACACAAAACTGGTTTACTCGTGTTTGTGTGAATCAGAATGAAACTTCTCGTTCTTGTACGTGATGTGTATCTGTTACATAATTCTCGTGAAGCCTTTGCTGAGCCTTTGTCGAGCTCGTTCCTCTGGGTCCTGAGCTGCATTTATGGTCGTTCGAGCCGTGAGTACTTTCCATAAAGTCCGGCTTCGTGGTTTCACGAGCGCAATTTCATGTTTTTCTCATTTCGTGAAACACACATCTTTGATCCCGACCACTTTGATCAGCATCTCCGGGAACTTAGTTGAGATCCTTCCGGGAAGCTCGGGGTGGGTGCGCAAGGGCCCGGCGTGAGCATTGAGGCGTGCACGCGCGTGTGTGTGTGTGTGTGCGTGTGTGCGTGTGTGCGTGTGTGCGTGTAACTCTGCAATGCCAAACACAAACACACACACCAGCTCAAATGAACCGTCTGCGTTGACGTGGCATTATTGTCTGGTCTTGTGGCTTTGGGCGACTCTCAGTGGCTGCGGCGCCGCTGTAGGATGGGAGCGGAAACAAGGGGTCCAGGTGAAACAGTGAGGAGTTTCAGCAGAACATGACGCCCTGTGCAATGCTGGGCGAAAGGGCTGACAAATCAAAATCAATTGTCAGAGCCACGTAACTGTTGATTCATGAAAAAGGTAGAATGCTGTTTTGGCGGTTCAAAGCAATCTGGACGAGCTGGAATTGTCAGGGCTCCTTCACTGCTGGTACTGCAGCCCGTGAGGTTCGAGCTGGGCTGGCTCAGCTGTGGTGACTGATCCCGCCTCACACCATGATACAGACCACAACGCAGACGGCAACAACCTTGCAACAGTTCTTTTCATGCCGACTGGCAACAACGGGGGGTTGTGTCTTTCTTTCGGATTCTATGCAAGGACCCCAACGCCAACCCGTAGGATGACAGAAGTTGCCACAAGACGTCGAATATTGCTCACAGGGGGATCTCAGAGTTGACAATCATGTGTACGAAAGGAGGCATTCTTGTTCGTGTCTCCCATCTGGTGTACGGGGAGCTGAACCACTCGAGGGATGAACTGAGTCTCCTGCTCCGGGAGACAACAGGGCAACTAAACCTACCGCACCTTGGAGTGAGGGAACCACTCTGAAGGGTGGACTGAACCTCTCACACCGGGAAAAGTCGGCCCTGGTAGGAATATAATCCACAACACCAGGAGAAACCACAGTCAGAGCTGAACCAGCCCTGGATTGAACTGAACCTCTCAGACTGGACCCTCGGACGAGTTGTTGGAGCCGACACTGCGAGGCTCTTCCCCAATGTTCGTCCGGCAGAACAACGCCACACACTGTACTTCCACCCCAGGTGCAAGCCCAGGCAAGTATCGTATTGCTTCTTGTGGAATTGGCGGATTGGTAAGTGAACCCCAGGACTCGTGTGTTCTTTCCAACGAAAAAACAAAGATGAAATACGAACGATTCTTGACTGATTTTGTCCCCGTCGACAGATGTCAAAACTGTGATTTTTGTTTTTCTTGAGCTTTTGTGAAGTTCTGGTGAAATAAGCAGTGGATTGTTGTGGACGAGTTTGCCTTGTGGTTTTGGGGCTGTATCGACTTTGGAAGCTTCGGTGGTGTTTGCGCCTCCCTCCCTCCCTCCCAAGACGTCGGATCGGCTGAGTCGAGTACGCTGGGGCGAGAGAACTTACCTTCTCGTCCTGGCTCAACATGGCTCCTTCTGCGAAGTTTGATTTTATCCACTTCTGGTGGCAACAAACTCCAAAAGTTTGTTTCCTTTCTCCCAAACAAATGTCGCAATACAGCAGAATCTCAGAGAAACGATGTTTTATCCGTGTTCATTTCGCAAATGTCGCTGGATCCCTCGGGAAAAATTGCGCAGCGGATTGCTTCGTCTCCGGCGAGTTTTTGTGCAGCGTGGTTCTCGTTCTTGTGCGCTTCGCGAAGATAGAGCAAAGACTCGCAGCTTTACCTGTGCACCAACCACCGCATGAAAGTAAACAGCATCCAAGTCATGTGTTTGACTGTGACATTTTCAGCTTCGAGATTCTTGTCTCTTGTCATGTGCGACGACGCAGCCTTTTAAAATACTCCCAACAAAAGAAGAAAAGATATCGCACCCACGGAAAGTAATTTCATGCGCATGCATTAAGTCCGTATACAAAAGCGTTGCACCAACCACAAGGCAAATACAATTAAGTTTGGGGGTGGAACATAGGCCGATGCCTGCAGTAAGTTGGCTTTCTAATCAATAGCACAAGCATTGCTTTGACACAGAATCCTGAGAGAGCTTAGAACACTACCTTGTCACTGCAAACAGTCGTTCCGCAATAAATGTGAAGTCACAATCGCAGTGACATTGAAGCAACATTCGCTAGAGACTCCAATTCGGGGGCTATGTCTCGTACGAGTACATGGTAAAAACAAATTGGGATGTTGGGAGTGGAAATAATGCCAATTGTTGTTTCCTCAGCAGCTGCTGTACAAATAACTGAGTCTGATGAGCGCATCGTGAAGTGCTCGTTGAGGTTTGAGATCGCACACAGAATGCAGGTGCTGATCTCGACCGCTGAAGACCAGTCGCTGACACACACACGGGGTGGGGTAGTGTAGGGCAGGCACAGGACAGAGGTGCAGAGGAGCAAGGACACAGGGCAAGAACGCCTGTGTTTTCTCCTTCAGAGAAAAGCCAACAGCTCACCAAAGTCAAGTTCGTTCTTGGACACAGAAACAGTTGCATTGTTATCATACAGTGAACAGTTGCCTTTCAGGTAGAGACAGATCAACTCTCAATCAACTTGTACTTTGTTTGCAGAATACATCTTGGGTCCAATCTTAGTTCACTGTTTTGCAAGAAAAGACATAAAATATGACAAAATTTTGTCAAACCCTTTGTGTATTTCAGAGAACTTTATTTTTGCCAAGAATATGTCAAGAGCATGAGGAATTGCCAAACAAAATTCTGTCAAAGCAGTTCTGAAAAGTTTAAGTTTGGTTGAGTCAGAAAATGTTTTTCTCTCCACTTTAGGGATTGCTGCTTGATACTGTCCAGAATGGTGCACACCACCTTGGCCAATCTGAAAGAACGCAACCAGAATATTTGGGACGGTTTTGTCACGTGCATGGACGAGTGGTCAGACAGCGCAGCCGCACAAGTGCGCAGCTCCGTTATGGCGGCGAAATCTGCAGCTGAAACCTCCCCCACGAGCAGCCTGTCAAATCCCGTCTCGATGACAACACATACGTGTGTGACATTTGCGTATCTGTCCGACAACATGCGTCTGCCAACAACGTCGAGCAGGACGAGCACCACATCTGTGAGGCGGAGCAGTCCTCGTTCGGAGTCAGAATCCGAACTGGCAACTCAGCAATTCTGCTTGCGGTGAAATTGATGTTGGTTCCAACCAAGTTGTTCAGTTGAAGTGAAAAGTTAAATCAATTTGCAACATAAATTTCTGATTCAAAGAGCCTGGATGTCGTTCTGAAGCTCCCGGCTGCTGTAGAAAGCGTCATCCGGGGCTTTCCTTCTTCTCTCCCTGAAGGAGACTCGAAACCACAGTTGTGTGGGAAGGCAGTCAAATACAGTCATTGAGAGACCAAAGTGGCGTTGTTCGTCGAACAAGAGACAGCGACTCGGTCCAATTACGTTCGGGAGGCAACAACAAAGTGGGTCTGAAGGCGCCTCGCCGCGGGTGAGGAGGAGGAGGAGGAGGAGGAGGAGGAGGAGGAGGAGGAGGAGGAGGAGGCTTCAATCTGCCGCAGACACACTAACTCGTCACGAAGCGCGTCAGGTGTCGCGCGGAAAGACGCTTCTACTCCCGACACTGATGACAAGGCACAGAGTTCCGTCTTCTGGGCATAGTTTTGGTTCCCATGCGTTGACCATTTTGGTTTCAGCCAGGTCAAACACCAAGAAAGGAAGTCGAACAGCTCACACCTGTCGACAAGACACAGGATTTTCCAGATCATTTGTGTTGTGCCTGAATGCCAGTGTCTCCAGGTTTTAGGTCCAACGTGAAACAGCTGTGCACCTCTTGCAAATGTTTCTCTGGGCCTGGTGAAGATCTGATCATTTCAGGTTGAACCTGGTCCTCCTGGTTTGGGTGTCTGGTCCTTTCGCCACAGCGGGTTTGCTGCGGATTCCTGAGTCCGCTGAAGCGACGCGGTCCCGACCCGCGGCTCGGCGACTGCAGCGCGTCGTTAATATCGCGCTGACGCCGAGGGGGAATCGAGTGGCGCAGGTAAACCGGCTGTGAACACAATAGTGAGTCGCGGGGCCGGAGTCGGCGGTGACAGCTGTGGCCCCAAGCCGCTCATGCACTGCCGCCCGCTGCTGACGCTCTCAAACCTGGCGCCCGCGTCGCGTTAGAACGTAGACAACAGGCCTCGCGATGACCTGCTTGATCAGTTTCTGCAGGAGCAGTGGCGGAGCCACCCAGACGGGCCATCGTCCACACGTTCACATGAGACGACGTCAGAACCGGCGATTGGCAGAGGCCCATGCCCTTCGTCTCATACAATTTTCCACGATCAGAATCAAAGATGGTTGTCTGTGGCTTGGGTCAAATCGACTCGCTTTGTGCGTCTGGTCTTTCGCCGAAAACGGAACTTTGGCTGTGAAACCAACAAAACTTTTGTTTCCAACAGTCATATTGTTACAGCGGACATTTACATACTGCGTTGTTCTGTTTGATTGACCAATACGAGCTTGTAATGAAATGTGCGCCAAGAGTTGTGTCTGTGATGTCACTGAAAACCAGATATGGTCAGTTTTTGTGCGCGTTGTATTCTGCACAGATCGACTGATGATGCAGCTTGTTCGTTCAGCTGGACGGATATGGCTCGCACTTTTTGTGCCTATGCTGGACGTTTCGTGAGACTTTCTAAGGGCGCGTGACCGTTCAGAGGGCGTGTCGCCGTGACGCCCATCAGGGGCGTCGGCCGCGCGGCGCCGTCTTTGTTGTGAAGTGGAGAAAACTTTCACAGGGCGCTCTTACACAAGTGTCTGACAGCTCAAGTGATAACCAAGAAGCAACTGATACTCACCCCCGTCTCCCCTCGACGCGGCTCGCCTCTCGCCATTTGTCCTCGAGATTTCCAACAAATATGAAACGAAACCTCGGTCTCAATATTCCGCTCGTATTTCATCTAGAGAGGTGACTTCGCGCTCGTGTCAATGGGAATCGTCCGGAGTGTGACGCTGTGAGGAGGAGCTGCTCGAGCGGGCTCCGGATTTTCCTGGCTTATCCAGTCGAAAGTTCTCCCTGAGCACGTGCGTTCAGCTCCGTATGAGGATCATCTCCCCACGCTGAGAGCTCAACTCTCGGAATCCGCTCCGACGTGCCGTGACTCAGCGAAGCGAGAGCGTTTCGCCTGCAGTCGCCGTGGTCCGCGACAGCGACCTAATGCGCGTGGAACTCAAAATTCTGTGTCCGCTTGCAAATAAGATTGAACACTGGCACTGGCTCTCCTGCAGGTTGAAATGTTGCCCTGTTACAATTTTGTTGTTCCGAACTTGCCTACCAAACCCCTGTTTGTATTTGAACCAAAGTGCTGAATCTCATCTTCCGATGGTGACCCGACCGGGTGTAACGAAATGGCCAGACACCTCAAAACCTCAAAGGAGGAAGTACAGGTGTCTGACCACTTCAAGTCCCACCTGAAACAGCCAAACACTCAACAAGGCTCTGAGTGGCATTTCCAGGGGGTGTCTGGTCATTTCAGTTCAGACCTGAAACCAGGAGATACGGGGTGTTTGTCCATTTTAGGTTGGACCTGAAATGACCAGACACCCATGTCTGGGTAGCCCGTGTCTCTCCACTTCGTTGCACCGGGAGATTAAAACATGTGACGCACAATATGAAGGTGTGTTTATGTCTCGGAGGTTGGGACACGTCTCCCTGGACCCTCCCGAGCACCCTGCGTGATCCACGGAACACACAAACTCCGTGTCAAGTCAAACAACAAGGCGGCACCCGAGCTCGACGGACATCGATCGGGGACGGACCGGGCCGGGCCTCGCTGCAGTTCCAGGGAGAGACGTTCTGCCCGCAGGTCTGCAGTTCGGAGTGGACGCTTCTCGGAGCGCGGGCTGACAGCGGGCGTGCGCCTGCGCCCTGGCGGAAATGAAGCGATGTTCGTTGTCTGGACTCCGCTTTCAGGGAAACGAAAAGACGGTGCGGTCAGTGACCTGACACAAGTGCTGCTGTCTTGACCCCAAAGTCCTCCTGCTATGCCAGGTTTGATCAGCAGGCTGATCAGCAGGCTGGTTCTTTCTTTGGAACGACCAACACAGGGAAGGAACAACTCCCCTCCAGGAACCACACCTGGATCAGCGATGGCGCATACATGATCCACCCCTGTGCGCACATATATCGTAATTAGGGAGGTTTAGTTGCAACACGCCGCGTCCCACGGGAACGTAGGACGCCACGTAATTTTTCACGTGGAAACTGAGTTTGCCACGTACAGTTTTCCGTGTTGATATCACAGCTTTCATACCAACTAAAGCTTCATTTTTTTGGACAAAACCCAAATTCAGCTGTTCTTCCTTCTTACTCTCTGAAATCAAGAAACCATTCAAAGTAGAAGGGTCTCTTCAGAGTTGTCAAAGTTGGTATGTTTGGCACAGATTTTCCCCAAAACACACCAGAAAACGTGGCACCCCTGGAGACATGACGTCGCACGTGAAAAAAAGCCTCACACGTGTTGCAACTAAACCTCCCTAATTTCAAGCTCCTTCTTTGCCCGCCAGTCCCACTTGCTTTACTTCCCCATCGTAACGTGATAACGCGATCACTGACGGAAGAAGCTCAAATGAGAAAACGAATGGATAAAGCAGTAGCGCCTTGTAGATTACGCACGGGTCTACACGGGTCAGGGCGCAGCCGACACCTTCCCGATCCGTGCGGCTTTGAGCGGCGAATTAAGCCTGTCGGTGGGTGCGCGGCGCGGCGGGGGGTTCCACCGAGGCGGGCTCCCTTTACCCCGGCGGGAATGCGCATCGGGGCACCGCCCGCGGGGCTCATAATTCCAATCTGGCGCAGTTGAGCTGCAATCACCTCACTGTGCAAACCAGAACACCGCGAAATAAAACAACCGCCCAAGAATCCCTGTGCGAGTACACGGCGTGGGGGCGTTCCCACCCTGCTGCAGGCCCCTCGTGACACACGCGAACCTGATTCCTCGGGACGACACTTAATCTCCACGGTCGGCAGCACGTTGTGTCAGGTTTGCGAGAGGACCTGGAGGCATTGTTCTGCTGGCCGCAATTTTCACGTCAGCAGTTGCTATTTTGCAGGTGGGGAATAAAGGGCAGCGGGTCACTTCAGTCCGAGGCTGTACACACAAAGAATCTACCACTCCAATTGAGACCTGAACGACAAACGAATTTTGAATCTCCCGAGCTTGCCTCTCTCGCACCTGTTTTCAGAGTGCTGGGGGAACCTGTGTGAGTGATCTGACAGTTTCACTCCCAGCGAGAAGTGAGAGAAGATTCCGAGCGTTCTCGTCGGCCTCTCCGATGCGCCCGATCTGCTGTTTCCTCCCGATACATCATCGCGATGCGCACCGCGGGGCCGCGCGGCTATTTTAATGAGGACGTGTCAACCTGCGCCCAAGGTGACGGAGAACATTGTTGAGAACGTTTTGAAGTTGAGTCGGAGGTCAAATCCTTCTTTGGGTCAGCTGTGATCGGAGAGTTGAACGAGAGTCTTGCTTCGTGCGCGCTCAAGGTTCCCTTCCCACAGCCAGAGACACCCACTTCGTTCACTGGAAAAACACTTTGGCTTGTGTGCGTGTGTGTGTGTCTGTTTGTCTGTGGTTGCCTTTCGACTGCTCCACAAAACAGTTCAGCTGTTCAGTTTTCAATTTGCCCCCGTGCATGATCTTCATGCCTGCTTCGCGAGACACAAAAGACTCCACAGAACGTCATCACAAATACAGCATGGCTAAACACCGACCGGACTTGGGAGGCAAGTCCATCCCTGGACTCGACGGAACTGTCTGACCGAGCGATTCCAGAGTCATGCACATGCAGGTGAAGATTCTCACCTCGATCTGTTCTGGTGGGCTGCGGACGCAGAGGCTCGTCAGAAATGGCGCAGTTGCCACAACGGGCAGCATCATTTTTATCATTCAGGGATTGTTATGTTTAATTGGACACCTCAACTCGACTCGACACATGCGACATGAATTGCGCTCATCACAACGTGTCTACAAATGACATCCATATCAGCGGGTGATTCCGCGAGTCATACAAATGAAGTCAATTGCATTCGAAAATGCGGAAACTTGGCTTCCCAGCACCATGACTGCCAACAGCATGTGAAGTGTGTGCAGCCGCTCAACAATGAAGAGATGTTTGGATACAGAGAGCGGAAGGTTCGTCCACAGAGACCCCAGCCGCACCGCGCTCCCGGTATCCGCCTGCGGACAAAAACGTGAGATCGAGTGGACGAGGTGCGGCACTTCAGTTTTACAGTCCATCCTCCGCGTGAAATGCTCGAGACTTCGTGCGTTCCAGACCTGCAAGGTTTCAACACGAAGTTTCGGTGCAGAGACGTTCATGTTGGGTGTATCGGGCGGGCGGGGAGTCGTGGGTGTTGCATCCGCTCTGCAGTGGAGCGTGCAGGAATCACGCTGCTTGAGACCCTCGATCCATTACAGATAGCGATACGCTCTCAACGATGCTCCGTCCGCCTTCACAGTCAGAAAACCAGAGCTGGAGGAAACAGAGAGGGACAGAAAGACAGAAAATCATGGCAATTTCTTTCACAAGTGGTCATGCCGTATGTTGGCAGAGGGTTGAGAGGGTGAAGGAGAGAGGAAAGAAAAGCAAATGCAAGACAACAGAAAAATGGAGAATTCTTCTCCCTTTGCTCCCTCCTGTCTCCCGCTTGTCTCAGCTGTTTCTGCCTCTGTCTGTCTGTCTGTCTGTCTGTCTGTCTGTCTGTCTGTCTGTCTGTCTGTCTGTCTGTCTGTCTGTCTGTCTCTCTCTCTCTCTGTCTCTCTCTCTGTCTCTCTCTGGCTAGTTTCACACAAGGTACAACATTCTGTGGAAGCTCCGTTCAGCTTTTGACGTCTTGGAATGCAACGCGTAAACGCATCTAGTGAGGAAGAGGCCTCTCCTTGCTCTCCAAGACGACATGACTGTCAGATGCGGTGAGAACTTCTGCCTCACAGAGAGACATCACAATTGCTGTCATTTTACCTGTCTCTGTTTTGCTTGGCCCAGACAGGTTTCATTTACAGAAAAGCAAACTCGCTTGGAGTGGAACGACAGTGCACATGACGTCGGCTCGTGTTTGCCCGCATCCATTGACACGTGACATGTTCCGATTGCAACAAAAGAAAGCGCCCAGAGCTTCCGTGCCGAGTCTCGCCTCTGAGAGCAGCCAACGGAGCTGCGTCTGTGGGAACAATGCAACGAGATGGACAATCGGGTTGTTCACGGTCAATTGTGCACCTGGGCCCCGGTTCGTCACGACGAGCGCCGCTCCTCTGATTCCCGCGTCGTTCACGCTTCCACTCCAGTTGAACGTTGGATTCTCTCGGAGGTTGAGTGGTTAAAGTCGGCAGGGAGTGCCAGGCTTCCTTTCTGATGGCCCCAGATTGTGGTTGTGCAGATGAACAAGAATTCGTTCCATGAAGTTGGGAGAGGACAGCGCAGGTTTCACGTGAAAACAGCTTGTGGGTGAAATTTTGCGAACAAGAACTTCAAAAGACTCGAAACGATGAGTCCGTGTAAGAGGAATTTTGCTCGGCTGCATTCACCATTTGAACAAAACAACAATGGCAGAGGCGTTGTTGGGCTGCACGCCCGCGTAAATGAACCACACCAACATCGCCGCAGACCCCGGGCGTTTCGGCAACGCGTGTTGCGCGTCAGCATGTTTTGGTGGGTTTGTTTGGAACCAAAAACAAACACAACAAAGCCACCATTCCTGAGCACTGGAAACGACACAGTTTCTTGTGGGAAAAGCTTTTTGCAACAGATGATGGCGCAACCGGAATTGCACGAAACTCTGGAGATAGAGTTGCTCATCATCACGAACATCGCAGTGTTCAGGGCCCCACAGTGGTTTATCCTGCACTCCATGTTGATCACGGATTAGTCACGTCTCATCGGTGGGGCCGGGATCCAATTCAAGGGAGCCGGTGCACCTTTAGGGGCCCGAACACCAGGGACAAAACAGGGAGCTAAAGGGCTCAGTGAAAGCCAAGCCAAGCCTTGTTGGCTGCAACCCTCATTGATTCGCTGCAGCATTGATGGTGAATCCCGTCAGGAATTTGGCGGCTTCTTTCACCATTCAGGAAGAACGGTTAAACTGTGAGCGTCGCCTTCTCAGGGTCAGCCCCAGCCTCCGTCATTTCCTGACAGACTGGGCCTCGTACCCCGGTCCTGGATGCCTTGAGATTTGCAGCTGCAGCGCAGCTCCGTGGAGAAAGTCTGGACCGAGCCCGCTTGTTGCTGACGGCATTTCAGCATTGACTGAGCCGAAGCATGCAGGTGACACGGTGAATCCTGTCGACTGTTGACATCTGAGTGTGTCAGACTCAAGCAACATGAGACGACCACTTTGAGTTTGATTTTATTTTTTCCATTTGTAGTTCACAACACTGATATTTTTTTGGTTATTTTTTGTGCGAAGACAGCTGATAACGAAAGCTTGTGCGTGCGTGTGAGCGGGGTGGTGGTGGTCGAGCACAACTCCGTCTGCGCAGGCGGCGGCGCCGACTTCATCGATGCCGACCGGAGCTGGGTGCGGGTGATACCAGGGTTTCTGTGTCTATAACGTGTGAGTCACTCAGTCCTGAGATGGATATTCAGTCTCGTCATTCACGTCCTCGTTCTGGTGCGAGTCCTGCAAATACCTTGGCACTTCACCAAGTTGGTCGGCTCCAACATTCACGCAGTTTGTGAAGCTTGTCGTAAATTTTTGGATAAACACACAGAGAAAAGTACGAATTGTGTCAGACTAGCCATTCAAATGACTTGAGTGGTTGTGTCCAAACACATTTTGACAAACGCGGCCTCTGGGAAGCCCCGGTCGTACCTTCCTCGCGTCTCACGTCGCGCGTCGCGCCCTCTAGTGTTTCTGCGCAGCGACGAGGTTGACGTCGCAGAAGTCGTGGTGGTAGTAGTGGCCTCCGCTCTTGAAGTGCGAGGGGCCCGAGTTCTTGGAGCCGGGCGCGCACTCCATCCTGTAGGCGTTGCCGTTGCTGCACATCACGAAGCTGCTCGCGTCGTTGTAGTAGTACCCGTCGTGATCGCACGCATCTGCAACAGCAGAGGGCGCCAGCGTCAACACCGCCGCCTGACGGAGCCGCCCGAATCGACGCCGGCGGGAGCAGCCGAAACTGAAGCGGACAGCGACAACACTTGCGCATCAGCAACTTTCTTCTTTCTTCTTCAGCAACACCATTTCCAGGGGTGCATCTTTGGGTTGGTCTTGAGGGATCGACTTGGGGGATTGTATCAAACTTTTATCAACTTGTATCAACAATCAAAAAATAAGCAAATTGAACGATTTGCGCCTGGCGGCGCAGAAGAGGAGAGCAAATTGATCCTGTGAAAATCAGGTGTCTCCGAGTCCTTCGTCCCCTGAATCCACCTCAGATATTTGTGCGTGAACTTTGCGTGACAACAATTGTCAGTTAGAAGATTTCAATGGCCCGAAAGACCACAGTGGGACAACGTGGTTCAAAGGTATTGCGAAGAATTGTCAGTGAAAAGAACACGCTTTCCGCACAAGTATATACTTACTTGAGTATTTGCCGTGGTACACGTAAGACTTGCCGTACACCCAGGCCGGGTAGTGCCCGTAGTTGTAGTGCCCGTAGAAGCCGTAGTGATAAGCCGGGTACCCGTGATGCCAGTAGTCGCCCCAGTAGCCGTAGGGCCAGCCGCCCCAGTAGCCGTGTTTGTGGTAGGGCGGGTAGGCCGCGGTCAGGGCGACCAGACCCAGCAGCACGAGGCACAGCACTCCCTTCATAACTCCGCTCAGTGGGTGGAACCTTCCGCTTGTCAGGGCAGCAGCAGCAGTCGCGAAGACGAGATCACTCGAGTGAATCCAAATCCCGTGTGTCCTTCATCCGGATTGCGGTCCGGCTTATATAGTGGAGGCAGGGCTGGATTTGGGCCACTGCCTGTGGTTTGAAGTCACAGATGTGAGTTGCGACACGAGTGTTTGTGGTCACCGCCCGAGTTCCACCTCCAACTTCTGCTGCCAGTCTGATCCCGGGGTCAGGGCTCGCTTCACACGACAGGTTAAATTTATGACCTCTTACGCATGCGAAATTTCAAACAATAGATTCCCAGACCAAACAGAAGAGATAGTGACATGGCGAATGGATTTTACGTGGGTGGCAGAGGTTTCATGAGTGCGTTCTCATTTGTCACGAGCGCTGCTTTCTGTCGTCTGCTGCGTGTGCACTTCCTTCTCCATTGTCCAACACTTGATTCCGGTGTGGCAGTAAAAGTTGACACGGCCGCATCTTGCCCCAGCTCGAATCTCAACGTGGCGGCATCTGCGTGAATCCCAATAGGAAGCACATCATCACTGAGAAGAAGCTCTTGAAATCTTGGACTGTGTGACAAATTCGTTCTTCGTGCAGAAAGAGGATCAAATCGTGACTGAGGACCAGATTTCCTTTTTTCGCATCGTAGCCCGCACACTCACCTTTGTGATGGCAATCTTCTTCACATTCAAATCCCTTGGATTCTTTTGCACAAGGGAAAGAAAACATGCGCGTTGAGACTGCTGGACCAGTGTGAGCGAACAGGGAAGTTTTGACCAAAACAGCAAAAACCTTTTCCGTGTCTTTGACTGCTGACAAACACATTGTCGAAGAAAGACTGTCAGACCTCACAGTGAACGTCGCAGGTGAATCGGATGCACCAGAGTACTGCAACGAGTTCGTGGTGAAAAAGCGCAGACCGGTTGAGGTGTAGGTCCCCCGCGTGCAGACCGGTGTCCACGGAGGACCAATGGTCCGCAAAGTCAGCACCTCTTGTTGTCAGGCAGTGACGGACATCGCTGTTTTCGTCCACTTTTCACTTTTCAGTCTTTTTAGGTGATTTGAGGAGCTTAACCGATTTGTGAGCTTTTGGAAAAAGCGAGCGAAATCGGAGTGAGCGAAATCAAATCACCTATAGGCAGCCTCTTCCAAAAGTATGTCAGCAGCAGTTTCATGGTCAAGAT
>JAAUXT010088873.1_pt1 | contig 21358 bp, 25 predicted proteins | sample 7278171 | NCBI WGS metagenome assembly JAAUXT01 (sample SAMN14350112, study PRJNA611818) | marine sediment metagenome | isolation source: surface marine sediment (1.8m) | place: French Polynesia: Moorea | collected 2018-08 | reverse complement strand
TTTTCAACTTTTTTGTTTCTCAACCGATTTCAACTTTGATCACAGATTCTTGGAGGGTATCACTGGGGGAATCTTTGTGATGTGGTTTTGGTGGATATTTGAGATTTTTTTTTTTTTGCCTATCGGCTCAGTGACCTAGTTTCCGAGCGTGTGACCTACTTTTTATGCAAATGAGGCTATGACGTCATAGGTGCGTCAAGAATCCCGCGGGAGAGGGAGAGGCAAGTTCCAAGTTCAAATCACGCGAGTTCGTTCGAACTATTTTTTGGCGTAGGAAGTAACTTGCTGTGATCCCGCCAAAAATTCATACACACACACACACACACACACACACACACACACACTACTCACCGAAGACGGAGTTGGCGCCGAGCTCTCCTCCGTACTTGACCATGCACTCGCCCATGAGTCCCTCTGGCTGCGGGTAGAGGGCGCTCTTCGCCTGGCCCCGGATCTTCGACAGACCCATCACTGCAGAGAGCTTCGCGCGAGACGCTGCAAGCAGAGAAACGAGAAAACGCGTCAGTTGGGGCGTCGACACGAGAAAACACGAGTTCATGGCATAAACGCGCGAGTCGTGGGCGCAAACACGAGAAAACACGGGAATTTGGGGCAAACACGTGGGTTGGTGGTAAAAACACGTGATGTTCACCAGGACTTCCTTCGTGTTGAGTCCAATGTTGGAGTTGTCCACCCCCGCCCCATTTAGAACGCAAGATTTCAGGATCTCCCCCCCCCTAATTCAACCCTGGATCCGCTGGAGACAAATTTCGCTGCTTGTTTTGATGGCTGAAGCAAAGAGGCCCCCGCGCCGTAAAACGAAGATTTGTGGAACCTGCGAACGAAGCTGTACATCCTGCGACGTCGTCAGTTAATGTCGCGAAACCTTTTAACCTTACACGGGTGCGCGTAATTTTCTGAAGACATAAAGTGACGCTGTGTAGGCGGAGGCAATATTTTCTCCCGCAGCAGCAGCAGCTTCGTGGCAGCGAGGCACCCACTACTGGGAAGGACCAGCGCAATGGCTCCCTATTTTCGACACATGCACAAACGCTGAGTGCACACGCACACGTCACACACACACGCACACACACACACACACACACAGAGAAAGCGCGCGCACATGCACACATACAAATGCACACTGTCTCTTTATCTCTCTCACAGAGAGAGACACGCGACAAGGAACGTTGAACTGTCCCTTTTCAACACCAACACAGAACACCACTTTTGCTTTCTGCTCCCAAAATTCTGAATCACAAGCCAACAGCGGGAAACAAAGCCCCTCCAAATCTACAATTTCCCCTCCGTTGTCTCCCCCTCTGCTGAAATCAAAGCGCACAGCAGCGCGCAGTCGGAGAGACGCTCCAATCCGGGACGCTGTTTGGGCGGCGTGACTGCGCATGCATCTGTCTTCATCACCCGCCAGTAGTGCAACACCAACCCGACGCGCCAAGCTGCCGGTCCACAGAGAGAGGGTTATCTGTTTGCTGCAGCGCCGTCCATGCAGCGTGCAGTGTGTGTGTGTGTGTGTGTGTGTGTGTGTGTGTGTGTGTTGACAGCTATCGACATGGAGGAAATGCTTTGTTGAGTTTGCCATCTACGAGTACACAGCTTGATTTCGCGCTTGCCTTGCTCTTTGCAGTTGATCAAGAAACAACCCAGCACCACAACTACAGAGGCCAGAACCGCACCCTATCCCAAGAACGGCGTGGGGGGCAAAATAGCGCTGCTGCAGCCCTCCCCCCCCCCCCGAGCTGTGTTCAGACCACTGGGCGCAGCACGACTACAAGTTCCGGCAGCGGTTGGGCCTCCCGTGGATTGAATTAATCCGGCATTGTGCGATCGCGTGCGTCTTGTATGGATCTGGTTCCATGCGGATCCGCCCAATCCAGAGTCTCCCTCCCACAGGGGCCACTGACTGACATGCTTTCGTGACGCACACCCACCATTTATTGCACCTCCAATTCGCGCCACTGTGAACAAATGAGCTGCTGCTTCTGAAGCTGGGTTCACGTCAAATGCGTCACGCGTCATGCATTGCGTCATGGCGACTGACCCTCGAATCAACCTGGAGGTTCAGCATCACGTTCTGCGGCTGTTTGAGTGACGCAGATTCTGCACTGCGTCGTCGCGACCGAAGGTGGGTTGACGTCAGAAGCGTCACGCGTCACGTAGTGCGTCGTTACGTCTGACGCTGGGCTCACGCAGGACGTGCCACACCTGCGTTCTTGCGTCCAATATTTTACGAACGCAACACGTGACAAAACACACGACCCACCCAGTGTGAAACAGGCAGGAAATCCTGCACCAGAAGCTTCATCTGAAACGCGGATGTCTATGCGGGATTACACGGAGCTGTCCAGCCGCCCCCCCCCCACAACCTCCTGCCTCTCCCCCCCCCACCGATCCATCACGGGTTGATTCCACAGTGGAGCCGCGACATCGCGAGCCGACACTTCGGCCGATCGCCTCGTGTTGTGTCGCGACTGATTCGGTACAGAGCTGCGGCAATGGAGCATGAGTTCTGCCCCACAAGCACAAAGTGTCTCGTTTTCCTCAAAGAGACACGAGGTTGCAACAAAATATTTTGTCGCTCTTCATATTCAGTATGTTTGGCAACAGACATGGGTGGCTGATTCCAGACAATGTCAGACGAGCCAATTCTTTTGTCCTTCTCAGTGCAGACTGGCCAATGGACTTGGCTGCTGAACATGCAGTGACAGAAAATGTTGATACTCGTACATGATTTGCACGCGAATCAAATCCTGTCATTTCCCCAATGCAAACATTTTTCACAGTTGCGCCCGAACTGAACCATATCCCAGATCTGTTTCTGCAGTTTTGCACAAAACGTTTTCCTGTTGGTAGAGGAGCACATGAGCTCGGACTGAGAACACCGACTCCCATAAGATTCGCAGGAGGCTCTCACTCAGTCCACAGATTTTCCCGCCATATTTTCCCGCGGATGAGGAATGGCGCCTGACCGACCCTGCGTCAGGTGTTGCGCCGCTGCTGCGGATATTACTTCAATATCGCCCCAACACCAGAGAAACGCCGAAGCGCCGATCGAAAACCTCCGACGTTGTGCGTACAGGTCTCCAGGGTTGGAAATGGTTCGCTGCAGACTGAACGTTATCCATCTCAAAATCTTTCACAAAGTACCCTAGAGTGGGTGCAAAAAGCGACCAAATAGGGCGCTGTTTTGATGCTGGCACGTGTGCGCCCAGGTCATACCGGAAACGGCCCAACCGGAAGCGGCGTCGCCAGCGCCATGCAGACCGGAAGTCAGTGTCGTCTATCACGCACGACTGTTGAGCACCAAGTCGCTCTCGAGCGGAAATGCAACGCCGACGTTGGAGACACGTGACGCCACGGAAAGAGACGCACAAACGACGGAAATAGGACGTTCACACGACGGAACGGAAATGAAACGCTCATACGACGGAAACGGAAGCAAGACGCCTTCACAACGGAAACGGAAACGGAAACGAGACGCCCACACAACGGAAGTAAGACGCCCACACAACGGAAATGAGACGCCCACACAACGGAAACGGAAACATGACGCCCACACAACGGAAACGGAAATAAGACGCACACACAACGGAAACGAGACGCACACACAACGGAAATGACACGCCCACACCACGGGAAAAAGACGCACAAACGACGGAAATACGACGCCGGCGACGCCCCCCTCACTTCGCTCCGTTCTCAATGAAAACGGACGCGCGGATGGCCGTAGTTTCTACCACCACCATCCTCCCCACGAAAATTAACAACATTCGAGAAGCGCAACTTGTTTTTCAAACCAAACAGCACACATTGTTCAAGTTGTTTTTGTCTCCGCACTTGGGCACGCACACGCCCTCCGGTCTCATGGGAGATCAAGTTTCTGGCGCAAAGCCGCTCTTTTCGTGTGACAGATTTTCAGCATCTCCGTCACGATTTCAATCACGCTCCACTCAAACCACCAACACCTTCATTTTCAATTGTGAACACAAAAGCGTTCCTCACGTTGGTGACGTCCGAGTTTCACGTCCGAACGTGAATATCGTTGCAGATGTTCTTCCTCGCCCACCAGCACCCCTCCTGGAACACACACACACACACACACACAAACACATGCAAAAACACACACACACACACACACCAGCGCAGTGAAAACAGCTGGACAGACGCCCCTTCCCTCCCCCCGTAGAGACTTGGACGTCTTGACGTCGCTGCACCCAGTTCCTTCACAGTAATTTGGACAACAACGCTGCACGTCGCGCCACCGGCTGAGCGCCACCTGACCGACGTCAAAAAATTGACGTGTGCCATTTGTTGAGGCCCACATTTTTGGTGCACGGCACCACAGTGAAAGGCCCCGACCTCACACGTGACACCAAAGAACGCGAGTTTACTGCAAACTCTCGCCCAGATTCAGATGACACGTGGTCACGAACACTTGAATGTCAAAGTGATTCTTGACTTTCACCAGAGAGAATCCAGGGCAGCACACAAACTTTGCTGTCTCATGAAAACTTCCCTGGGCGCAGCGTCTTGTTCCCTGACAACAATGACCGTGTTTCTGTTGCGGGTGAGGCGTTTCAGCTTCAGAAAGCAAGTGACGCAGATGGCAGGCTGCTCGGAGAGCAAAAGCCTTATCTTGAATAATCAAATGGAAAAGCGTTCTTTTCCCGCGCACGCATAACGAGCTTACGCACCTGCTCGCAGAACACAACTTCCAGTTTCCTTCTGCAGAAAGGGAGACTCGTCATGCCACCAGTTTCCAAAGTCACTGTTTCGCCAGATTCTCTTTTGCAAACCCAAAGTAGTGTCTGCGTTTTCTGCTTTGGTGGTGTTGCAGAGTTCAACTCGCCCGAGGGCTGTGGGAATACCAGTGAAGCCTCAGGGGCCAGGAGGGCCAGAAGGGCCAGCGCCAACCCTCTGTGCTTCGGTTGGACCCTTTCCTCTCCTCACATCTTACGTTGTTGTCTGCACGACAGATCCATGCAGAGCTGCCACCAGGGGGAGCATCCACTGGAGAACACCAACCATGCCGAGCTTGTTCTGTCCGTCCGTTCAAAACAACACTTTACCCAGTCTTGCACATACAACACCTTTTCCAGAAGCAGCTTCCCTTCCCGCAGTCAGCGAGAGACACACAGCACCTCAACTGCAGGTGTGCGCGGGACAAGACAATTAATTAGCAGCTCGAGGAAAACCGGGCGGTTCTGCGGAGGAATTTACACACCGGGCGTCAGTCTCTCCGTCAAACCATCCCGCCTCGGGGGGGGGGGGAGGGGGAGGTGCGGTGAGAAGTGAACAATGAAGATGAAGAGATTGAGTCGAAAACACCTGAGCACAGCTGTAAATGGTGGAGAAGCCCAGGTTTACGGAACATCAACAGGCGCTGTGTCGCTGAGACCGAAGGCGCACTGTGTGGGTCAGTCCATCCGTGGCGCACGCAATGCGATTGGTGGAGCTGCGGCTGTTTCCAACAGACCCGGTGAAAATAGAGTCAACAGCCACTGTGAGGGACGGATCCAGGGACGCCCTCTGGAGGGGCCCGGCCGCCTCCCTGAGCACTGGAAAAAGAACCTTAACGCCTCCACCCGTTCCCCGCGTAATTTTGTGCAGTTGATGCCATTCTTTTCATTTGTCCATGTTAAATTTTTGAAGCTGAGGTTGGGTTGGGTCCTCTCAAAGAGGGCAGGGCCTCCCTTGACCGGATGCTGTGGTTCGACCCAAGCTATATCGCTGAGGCTGTGACGTCAAACCCCGTAACGACAATTATCACCCACGTCGATGCCAAAAGTGTCGCCGTGGGCGATAATTGACGTCCGACACGACTGTCGGTGATCAGGAGAACTGTCCTCCTGCCCACCACGTCCGCGCGTGAATATTTCAACAGCTCCGGGACAGCTTCACATCTCTTCTCAGCATGTTGGCGCGTGTCCACACAGCTCGCCGCTGGACGGCTGTCGTGACCCCAATAAGCCGAGAACAACGGCTAATCTGGCAGAGGCGACGCCCCGTAACGCCGGGGGCGGTGCCTGGGGCATCCCCGGCGCCGGCGTCGTCCGTGGAGTTGTGACGCCAAAGTCGTGACCTATTCTCCCGCCACCGCCCGCCGCCGCCGCCGCCGCCGCCGCCGCCGCAAGAGGACCCTCCGCGGGTGTGACGCCTGGGTCATGGCTGGGGCGACCCCCACCCTGCGAGCCGCCGCCCTCCCTCCCCAGGCAGCTCCACACTGAATGAGTTGTGTTTTTTTTCAATGCTCTCGTCAATTGACGTTGCTTCCCTCGCGACCTGACCATCCATTGGCTTGTACAGGCAGGAACGTCACGCGTGACGCGCCCAGTGTGGGTGGACACCGCCTGTTACTTCCAGCTGCCTACGAGCGTACACTGCAGACAGTCGCTGCGCCCCAAGACAACGATCTGTCACGGCGCTGTCACGTCCACACCCACTTGTCGCTCGTGGGGACAAGGCGGGCACTGCTTCGGGAGGGAAACGTGTGATGGTGGGTGATTCTGCGTGTGCGTAAGAGTTTGTGCGTGTGCGTTTGTGTGCATGCGTGTGTGCAGTGCTGTTCGTGTGTTGGAGTGTGTGCACATCCAAAGCTCGTGAGTGAAAAGATTGTGTGCGTGCGTGTGTGCGTGTGTGTGCAAGAGTGAGGACGGTGCGCGTACTCGTACACGTGTTCCCGGTTCGTGCAACACGCAACACCAACATCATTGAACATGGTAAATTTTCCAAAGTTGCCTGTCACAAGCAGACGCAGCGATCCCCTGCTGCCAACAAGTCTCTTCTACGAACGGTTTGGGACCCTATTTCCCGTGCGCAGCAGCCCATTGTGAAGAACAGCGAGCCCGTCAGAGCTGCCACCCGTACAAAGAGCCGGCCCAGACACCGCATGGTGATATCCACGCGCGCGTACCAAAGGGGACTGACTCGTGGGTCGGTGAGACATAAAGAAGACAGATTACGTCTGTAAATACGCTCCCCGCTGGAGATACGGAGGGAGATTTAGAGCCAGCGCCCTCCGGCAGGGTGACCCCTTCCCTCAGATACCGGAGTCACGTGGTAACCCGTCTCCACCGTCCCTGAGCCGTCTGTGGGGAAATGATCCGACAATGTCGGCACTGACAGTGAGATGTAGCTGCAGAACTCAAGTTTCACCGACGTGAAGCTGTCACGTGAGCCTCAGGCCTGGTGTCATGAAATAACCAGACGCCCCCTACTTCCGGAACCAGTAGACATAGGTGTCTGGTCTTTCACTCATCAAAGCTCCTGGTACTGTTTGAGAAAGGTTCCTGGTCATTTCAGGTTTGAGCTGAAATGGCCCGACACTCGTAATGGCCCAGTTGAACCGTGTCGGAAATATCCGTATCTCGTCATACCCTGGGTTTGAAACTGAGCAAGCGTCTGGAGAACAAGACGAAAATGTACACCATACCCCTCCACCCTGACGAGCACGCCGCAGTACGGAGCAGCCGACGCGGATTTCAATTTCCTGCATTCATGCAATATTCACGACGCTCATCCGCCGTCGGTCGGAGAACGCGCTGCTGCTGACGACCGCGTCGGGCTCAGTCAAGGAACTGTCATCTGTGCTTCACACCGGGTGCGCCTGCGCACGACCACAGCTTCTGCGACGTGATGCACCCTGAACCAGTGCACGGTGGGGTCGGGACCTGTCTGGGTTCCTTACGGCATGAGTTGGCACACCAGTTGCACTAAGGCATGAGTTGGCACACCAGTTGCACTACGGCATGAGTTGGCACACCAGTTGCACTACGGCATGAGTTGGCACACCAGTTGGCACGTCAGTCTAGACGGGACCCATCTGAGATCCTGGTGGCGTATCATGTGACAGTGAGCGTACCAGTTTGGCACTCAGTCAGTGTGAACACAACTGTGTGCTTACCCCACTGCCATTCCCTTTGCACAGGTGAGCCTCTTGTGGTGTGACCTTGGTGTGCGCACGCGCTGCGCATGCGGTGTGAACCACGGGGTGAAATCCCCATCTTGAGAGCGCATGAATTCTGCATGAGCCTCGGCCTCTTCAGCGCCCGCTGTGTCGCTCCCTCCCCCGCTGTGTGTGCGGAGAGACTGTCGACTCTCATCCGAGTGAAATGGAACTTTATGTCGAATGCGACTGTCCAGCATCAGTAAACGAGCGCCTGGAATCTGAGGTGGAGTTTTGTCTCAGTGAGCGTCAATTCAACAGTTCCATCTCTACCCAGAATTCTCGGACTCTGAAACAGGGAGACCCGGGCCTCAGAATCCAATGAGGTTGGAGGCTTTGGGATTTTCAATTCGGATTCTCGGGTGTCAAAAAAAAAAAAGAAAAAAGAACGGAACATCCACTCCCAGACGCATCGCCTGGTGCAGAGGTGTAGCGCGCGACGCATCCAGCGCGACATTCCTGCCAATAGTGTCGCTGTTGCTGGTTGCACATGGATTTGAGAGGGGACAGCACACCACGCACCCAACGCGCATGATGACTGGGGCCTTGACTGTATGTTGAGCTGACTCCCGCCCACGCTGCCGCTGTCACCCAGCCTGTGACAGCTCATCATGGAGAACTCTGAGGTCTCCCCACGTGGGGCCCAGGGCCCTGACCCTGACTGGCAGAAACAACTCAACTCCGGCGGAACACTGGACTCGTGATCATGAAGCAAAGACTTGTGTGATAGGGAAAGCACGCTGACAGGTGAGAATTCACACAGTCGTATCGGGGGGACACATGTTCAGGGAGGAAGCTTCATCATGAATGCTTCACTGCTGTGGGATTTGGGGGAAGACCCCCCCAACACGGTCGTGAGGATTTTCCAACAGGGACAAATCCCTCCCTAGGGATTTGAGACTCAGCATTTTTCTTGTCCCATGTGCTCCGGGTGCACTAAACACGAATTGCTGCATTCATTTTTCATGCCCCATGTGCCTCGTAAGGAGCTGGACGAATGACCTGCAAGGCGGACACTGGCGGAAATGGCCGAGTGCGCGCGGTTCGCGCGGCACGAAAACGACCGAGCCCTGTTTCCCACATCGAACAGCGTCAATGTGAAGTGGCATGTTCGTTGCTTCCACGATAGGAGACATTTCTCCCAGGGATGTTCATACGTGCATCCTCCATCGCATCCAATGTGTTAACACCGCCACACTCACATCAACTCAAACCGCCACACAGACGCACCAACAGACTCGCATGTTCCGGAGCCATGAAAAAGACGACGCGCTTTGTGTTTCCCTCGATTCATTTGTCTGTTGATCCATTAACGTCCCTTTTCTCCAGTCGCTTCAAACGGGCGACTGTGTCGAGCGTCAGCCAGGGTTCACACCGCTGGCGTTTCTACGTTGTGCGGCTTTGTGCGTCAGGAAGGGTTCACATTGGATGCGTGACGCGCTCAGCCTCTGCGCCCATTGGCTCGCAGAGACGCCTTGCTCCAGGCGCATTCTGTGTGAAACAGGCCTGACGTGGAGGAAAAAGAGTGACCATAAGGTGCTCACGAACCGGACGTCACGTCAGGATTGACCCAACATCCTGAATAGACGCTTCGCAGAAAAGGTCAATCAAGCTTTATGTTTCACAGAATATGGTCCAAGTTTGAGCGAGTTCTACAGAATTCGAACGTAGTAGCACAACAATCGTGACACAAGCTCTGCAGCCAAACGGAAACTGGTGGGTCCTGGGAGGGTCTATCCTGGGGCAAGCAGACCCAACAAACCACTGGAATTACAAGAGACTGGTTGGGCCTTTGCTTTCTTCGTCTCAGTGTTCCACACTGTTGCCTTGGAAACATCAGGTTACATGAAACTATGTGTTCACTATTGTTGTGGAAAAGGTGTTCCTGCATGAAGCTCGACGTGCGACAGACGAAGGAGCTTCGCAGCACTTGTCGTCACCCCACGACACGCAGATTTAGCCTTCAGAAACGTGGACCTTCCACTGAACACAAAATGTTCAAAGCTGCTCGAAGTTCTCACACAAACCACCACAATGATATCGACCTGCGCTGTTCATTTCAATGTCGCTCCTCCCCAGGTGAACAAACTCATTTCACACACGATCGAATTTTAAAACCAACAGACGTGCAATATGAAGCGACGCGAAATGATTTTTGACGCTCTGAAGTGCATCCTGTGTTTCCAAGCGGAAGTGCATCGTGGGCCTCTAATCAGAAGTGCATCATGCATCTCAGTGCAAAGTGTATCGTTTATCCTGATGCAGAAGTGCATCTCGTGTCTGATGCAGACTTGATGTGGGAAACGCTGGAGTCGGACAAGTCTGATGCCTGTCTGCACGTCTGAAATGTTGATGTCTTTTTCATCCTGACCACTTGACTGCCGTCAGACAACGACGAAATGAATCAAGATCTGCTACAAGCAAAACACTCCCGTGTCACCTGTCTTGTTGGACAGCGACTATGTGTTTTCGTCACGTCAACTGTCAGCGTCAGTCAAGCCCAGAACGCCAACGTCAGCTGCGCGTTCTTTGGGATTGTCTTGTGTTTTATGTCTTTTTCTGTCTGTTCGTGGCATATCAACTGGTCAGCTATCGGCGCGCGTCAGGCCTGGGTCTCAAGCCTCACGTCTCGGTGACTCGGCACTGGCCGGATCACGCGCCGGATTCGCCGAATCCGGAGAGTGCGGGGCCCGGATCGCGGAGGAACTCGCTAATGAGAGGCGTGACTCGCCTCCGAATCCGCCGCGGGCGATTCATCCGCGTCTCACCCAGGCGACAGCGCCGCCACCGGACGCCGTCCCTGCAGCGCCGTCGGCATGGCGACGCCAAACACGCAGCACGTGGGGACGCCACGCGGCGCGGACGCCATTCACGCAGCGTCGCCGGCGTATGGACGCCGTTTGTGCTGCGCTACCAGGAAGGAGTCCACAAAGCGTCGGCTTTGTGACGCCGTCAAGGCAGCTTCGTCTCTCCTCACGACGTCCTTGTGACGTCACCTTCACACCTTTTGACCCAGTGCAGAAAATGTGTTGTTTCTGACACTGACAACCCGAATGCAAGGACGGCGGGCAGCCTCACAGTGAAGCCCCCTTGTTTTTCTCGCGCGACAGGTGCGTCCATCCCGAAGCTCCTGTTTGTCAGGAAAGTCCAGAGTCGCCGAGGCGAAAACACCGATCGTTCATTCAGCAGATCCGGGGGATACTGCGGGGGACACCCACCTCCCGCATGTGTTCACGGTCAGGCAGACAACGGGAAAACAAACCAATAAGTCATGCCCCACGTGTTCCGGCTGCGTTCCAACATGTTCTGTAGAATTCGCTTTCTCTGTGCCCTGGGAGCACGCCTCGTGTGCTCCAGCTGGTGAAGAAGGGTTGGCACAGCAAACTCAGGGAAATGGCCGCGTGTTCGGCAGGGGGCGAAATACAGAGCGCGACGAACGAATAAAAACTGGGGAAAACGGTTCGAACAGGACAGCAGCATCGGAACCAAAAGAGTCAGTCTGTCCCTGTTCCAGAACACCCTGTGATTGATCCGTGGCGTCTCTCATAAAACTTGTGGGCGACATCTTTGAAAAGCTCTTGAGTTTGCAGGCATTACCTCAGGTTTTATTGGGAACATGAAAGGGCGAGAGTTTGAAGTGTCGGCTGAGCCAAGTTCAGCGACTTCACTCCGCGTGTCCTCAACACTGGAGACTTCCAGGGATGCATCCAAGATTTTACCAAGGTGAGGGAGGGGAGGGGCACAACCCAAGACTTCAAGTGTGAGCCAAACAAGAAGGCTACAACTGCAAAGTCCGCTGTTTCACCCGTGGCCAGCTTGGGCGATGACTGAACAATCCCATCCCCCACCGGTGGTCACCGACTCACAGACACAAACAAATGGTGATTGCACCAAGGCAAGGCCGTGGGAGAGACAGGCGCCCGCCCGCCCGCCCGCCCGCCCGCACACACACACACACACACACACACACACACACACACACACACACACACACACACACACAGGTCCACGATACATGGCGGCTGTTGCAAGAAGCACGCTCAGCCGCAAGGTCAGCCACGGGCCTTGACATGGTCTATTTCTATTTCTTTTCTATTTTCAGGGGGTCAGGGGGTGGCGCCCTCCTGCTCCGCCCCGGCGTTGATCGCCCCGAGGCGCGGAGCGGAGGCGCCGGGGAGCTCCACGAGGATTCTCCCTCTCCCTGAGGAGGAGAACGACCTCGCGATGCGAGGCGCGGCCTTCATCAGAAACGCGTCCATGCTGGCTGCGCCGCGTCACATGCTGCGTCCACGTGGGACGTGCGTCACAGACCAGAAGTGAAGATGCGGCGACCGTGACAGCAACGCATGACGTGTCCGTTCTGAACGTTGCTGACCCAGCGCCAATGGAGGCAGCGCGTAACGTACCCGATGTGAACGTGACGGGTGCCACACCCATGAATAGTACTCAGACGCAGTGACACGTGGACGAAACGCATGATGCATCCGGTGTGACGTAGCGTCCACAAAAGGTGTGAACCCGGCTGACGCAGAGCCCGGCAGCGAACGTGTCACCCGGTCAGCCGGGCGGCATGAATCAACACCGGCCCTGCGCCCGCGCCGCCGCCGCTGCCGCCGCAGAGGCGACGAGATGCACCCTGAAGCTGCAACCGTCACATCTCTGACGCCTCCTTCCCACTGGTCACATTGAGCGGACAACCGGCCGCACAAACCACGTGGTGCCGAATCCAAGACAGGTGGCCAGCGATCAGGGTTGGTGGTGTCAAACATTTCACACGATTTGGAGCAAAGAACAGCAGGGGGTGGCCAGGTTTGGTTTTCAGCTCCGTGTAGAAATGCCTGAAGCGACGCAGCCTCCCACTGACACGGAACACACGGCGCACGTTGTGTGAATGAGGCCTTGTACACTTGACTGTTGCGCCGGCGGGGACTGGGCGGAAATGGCTTTCAAAAGGACACGAACAGCACGCACGTCGACCCGCCCTCAGCACCGCCATCCCCAATGAGCCCCCCCCTCTCCCGCAGAAGGCCAGCAGATCCGCTGAGGCATGGTTCACACTGGGCGCATCACGCGCCACGTCGTTCCACATGTCAACAGGACCGAAAAACACACGACGCATGCGCGCGCAGTCAGCAACCCTGAAGCTGGTTCACTGGATGAACTGCGTCAAGCGTTGCATTGAGCCACGTGTCAACAGGGAAAGCGTGGATCTGGCGACACTGTGCCCTCACACTGGGTTCACTGGACGCGTTGTGTGCCTGCATCTGCACTGACCGACCCACGCCGCACCCAAACGACATGTAAAGAGATCACGAACAGAAGCCCATGTTCAGAAGTGCATTGAACTGCTGCGCGCTTTTCAAGCTTTGCATGACAGCTCCAAATAAATGGAGAGTCCAGCACTGCAGACTCTGCTCCACCTGTGTGGATGTGAGGCAGGGCGGATCCAGGGACGGGGGCTGGACTCCCTGACCTTGCGTAACGTAAATTTATCCCCTCCAAATCCGTCTAATTTCTGTACTTCTGGAGCCAATTTTCCTCTTTTTGAAAGTCAGAGAAGGGCTCCCCAAGGGGTTCACACACACACACACGTACACACACGCACACACACACACACACACACACACACATACACACACACTGACCGGACCCTGAATCCTGGATCTCCTCCACCCGTACGGACGGAAAAGCCCAAGTGCCTCCACGACAGCCAAGCCTCGTCCTCCAGTGTGTAGGAAATATGATTCAAGCGTCGACACACTCGCGACACACGACACAACCAATCGATGGCTCATCAATACACAAATCGCTCATCAATACACAAATCGCCGGGTCCCCGTCCCTTTCAGAGCGGCTTGCGCAAACAAACCGACATCCGGCCCAGAAATAGGCGAGAGGGCAGGTTTTCACGCGGCGAACTTCGACATGCAGACATCCGGTTTTCGTGCGGCGAAAAATGTGTTCTGTGCTGTATTGTGTACTGTATCCACTCTTTGTAAGACGCACCAATATGTCCCAGAATTGAGCACCAAAACTGGTGGGGGGAGACTTGTTTGCGGGTGTGAGATTACCATTCCTTCAACAGGACCTGATGCCAGAATATCAAGGCTTCTGGATTCAAACCACGCCGGACTATCAGAACACACGTCACCCATGGTGAGGGCTTCTGGTTTGTAACTTTAGAGATATTCATTGATTTGGCTGCAGTTTTGATTGTCTGCGATGGCTTCTGCCCACGAGAGCAGCTGAAGTCGTAAAAGCGCCTCTGGAGCCACGCAGCATGTTTCGGTGTTCCCGTGCTGTGCCTCGTTTCCTTTCAGTCTCCTCCCATACGAGCTACAGCCTCACCTCTCACAGAGGCAACGCGCACAAAGCTGCTCCACCACCTGCATTAAACTTCACCACAAAAGGAACCCGGTGTGTTCAAAGGAAGCTGCAGGCGTCTTTTACCTTTATTTAATGCCACGTTGAGGGAGGTTTTTCCATCTATTGTGTTGGGAATCAAAAGGACGTGAACTTGTTTGTGGGAAGCAAAATGATGACTTTTCTGCTGTTGTACCAACAGGCTGAGGAATCAGTTTTAGATTTGTGTAGGTTGCAGATGTGAGTCAATATCTCACCTGGCGGACTGTATCTCACAGCACGCAAAGCGTGGCACGTGATGTCCGGTGAAGTCCAACGTCAAGCATCGCATTCTCTCACGAGATTTAATGAGAACTCCCCGTTCCCACGAACGTTACGCGTCACGAGCTTGTGAGACGCGACGCAAAAAGTCTGACATTGGACAGAAATCGGGTGGATCCAACGGAGTCCCCCCGACGCAACGCAAAAAATGTTTTCGCCCCTCTCTTATTCTGCACTGCAGGGAAAGGCTCCCCAACACCGCTCCTGTATCCGTCCCTGGGAACACGCCTGACGGACTGTGGGCTCCTTCCTCTTTACTCGACGCTCCATCATCTGTATCTGCAGCCCCAACATCCCACAGATTCATCACTGAGCGACTCGGCACCGCAGTCTCACTCATCAAACAAGAACACCGTCCGGTGCAGACACGCGCTGGCTTCATGGGGTGTGTTCACTTTGCTGGGCGGGGGTCCGAAAGCACTGAAAATTCCCCAAGCCGGGAGGATCAAGGACTCCAGACCCCGCTCGTAACACACACGCGCACACACTTTTGTAACCGGGAGGACGCCCTACTCTCGCAAGTCCGTATGTGCCACAAGACAACGAATTCGAACACACGCACGCACGCACGCACGCACACACACACCGAATCCCTACAATACGCACGCTCACAGTGCCTCGCTCTCGCGCGCTTCACAAACAACACATCAAATTCCAACACAGGAACCGAAGCCCTTATTTGCGCAACTAATGCAGCACAACGGGGACTCCAGATTCTGCGCGCTCCACCAGGAGCGCTCTGCAAACATCTCATCAGCGCAGAGAATTGATGAACCGCGGCGCATTGTGGCTGAACGATCCGCTGCTCGTTCTTAATGAGGATCGGCACAGATTAACTGAGGGATTAACGTTCAGACAATACAGCTCCTGATGCCCGAAAATTTTAATTTCACCATTTGAGGAAAAAAGTTTGGTTTGTTTTGAAGAAATGTGAAGTCACGTGGTGTTGGGGGTGGATCCACGATTTCGTCCAGGGGGTCCAGACCCCATGGGGCGACTTCAACTTGGAAAACTTTATGAACATAGAATGAAATCGTACCTGCAGTGTACCACTCTGTTAATTTTGTGTTTTTTCTGGAGTCAGGGCAAGGCAGGCCCCTGGGACCCCCCCCCCCTCGGCCTGTTGAGGGGATTTCTTGAAACATGTCGGGATGTTGATGAATTTTCTGATCGTCTCTTGGCTTCAACGTCGACACATCGCGATGATGAAGCTGCTGCATGCCGTATTCATCCTTGTGCAAATCACACCCAAGTTCCAGTCGTAGCCAACACACTGTTGTCACCCGTGTACCAGTTGCACCCAACCCCAAAATTTGCCCTGAGGCGTGGAGGTCCCATTGCAACAACACCAAACTCCTGTCGTATTCACCCTTGCAAAAGTCACACCCAACTGCAAGATACACCTCAACTTCGAAGATTTGGTGTGCTGTTTTTTCCACGGGTGAATACGGTACTTGGCGTGGGCCTCTGTAATGCAAGTTTTATGGGCCTGCGCGCGGCGCGGCTGAATCCAGCAGCCTATTCCGGTGCACGGGACGAATCAATCCAGAGATTGGCTTTTCTTGTAATCTCTAAAAATAGATCCAATTTGGCCCCTGAAGAATGGAGCCAGGATTGATCAAGACTCGCATCTTTAACCCATCAGAGGAGCCTGAGGCTGGGGCTGAGTGGAGGAGAGGCCGAGGGGAGGTGGGGACGGAGATGAAACCGAACTGCTTCCGTCCGCGTCGTGCATTTCAATGGGCCCGGCACCAAACGGTCCTGAGCAAATTCTTCAAGACGGTTACTCACAGGTCAGTCACCAGACCAGAGGGCTGGGCGAATAAGACCAGATGAAAGGGCTCAACGCACACTCACACACAAACACACCCGCACAAACACACACACACAAACACCAAACACACACACACACACACACACACTGTCGCCCAACCCCAACACCCTTCCATCACAACACTTCGCATGCACCATGCGTCGCGTCTGCATTTACAAACGGCTCGAGTTCACCATCCCTGGTCAGGCTTATCGAACTCGCCCAGCTCACGACGCCACCGATCAGATGTCGCCCTCAACACGCACAAGCGCAATGCTTCTCACTTTCACTGCTCCCATACCCGCCCGTCACGAACCACTTTCAATCAGCGCTCACAGGGCGGTGTTAAAATCCAGGCACTTTGTGTGAGCGGCCGACCGAGTGAGGGCGATGACCCCACGTAGTTCTCTCTCTGTGTGGATCTGTAGCTTCAGAACAAAGAAGCCCACGCTGATGACGCAAAGCGCACAGACACAAGCACACGCACACGAGAACGAGAGACAGAGACAGACAGACAGACAGACAGACAGACAGACAGACAGACAGACAGACAGACAGACAGACAGATAGACAGACAGACAGACAGACAGACAGACAGACAGAAGACAGGCAGACAACCACACACACACACAAGCACACACACACACGCACACACACACACGCACACACACACACACACACACACACACACACACACACTGAGCCCCACAGTAAATGACCGTGAACCGGAACCGCGCGTCACTCTGGACTCCATTACTCCACGGCTCCGCCATCAAACAAAACGCTGCGGAATCCAGGCTTCCAGGAACTACTCGTAGGCTGCAGCTGACGCAGTCCTCCGGTCTCAGTAACGAGGCACATGATCATAAATACAATTTGTAGGTGACTAATAAACAGCCGAGGTCGTTTCTTCATCATCGTTGGAGCCCAAATAGGCTCCGCCTCACACAGGAAGCGTCACGCATTACAGCTGCGTCATACCTTGCTACAATGGACGCGTTACGCACGGTGTCTCTGCACAACTTTGATACACGGTGTCGTCGACTGCGAAGCAACGCCCCCTTGTGTAGGGGCGAAATGCGGGACGCATCCAGTGCGACGCAACGCGCATGGTCTGTGCAAAACCGCAATACATGTGTCCTCTGTGAAACAGCCCGTGCAGGGACATGAAAAGACACAGGGAAACACCCCTGGGACTTCGCATCGCTTTTGCTGAACGCACTCCTTCAACGAGGAGGACCTCACTGCACAAGGAAGCCACGCACGACGCGTCCTGTGTGAAGCGACCCGTGCAGAGCCGCGACGCAGCCGAGACGAAGCCGCGACTACAGAAGGACCCTGGTAATTGGGAGAGCTCCACAAGGCGACGAGATCAATTCCAAATTGTCAATTTCCATTTTCCTTCCCTCGAGTAATGCTGTTTTAAAGCCCCGGCGGCGGCGGCGGCTGAGCAGGGAGAAGAGGCTGATTTATACCGTACAGAGCCCCAGTCGTATTTCATACTCTGTATCCACGGGCCACAACGATCGTAAAACACTGCAGTCGCTGTCCAGGACGAACGTGGAACTACCCAAAGCGTTGTCACGGAAACGTTCACATTGTTGAAAGTTTGAATGAAAGCCTTGAGCTGCAGGATTGACTGACTCTGTGTGTGTGTGTGTGTGTGTGTGTGTGTGTGTGTGTGTGTGTGTGTGTGTCTGTCTGTCTGTCTGTCTGTCTGTCTGTGTGCGCGCGCGCGCTTCAAATCACTTTTGTGAACTTCCCAAGTGTGTTTTGAGCAGTCCCATGAACCTGACACACGTGCAGATTGAAAGAATTTGCGACTGCCTTCTGCAACAGACTTGTGCAATGTATTCTGGATTCTGTTCACGTGTGAAACCCACGTCCTCTCGCCCCAGCTAATCTCGTTAATTCCCGCGAGAATAGGACGCGACGCCACTGCAAGCGAGGACCGGGCAGGCGAACAAGGGTGGCTGGAACAACTGCAGTCATCAGGTGTTTGTGCGTGTGTGGTTCCTCAGCAGCACGCACACGTGGGTCGCACTCAATACACGTGGTCAGTAAGCAGCGTTGTGCGTTTGAGTACCACCCAAAGCAGGCTGCTGCAACAGTGACAACGTACTCACACAGACAATCTCTTCTGCAGAACAAAACCTCTCCGCCTCCTGCTGGTCTCAAGTATTTGCACAGTCCCCCTGTACAGAGATACTGGGCAAACGAACGGCGGGTGGGAGGGAGGGCGGGAGGGAAGATGGATGGGGTGATGGATCACACAGTCCGGGGGAGTGAGGAACGAGAAGTCCACGCAGCAGCAGACCACGGAGAGCAAGCGGATCCAGGGTCCACCGTCCCCCGCTCCAACACACACGTGCACACACACACACACAAACACACACACACACACACAATCTGGACAATTCTTCCTGCTTTCTTTGTCACTGCAAGTTCAATGCCCGTGTGTCCTCTCCCAGTTGTGGGTCACAGTGCCCGGCTCCTCCGACGTCAACCCCCCGCCTCAATCAAGGATCCAATGGAGGAGCGAGCGACGCCAGCAGCGCGTGTGTCGAGCGTTCACCCGCGTCCACAGCCGGTCCATCACTGTCGTCCGGGACGCAGCGTCCACACAGGCTGCAGGGACAAAGAACCCGGACGGGCTGCAAAAGCCATCCAGGCTGCAGGGCCTGTGTACAAGATCTGCCCAGCTGCAAAGGACGGGACGCATAACGCGCCCAGGCAACAAGACACAGAATTTGCATTGGGACGGGACGTGGAATCCACACGGCGTGGGATACAGGACCCAGAATACATCCAGAGACTGGAGGACACACAGTCCATCCAGTTTGTCCAGGGCCGAAATACAATTCGACAGGTTCCAAGGATAGGATACGAAATCAAGCCAGACTGCAGAGCAGGGATGCAGAATAGAACGCAGAAGGCACCATCGCTGCAGGGACGGGGACGTAGAGTCCACACAAGTGGCAGGGACAAGTCCATCAGAGCACTTGCGTGCACTAGAGATTCCCCAGGAATGCAAATGCAATGCATACAATCTGACTGACGACTATCGTTGCCTATCAGTGGGTTATCCGCCCTAAATATTCATAAGCTGAAATGAACAGATGGTCTCAATGGTGAAAACTCAAAAGAAACGACTTTTTAACGCCTCTGTGTGGAAGCGCCCAAAATGAAATTGTGTGTGTGTGTGTGTGTGTGTGTGTGTGTGTGTGCGTGCGTGGCATCCAGTGTGTGTGTGTGTGTGTGTGTGCAAGTGACTGTGCGTGTGCTTGTCGTGTTCAATGACCTCTGTGTATGTGTGTGTCTTTTCCGGAGCTGGCTGTTTTCCTGCTGACAGAAGAACGCACTCGTACCTCGGAAATGACAACCAAGCAGCAGCACCTCCGCGGGAAGAGCGCGCTGTGCAGTGTGAGGAGCGGAAGCATTTAGCTAATGAGCATCACACATCAGAGAACATCACCGCACAAAGAGCCGGAGAAACCAGCGCGACGCGAGCTCTGACGACTCGAGGGAAACAGCCTCGCGCGGTGCGCAAAACAGGAAGGAAACTGCAGCTGCAGCTGAAGGGAGAAGCATGACAGTGGCAGGGAGAGTCAGGCTGGGAGTCGTGCTTTCTTTGGGAACTTTCTGCATTTGACAGAGGCGCCTCCCTGCCCCACCCCCGTCCCTCTGATTCCACGACCCGCGCGCCCCCAGCACCGTGACAGACTGAACTTCTGCACTTGAACTGAGACTGCTGGAACATGACAGTCCTGCGACGTTGTCACAGACAGTGAAGTTGGACACCGAATGCGTCAGGCATTGCGCCCCTGAAGCCTGAGGACCCAAGTCAAGTCAATGGCTTCTCCAAAGGTTGTGAAACAAGCCTGAAAACGGAAGTTCCTGAGTGCTAAATTTTGATACATCCGCAAAGAACAATGTCTTTTCTGACGAAAGGTCTTGACCAGATTTGCACGTGCAATCGCAGCATCGTCAGACAGTGTTCTTGTGAGCACACAAGATCATATCGTGGTGAAATTTTCCTTCACATATTTGTTCACGCCCCTAGATCTCGACTCCTCGAAGGATCGTCACCAAACGAATGTGTCACAGAGTGTGTCATCTCAACATTGTGCGTGAGCAAAATCTGAATCACACCGAGGGGAACTAAATATGGAACATACACAAAGTATCTCCTCGCCTGCCCTCCTTTGTAGGTTATCGCTGTAGATCTACGTGCCACGAATGGAGATTTCATACACAATAAGCTCACAGAGCAGAGGGCACACCGCAGGAAGGCTCGTGGACCCGAATCGGCCCAGAGGGGTCAGAGAATGACGGATTGTTCGCGTTTTCACGTGTTCCCTCCCTCCCTTCCTCCATGCTTCCTTCTCTCGTTCCACAGACCTGAAGCCATGAACGTTCACAGACACAGCATGGCGAAGCCTGAAGTATTGACCAAGGATCGTGTGTGTGTGTGTGTGTGTGTGTGTGTGTGTGTGCGTGTATCAGAAACAGAGGAAAGAACCAAGGCTTCTGCACCACAAGGTGCTGCCCGCCCCCATTGTGCAGAGACTTCAGGCCTCCCCACACCAGGGCCTCACCACACCGTTACACTGAACATCCACCACGATGTTCCCAGGACAACAGTTCCCATGACAACAGCGGACATCTGACCACGGAGTTGTTTGGATTCTGGGCGCCCCTCCTCCACCTCCACCGCGAGTGTTCGTTACCAAGTGCACGAACCTCTGCACCCTGCTGATTGCAACACAGAGAGCCGGCTCCAGCTCGAAAAATAGCTCCATGGAGCTCGCGGTGATTTGAGGAAATTTCAGTTGCTCTGATTTGGCTTGCTCTGATTTGGCTTGCTCTGATTTGGCTTGCTCTGATTTGGGTCACTC
>JAAUXT010148478.1_pt1 | contig 21364 bp, 14 predicted proteins | sample 7278171 | NCBI WGS metagenome assembly JAAUXT01 (sample SAMN14350112, study PRJNA611818) | marine sediment metagenome | isolation source: surface marine sediment (1.8m) | place: French Polynesia: Moorea | collected 2018-08 | reverse complement strand
GAAACCGCATCGTCTGCACCAGGCTCCAAGTCACCCAAATTCAAACAGTCTTGTGTCTCATACACTTCTTCTGATTGACTAACAAAATTGAGAGAGAAACAAGAATCCTCCATGTTGACACAAAAGTTTCACATAAGGAACACACCACAAAACAACTGCATGCACCACAGGACAGCAACAGACTGACGAGAGATCGGTGCGCGACTGCAACATTGACTTGACCTCAGACAGTCAGAGTAAAAACACACACAATCATGTCAACATGCACGTCTGGAATTTTAAGTGTGTCGAGGTATCGACCAACTGTCGTGGGCTACGACAGTCAAGACACTTGCAGGTCACTGTTATTCTGTCAGAACAGGTCTTGGGGCTACCGCCCCTCGAGCTGTTCTGACAGAATAACAGCCCCCTACTCGTGTGTTAACCTAATCGTATCGACGTGCGGCTTTCAATCGAATTTCGGCGAGAGGCGCAAGCGAGGTTCGTCCACGGATTTCCCTTTCCTCTCGATTTCTTTTTGGATGTGACTGCAAGGTTCACCACATGAGCAGGACTGACCTCAATGCAATATCAAAACAAAGAATGAAAATTCATCAAGGAGCTGCGGTATTTCTTTCAACAGGTGCAGCTTTGAGTGTTCTACGCAAATTGGGTGTCGTTGAACGAAATTCGTAGAGAAGACCTCACACAGGTACCGGTAGTCTACACAAGACATTTCGCATTTCCAAACGTGACGAAAGAACGTGTAGATCTATGTGCGTTATTTGTGCTGGTTTCGTCTATCCAGCGGATGGTGGGCTTTTTTGTAGTTTTTGAGTCAGATTCAGTCGTACACACACACACCACGAAATTTCAAAAAGGAACCTTTCTCCTTGCGCGACTGACCGTCTGAACTGAAACTGATGCATGAACGTCACATGATTGCTGCGCGGAATCTGCAACAATTCTGACGCTGCGTCAGGTGCGCGTGCACTTTTGTTTTGGACCGTTCTTCAAGGGGCAAGGAAAGAATCGGGCGACATAGCTTTTTGAGGAATATTTCCCTTGGGAGGATGTGGTGGTCCTGAAAAGGACCGTTGTTTTGGCGGGTTGGTTGAAGAAGTTTTCTTCTTACTTCTTCTTGGCCTCAGCTTTGGGCTTGGCCTTCGCAGCGGCCTTCGGCTTGGCGGCGGCCTTGGGCTTCGCGGCCTTCTTCGCGGCTGGTTTCTTGGCGGCGGCCTTCTTGGGTTTCGCTGCGGCCTTCTTTGCTTTCGGCTTGGCGGCTTTCTTCGCAGGTTTCTTTGCCTTCTTTGCTGCCTTCTTCTTTGGCTTCTTCGCGGCCTTCTTCGGTTTCTTCGCTTTCTTGGGTTTTTCCACTTTTCCAAGCCTGAACCTGCCGTTCAGTCCCTTGCCAGTGGTCTGCCTCAGCTGTCCGTTGGCGACCGCACGCGTGATGTAGCGACGGATGTGCGACGTCATCCTTATCATGCTGATGTGGTGATGCGCCGCGATGTAGTTCTTGATGGCCCACAGAGAGGAACCTACAAAGAGAAACAAAAAAGCATGTAAGTCTTGATGGCCCACAGAGAGGAACCTACAAAGAGAAACAAAAAAGCATGTAAGTCATGAGAGCCTCGTCTTTCGTCCTTCTTGCTTCGACCGTGTTCTCATTCTTGGAGGCGCAACACTTGTCAAATCTTGATGGCCCAAAGCGAGGAACCTACAAAACAATCAAATCACCTCGTCGTTCCTTGAGGGCGCCGATGGCTGCCCTGACCATTTCAGATGTCGTTGGGTGCGTTGCCGGAACCTTCTTGCGCGGGGCCTTTGCTGGCTTCGCTGGAGCTGCGGCTTCTTCTCCCATGTTCGTGTCGTGTCTTCTTGCTCAGTCAATCTTCTTGTTGATCTTCGCTGCTCGGCGTCTGATGACGGATTTGCGGCGTTGTCGCGCGCCACGCCTTTTATAGACAGAGCGCGGACGTCTGCGGAAACCAACGGCGTCGCGCGAGCAGGAGGCGCAAAAATGCAGCTGCGCATCCAGATTTGTGTTTGGATCCCTTCACTGAAACCCCAATTTCTTTGCGACCAAGTGTTTGTTTTGAAAGATTTTTTTGCAAGCAGTAACTGACAAGAAATGCTGGTAGAATACAGCAAAGAATCCCCAATCTGTTGTGCCTGTGACGCTAAATTTTGATGTCAAGCCTGAATTGTTCCATTTTTTTCTCGTTGAGGCTGCATATCATAGAAGATTTCAAATAGTTTCCTGCAATTTTTCCAAACTGAAATGTGGAACACATCAACAATAGAATTGTACCTTTCGTGTGACTGGCGAAGAATCGTTTTTACCGACCAGAACACAACAAAAACTCAACAATTTTACTGATGCGGCAGGGACAAACTTCAGAGCGTCAAGATGACTGCCGTCGCGCGTCTCAAAATTCTGAACACGGATTTCATACAGTTGCAGTCAGATCAAGATCCTGCATTTTCTCAGCTCTTTGTGAGATCACAGATGTCCACACAAAGTTCGGACCATGTTGTGATGAGCTTTGACCCGTGTGGTGGAGAATCATCGAGTAGATCTAGATCTGTTTTGTGTCAACCTGTTTGATTCAACTGCAGCTCTTCAGTGCCCACGGCCAGCTCTTGGTGGCCTTTCCGAGAGATTAGACCAGACGTCTAGATCTAGACTATCTGAGCTGTTTTTCTACAACTGTGGCATTTCGTCTCGCTGTTTGACCTGTTTACGATGCAGTGTGCGAGTGCCACTTCTCACACTCTACCGGGTGTGCGATCGCTGTTTATGACTACCAGAGCAGCTTGTGAATGCAGGTGTGTCGGATGATCTCTACAGCACCAGGCTGCACGGTTGCACAGAACATGTGGAAACGTGTTGTGGACACCGCCAGTTGGTGGTTTTAAGGTCTTGGCGCTCGAGTCCAGTAACTCTGTGCACCCAGACCAAAATGAACCGAAATCCAGAGCTGATTGATGCACAGCAGCACACATAGATTCCCCGCACAGGCTTGACGTGCTTGGCTGGTGCAATTCAATTGCCAATTTTGGGCGCATGCGGTCAGTTCCCGCGGTCTTGCTTGCTGAGTGAGTTGTTCTTGTGGTGATTTGAATGACACTGGTAGCCCCGGTTGGGCAGACCGAACACATTCACCGTACGTTACAGCACCGCAGTTGTACAGCCTCAGGTTCTGGCTTGGGCTGCACCGGAGTAAGAACTCGGATGCATAAGGTTGTCAGATTCTTGGTACACTTTGGGTTGAATGGTAAATTTGTTGCGTTTTAGGTCCTCAACAAGGCCCAAAATGTCAAAAGAACAACATTTTTTTTTTTTTTTTTGCGTTTTCAGAGCCAAAGTTCAATTCCAAACAGCTTATTCAATTTGTGTATTTCTTTGTTTACTTTGTTCTTGTTCTCAGAAACATACTTCTTTTGGTCAAGGGTGTTGTTGGTGATTTTCATATCTTGGAGGGGCTTTCAGGTGAAGTGGGTGTTTTGTTCACATGACATTTATCAGTGGTTCTTTTCTTTTCCTTTATTTTTTGTTGTTGCTGAATATGAAAATTGGATTTTTACACATTGTTGGACAGAAAAAAAGTGTGCCAGCAATTTGTTCATAATTTCTTGGTCTTCAAAAAAGAAAATGTGTTGTTTGCAATTTTTGCCTCGGCATTGGAAAAAGTTGCATTGACTATTTGGGGTGAGGTGGGGTTGGAGGTGAAAGTCAAACTTCAAAATTGTGTGGAAAAATGGGGTTCTCAATGCGACCTGTTTGCATTTGTTTGGAACGCTTTGTGGAATGTTTGTTTTGCATCAGCTGTGGAGATCATGATTTTGGTATTCAGATGTTCCTGAACCGGTCGTTGCTGAGCGATAGAATCTAGCTTTTTTTGTGAGGAGTTTTGGTTTTCGGGCAAAATGTACCAAAATGTCAGTGGCCTGACTCATTGCAGCAAAAATCGGAGTATTTTTCATGTTGGAAAAGCGACAGGGTTGTTGTACTTGATGGGTCAAAAGAGTTTTGAAAGGGGCGGCAGCCCCCAGAGGGGATAATCATTCTGCACAAGTGTGTTAACCATCATAGATGAGTGGTTTTTCACCAAATATTTGTACTTTCTGAGATGTGGACCAATTTGTCCAAGCATATCCCAAAATTTCTGCCCCTCCAAATTTGAATGTTTTGACCTGAAGAACCCAAAAATTTGAACTTCACATTTTCCTTCCTCATGCACTATCCTCAACCTAAATTGAACCAAGAAAGCCAAAAAGATCTTTAATTGATCCTCATCTTGACCATAAAATTAGTGTACACATACTTTTGGTGGTTGCTGCCTGTAGGTGATTTGTTTGGGTCACCCTGTTTGGGTCGCTCAAACATTGAGCTCCCCAAAAACAGAGCAACGTCCTCAAATCACCTAAAAACCGTGATGGCAAGTTGAGAAATGTCCTACAATTCTCTGGACCAAGGGGTAATTGGCAACACACATGTTCAGTTGTAAATCATGCAGCGCAGAGGAACCTGTCAAATTGTTTGTTGTGTCACCAAATTGTTCCAAATTTGTAAGTGCAGTTAGATCTTTCATGACCTTTTGGGGGTTTCTTGCAGGGCAGTGCACGCATACTATCTTCACTGAACTTCCTTCACAAACAACATCAGGTCTGCTCTGAAATGCTTCGCAGGCAAATGTGTGACCTTTTGAAAATGAGATGACCAGGAGGTCACATGTCACTCAGGCTGTAGATGAAGAAATTCGTAGCAGAGCCAAAAGCTATAAAACAAAATGGCAGCACTATATCCATATTATCTGAGATCTTTAGTAGAGCTACAAAACAAAATGGCAGCCCCCATATAGGTATAATGGCTACCCCCACATAAGAAAACCAAAATGGCTACTCTCAAGAGCCCAAATGAGATGTTACCTCCTTGGCTGCCAGTACACAAATAATACTTATACTGATTCCAGGCCCCATCAAAGCCTTTCAACTAATCAGAATGCATTATGCACTCTGGCCCTGAACCTGGCATGGCATAACTGCTCATGGGGGGGGGCCTCAGCATTACATGTCACAGACAGACACACACTGACAATACTAGTCGCGCCTTACACGACTAAAAAATACTAGAGACCATATTTGAGCAAAATAATGCATCGTGGAATGCAATGTTGGGGCAGTGCGGGCACAAAAACAGCCCATTCACCAAACATCGCAAAACACCAAATCGACCAAATTTCACCCGAGTGTTTTGAGCGTGCAAATAGTTTTTTTTTTCTCCTGTCTGTTTGCAGCAACAGTTGTGAGCCAAACATGGACGTCTTGTTCGTTGTTTGGAAACGTTTATTTCATACACAATCTGGTGATATCACGCATCTATGGAGCTAATTAATACATGCTGGCACAAAGTGGAATGGATTTCCACACAGGACATTCGTCGCAGAATTTCTCGCAACTCAGAAACAAATCGACAATTGACGCAGCCACTTTTTTTCTTGTGTCAAACAGAATAGGGTTTTGCATTTCCGTTTTCGAGTGCATCAATAAATTTTGCAGGGAAACAAGAACATGTATGTTCCCTTTTCTGTTGCATGACGTTGTGAGGTGAGGCTGTGTTTTTTGAGAAACCGAAATTTCCTGAATTAACAAAGTTGTCTCCATAACGGGACTCGAAGCAACACTTGACCTGGCACTGAACCTGTACAAAGGAACACAAAATTCACAACAGGCATTATCCACAACAGACTTGTTCACTGTGCAACAGTTCACACGCTTACATGCAATGGCAACAACCGCTCTCCAGTAAATCTAAGAATGAGGTTTGCTTCGGCAGTTTGGTGGTGGCACAAGGAAACACTGAATGCATTATACCCCCCATTTCACCCTGGAATGAAAGCCCGATGGTTTTAAATTTCATCAATGCCTGAACGCTGCTACAAAAAACCTTCCAACAAATTTCTTCGTCCAAAATCTCAGAACGTTATCATACAAACTTGTCTTCGGTGCATACACCATGCAAACAAAGGCATGTCAAAAGTGCTACGTCCACAAGAGACAACACAAAACAGCTCTGGACACATGATTACCAAGCTACGCACGTGCGGTCTCAACCACCCCACAATTTCCATTTTTCAGCCCAACTGCGTCTTGTTTGCCTTAAAATTTCAGAAAATGAATTGTTCAGATTCCAATCCAAGTGAACCTGATCTTCCACCTTTTCGCAGCTTTCTTTTTCAGCCGCTCTCATTTGACACACACGTGGTGTAAAGCTGTCAAGGGTGAGTGCAGAGACAGGGAACCAACATTGAGGGGTGTGCGTTTTCAGGTGTGGTTCGTTATTCCTCACGCAGCGATTGCTGAACCGTGTTTTTTGTGGTCTTTTAGCACCGGGTGCCATCGGGCTGGTGATGAGTCCTCAGCTCTTGTGCGGGGAAGGCGCTGTTGATGTGGCAAGTACTGGGCGTCGACGCGGCGGCGGTGTCCTTTCCGGTGGAGCCGCCCAGCTCGGAGTCCACCACCACAGAGGCGACGTCCGACATGCTGACGTCATCGTCCGGGGCACGACTGCTCGTCACGTCGTCTTCCGTGTCCTGGAGACGGCGCCGGCGACGCTGCTGGCGCCACCTGTGCGCGGACACGGCCATCATGACGAAGAGGATGAGCGTCAGCACAGCCAACCACGCAGTCGTGCCGAGACTCAACACGTTGTTCGATGCCACCGCGTTCACCGCCAAGTCGGGAGGGGCCGCCATGAGCGCACCTGAAGGCGCAGAAAAAGAAAATTGAGAAATTGGTCATTGAAAACCAAGGAAGACGGCCTGGAACAGTCACAGTGGCAACTCCCGCAGAACCGTGGCTGGAGAAGATGCGGCTCAACTGTATTCTGCGACTACTTGACAAAATTCTGGCCTGCGCTGAATGGAAATTCAGTCGAAACGCGAACGTGATTCGTAACTTCGGCTTTTTGGGTTGGGAGTGTGTCGTATCTCTGAAACCTTTCTTTGTTCAAATAAGAGTCCTGCAAACATTATTTGCTCAAAAATGCCTGTCCTTTCGCACCCAGACTTTCTTTCTCCCACGGAACACCATCGATGTTCCGCCGTGCCCCACAAGTGCACTTCACTCACCGGTCTTGGTTCCAGGACGACCGATGATGCGGAGGCACCTGAAGTCGCCCATGTAGTTGATACAAAGACAGTCAGGCTGAAGAACCTGCTCCATGCACTCATCGATGTCTGCAAGTACAGGAAAAATCCAAGTTGTTGCAATCTTGAGTTCTCAAAATAAAGGACTGAGATCTACTGCAACTGTTCGAAAGCGTACGACCATTCTTACACGCGTCCAAACAAACTAGTCCGCAGAAGACCTGTTGAGCGATTCTCAAGTTGGCCAGACAAAACCAAGCCACACTGACCGAGGCAGTTGAGTCCATTCCTGCTGAGCCGGAAGCCCTGGTCGCACGAGCAGCTGAAGGAACCCTCGCTGTTCCGACATGTGTGGTCGCAGCCGCCGTTATTCGTGTTGCACTCATTCACATCTGTGACAGAAACAAATGATTTTGACATTCCAGCTTTGCAGTTTGGCCGCTCCAGAGCGCAGGCGCCTCGCCCCAGAAACCTTCGGCAACTTTAATGCCACGTCTACTTTGGGTTTCATCCCTGTATATCCCACACGCCGATCCTGGACTCACAGGAGTTCAGGGTGTTGTTATTCACACTTCCCTTGCTTGAGTTGTAGAACTCACTGGCACCCGTGGTCAGTCGCAATCGTCCAGTCGCGTGCATTTCATGTGACATTGACCTCTAATCGGCAAACAGGCACCGACATTTGCCTGCAACCCTGGTTTTCGAGACTTTGTGATTTATTTTTACCTCTGCAAGACCTGCGGTTCGTGTCGAGTGAGTAGCCGGAAATACAGGTGCATTCGAAGCTGCCGACAGTGTTCCTGCAGCCCTGCTGGCAGCCAGACTGTCCCAGAGCGCACTCGTCCACATCTGTCAGGCAAGTGGAAGAGTGAAACAACTGAGAGGGGCTGTCTACGAACTTCCAACAAGAAAACAATTGAGCACATGTCGTCGCGTCGTGTACTTGTAAGTGCAGCAGCCATCAATTTCCCTTTCTGATCGCACCCACGAAAAAGTTTCTGGTGTGGTCACCTCAATCCCCACTGAGATGTCATTGGCAGCCTTCAGGGAGATGATCACTGCTTGAAAAATCTCCAGTGGTCAACCCAAATCACCAAAAACCCTGCTGAGAAACTATTGATTCCACCTGAACATTTTGTAGCAAAATTCGGGGAGGGGTGGGGTGGGGTGATTGAGAGCCTCAACCTTTTGCAAGTGCAAAGCCAAGGCTGCTCAATGAGTAAGGCCTGAGTTGCAGAAATAGGTTGGGCTCAGTGCAATCTCTGCAGAATACGAACTCCTTCGCTTACCTGCAGTTCCCGCTCCAGGAGGACCTGCAGGTCCTGTGGGTCCTGCTGGTCCTGTGGGTCCTGCAGGACCAACTGGACCTGCGATGCCGGGCAAACCTCTTGGCCCCTGGGGGCCTGGAATACCATTCTGGCCGGGCGGACCTCTCAGACCAGGAGGACCTGTAGGTCCTGTGATACCTGGTACCCCTGCAGAAAAAAACCCAGTTATTCATTGATCTTTGTGCAGTTTGACTCGGTAACTCCTCTTTCAATTCAAACGGTTGTTGCTGCTCATGAAACACCACGATCACAGGCCAGTGAAAGTGTGTTCAACAAACAACTTGAACTGTAAGCTGGGTGCAGCAGGGTGACTGAAAACTGGGAGTCTTTCTTACTGTTGTCCACGGTCATGCTGACAGAAAACACGGCGGGGTACGGCAGCTTCCCAAAGTCGTACTCTGAGCTTATTTGTGGGTAGGCCGGGCTCCGGGCATCCAGGTTGAGGAAATAGAGTTTGTACGACTCCTGGAACTCGAATGAGATGGGCACCCAGCTCGCGTCTCGACCCGGAATACTCTCGAATGTCCATCCTATTCGCACATCAGTGTTGAAAGCGAACTGTTCCCTTGGCGTGACCTGTGAAAGAAAAGATTCTTGTCACATTATCGACACAAAGAAGGTCTCACAGCGGCACTACGCTCAATTTCAGCCAGAGTTCTCTGTACCTTGTTTTTGTTTTGCAGGTTAAAGCCACACAGAATACTGCTGTTGGTATGAACTCCGACCCATTCAGATGACAGGTGTTCAAGGCAGCACAGAAAACTGTCTTCGGTTGTCCAAACGCATTTGTTGAGACTACAACGTCAAGTTCCAGTCTTTCAGTGCATGGCGCTTGACTCACCGTCACGTTTCCGTTGTCGTTGGCCGTGAGGACATAGCGGGTCTCGTACAGCAGGCGGAACGTCGACTCCTGGTTAGGAATCGGCTGCCAGATCTGCATCCGGATCGGAACGGCCGGCACCGACACGTTGTAGGTGACGAACAGGTTCCAGCGCACCAGGCGACCTGGCCCGTTCACTATTACCTGTAACACAGAGAAACTGTTTCATTTGTGGGCAAAAGCGAGGTCTGCCTCAGACGGTTCCTTCCCATCTGGTGTGAGTTAACGTCGACGATGTTTCTCCTCGAAGCTTCGCCAGACAGACTGGTTGCTAGTGTGAGACGCACCTCGTGGGTTTGTTTTTCAGTACCAAGGACATGAACAAGTACGAGGCAGTTCTCAAATGAAACGGTTTCTTTGTCAAAAAAGACTTTTTTTTCAGGTCTGCGCAAATTTATTTGAACACCCAACAAGAAGGCAATAAAGGCAACATGCTGCACTCAAAAAATGGTAAAATTTGAAGACTAATAACATTGAAAACATGCATAAAAAATGAGATAACAAGTCCGCATGCCGATCACAGTTCACCAGCCTTTGGGTCAGTCCTGTTCTTCACCCTCAGTTTCCTCCTGGTCTGATGAGTCTGAAGACTCTTCCTGGAACACTAGGCTGTGGTCGCCTTCAGGATCAATGTCAAAACCACGCCCTTCAAAGTACTCACTGTCTGCCTTTATGCACTTCATCCAGCGGACGGGCAATATGTCAAGAGCAGTGGCAAATTCTTCTTTGGGGATCCTCTTCAATTCCCTCACAACAGCTGCTTGCATGGTTGGAACATCTTGATGTCTGATTCCTCTGAGGGCATTTTTTAGGTGTGGGAAGACAAAGAAATCACAGGGCGCGAGGTCTGGCGAATTTGGAGGATGTTCAAGAAGTTGGATTTCACTTTCCCTGAGAAGATCCATGGTCGGAGCTGCCATGTGGCTGGAGGCATTGTCATGATGCAGTCTAAATGGGTGTGGTCCCCTGCGCGCATGGTTTGGTCTCCTCCACAGGTCTGGTCTCTTCTTTCAGATTCTTTCTTTGAGCACTTTGAGGGTTTCACAATAAGTTTCTGAAGTGATCCTTTGCCCTTGAGGAGCAAACTCACTGTGCACCACTCCTCTTTTGTCAAAGAAAAGGGTTAACATGCTCTTGCGCTCGTTCCTTTGAGGGAGTGCCTTGAGAGGTCTGTTCTTGTGTATTCCTTTTGGGAGCCACTCAGAGCTGTTGTTCTTGGAAGGAATCTTGAACACACTAACCCAGCTCTCATCACCTGTGATGATGGTTTCCAACAAGTTGGGTTCACTTTTGAGCAGTTCCAGATTGCACTCGCACATCCATTTGCGCACATCTTTCTGGGCCTGGGTCAGTTCCTTCGGGACAAATTTCGGGCTCAGTTTACTCAGTTTCAAGTCCTTCTTCAGCATCCTGTGAGCTGAGGAGACTGAGATGTCTACATGCTCAGCAATGTCCTGCAGGTTGACAGCTCTGTTGTTGTTCAGGAATGCCTGCACAGCTCTCACTTTGTCTTGGCTCCGGGCACTTCTTGGTTGACCAGATTTTGGCTTATCCTTAATCCTGTCATCACCTTGTCTGAACTGTTTGTGCCAGACTCTCACGCGGCCTTTGGACATCGTTCTTTGACCAAAAACGTCCTTCAATTTCTGCCAGCAAGAGATGGGTGTTTCCCCTGACTTTGCTAAAAATTTGAGTACAGCTCTCTATTCGACGCGCCCCTCCATCACAGTGTCAAACTCGGAACAAACCAACCAAAAAGTAACACAAACACAGCTTAAAACAACAACAGAAGAAATGTCCATATGTGCATACCGTGGCGGCATTGCTGTCAAAGTGTCACACTTGGCGACCTTAGAAATGGGTCAAAAGATTGATCTCTGTGACCTTGTGGATGGCCATCACCATCAGACAGGTAGTGTCGATGAGGTCACTTGTTTTGAAAAATTTTGGTCGACTTAGATGCGAGATTTGACAAAGAAACCGTTTCATTTGAGAACTGCCTCGTAGGCACTGGAAAAGCTATTTTGCCACCTGTGATGGTTTCAACCTCAAGTTCAAAACCCGGCTGGAGAATTGGTTTCAACCTTGATCTGATAACAAGAGGCCACAAGAACTGCGGAGACTGCGTCGCAGCACCTTGAAATTGGTGCCTCGGTGTTCTGAGTTGATGGTGTAATTACAATGCCTTTCCTGTTACTGCTATCTCCATAAATTTCAAACCCGATACGCCTGAAACCATAAATTGCAAAGGAGTTTTTGCACACAGGAACGAACTTGTCTCCAATTCCTTCAGAACTTGAAGCACCATGTTCTCACAACTGAATAGCTAGGACTCTTACTGTCCAGTCTAAATTCCGACAACTCTTGACGTAAACGCCCTTCAAAAAAATGAGAACGTTCGTTTCGGCTGTGTTCGACAAGCTTTTCTGGTGGTTTCATCAATCCAAGGAAAGCTGAACGTCGACTTTGTGCTCCCCCTGCACAGCAGGTCAACAAAAACGAGTTTTGCTTATCACACAGATTTCTTCCTTTTAACACACGTGGCACTGCTGGTTTCGAGGGAGGCAGGAAAAAATCTCAGACAGTTGAACCAAGAACGGCATCTACGCTGGGTTTTCTTCAGAGAATTTGTACATTTTTATTTCATTGCACGTGATTTGTATGCCACCCTTCGAACCAGAGTCCAGTCACCGCGCCTTTCTGTCACCCATAAGCTTTTGGAGGGTTGAAATACTTGCATATGAAAACCGTACGTTCATTGTAATTAACTGACGCGATCGCACTCTTGACTGACAGTTTTCAGTTGTCACGAATGATGGTCATGAAGATCACGTAGCGAGAGCGTTTGCAACTTCTGATCTTGATGGGATCGTTGCATGTGAAAAGGAAAAATCATCTGCGAATTTAGTGCCGTGAAGAGCAAACGTGTGCCGCATGTTCCTGAGGTTCCTGATCCAAATTGAAAGGTTGGTATGTGCCCCCAAAATACAGGAGGAACTTCGAGACGCTGATTTCAAAAGGGTAGTCTCCAAACAAGTAGGGAATTGAAATTGAAAGGTAAATTCCCGAGGCATGTTTTGATTTCGTGCTTTTTGGATTTGATGGGCTAACTTGAAGAAATGTCCCAGGGAATCTCATTTCCAGTCGACTCAGTACTCCAAACAGCTATTTTGAAAACTGCCCACGGCAACGCACTTGAGCGTCCCCAGTAATGTACTTGAGACAGAGTTGAGGTGTTGAAGAGTTTCTTGTTGTGTAACTCACATCGTCGTCGACCCAGCTCCTCGGGCGCGACTCGAACCCGATGTTCTGCCTCCGCTTTATCTCGTGACCAACTGTTGCCAAACCTGAAATGCGAAAGTTATGACATTCAAGTTTGAAAGCAAATCTTGCTTGCTGCTACCGCTTGCTGAGATCTTGGCAAGTCACCTGACACCTTGGCATGGCACTGCCTCACGCATTATGGGAAAGGAGACTCCTGTTGAAAGGAAGAATTTGACAGTTACCACCAACTTAAAACTCCACTGAGCCCCAGTGGCGATGCAGCGTTACGGGGGCGTCGGTCCAACTGAACATGCCGCGGCAGCCCACGCAGCCTGATCCACATGGGTCGGCCATCAAGTCTCTAAAATTTGTTCTGGTCCGGCAGTTCTGGGTTATCCTGTGCATTATTCACTGTTGTTCAAATTGTACAGCTCAAGAAAGTAGTAGTTGCGTCTCCTAACCTCAACACTGAATCCGCAAAAGACATGACATATTCGTTCACTCACTCACTGACGTGGCCATGGATGTAGCTCATTCAGGGAATCATCCCATGGCAACCTTGCTAGTGTGGTTTCACAGGTGACCAGATAAGACAAGTGTGACCAGCTTTTCTGCCCCTCTGTGTTTCACCCTGTTTGCTCTCACACATAAACCTTGTCTTGATGACAATCGTGTTCAGACAAGGAGTATTCCTCCGACTGGAACCTCTGGCACCCGGACCAGAACCTTGCCAAGGGAGCATTCAACCAGAATTCAACTTTTCGGAGCCTGAATTCAGCTTGTGTTGTGACATTCGTGGGTCGGGGAGACCATGGACGGTCCGCAGCGCCCTCGTGTGAAAATTGATGTGGTAGTTTTCATGCAACAAAAGATAGGGCAGTGTACGAGACCTCGTATTTGTTCTTGAGACGTGAGAGTGTGTGTTTGTGTGCGTGTGTGTGTATGCCTATGTGTGTATGTGGCTTCACCTGTGATTTTTTGAACAAATCGAAGGTTGAATAGACCGATCTCCTTGCAGTTGCAGAAACCACACCCTTATTCCATTTCCTGACTCTCGCTCGTCGTGCAACTTTTTCAATGTTTGGGTGGCATGGAAACAAGTTTCTCAGTTGAAACTGGTTTGGAATGTCTCGTTGCCTTCGACCACTTTTTGTGTCTGGCAATCAGAGTGTTGGCTTCACAACAAACAGGTTCTTGAAAACTGTGCAGTGCGCAGCCAGCATCCCTGTCAACCTCGTGTCTGAGGGGAGGGACTGAAAGCTGCGCTATCACCCACGACAGAAGTTCGAAATGCTCAATGGAATGTAATGACACTTTTGTAAACACCTGAAGTGCACGAACCATGACGACAGTCGTTTTGTGACGACTTTGTTGTGTTGACATGTCTCATGCAAAGATGGAAACTTTTTCCTCGTCACAGACCACAAATGAATTCCGGCTGCGGAACTACATTTTACAGAATCGAACTCAAGCTTGAAATGACACGATGTGATGGCCAAGACTACGGTCTGGAGGTGCAACCGTTGGTCCATTGATTATGGCAAAGTGCCTCACACTAGGTCACTGCACTCCCAACAAGAAAGCAGAGCTTTGAGCACAAGCGCGTTGCGGGCACAATCCCGGGTATTCGGGGTATGTCTGCCTCGTTGACCTCATCAGGTAGCCCCTACCTGGGGGGTCCAGGACCGACCCAGGATGGTCCAACCCAGCGGGGAAGGGAAATGACCTGACGACTAGAAGGAACCAGAACCAAAAAAACTCGTCCCCTATTAGTTGACAACACGCCAGAACCAATCAAGAAACAGGATTCTCTGGTTCTGGTTCCCTCTGGTCCACAAATCGAACACAGCCATTGCTCTACCTGGGCAGTAGGACCCACCTTATTTTCATGATGAGTGCCAGGGATGGACCCACCTCAGGTACATGCATGCAGGTGCAACCTTGGGGAAGGGGGAAGAGCAATCTTATTTTCAAGGTTGGTATCAGGGTATGAGCACTTCATTCTTGAGGTATAGGTGCTTGGGCAGGACCTATCTCAAGAGGGCCCTACCGAGTGGGGACAGAATGTGCCTCTTTCAGCGATGCCCAAGTGCACTCCCGTACACCACTGGAGAGAACAATGTTTCCTGCATACCAGATGGAGACTGAAGAACCTCAAAGACTGATTTGCTGGAATTTTTGCCGATGAACAGCACGCACGTTCACACTTTTGCAGAAATTTCTTTGTTGCGTTTACGTGATAGTCAAACAACCGTGGTCCAATTTGTGGTAACGTCTTGATTGAGTGCGGATCGAAATCTCAATTTAATTTGAAATCTTGATCTCGGCGTTCCTTTCTGCGTGCTTACTGCAGCTCGTTATTTCATTGGTGCAATCCAAGACGAACCAAGAGCTTCAATGCAGAACTGCAACATTAAAATTGGCCTGGAAAAGTGAAGACGTTGAAAGGCAAGGCTTTCAAGAAAGTTTGCATTCTGGGAAAGAATGATGAATGCACGCATGCATGCCTGCGATCATTAAATGTATGTAAGTAAAGCCAGGGCTGCGGGTTCTTTGTGGGAGCGCTGTGTTTTCGCATCGATTTGCAATATGATTTCCTTGTACTAACTCAAACACGATCATTGTTATGCGATTTTTTTCTGATCTGATTGTCACCACCGCGGTTGGAATAATAAACTGAACATTAACAGTTACAGAGCCAGGTGTGCTCCTGAATAACAAGTTGGTTGGGACTCCACGCTTCATGAACATGGTTGCTTTCATGTTCACCTTCCCAGCAGCGTGGACAGATTTCATTCAGGTAGGAAAATAAATCACAGAAAGAGCAAATCCGAAGACGAGCGTTGTTGATGAAGGAGCATTCAAGCCATCTGAGCACTCCTGCATCACAGACATTTCCATTACCAAACAACTATCTTTCCCTGCATTTCCAACAAAAACATTCGCTTTGCAAGATTCATACTCTCAAAGAACCCAAGTGCCCGTGCATTCTTTTCACTGTGTTTTCCGGACTCTTAAATTATCAACAGTCATGACAATATTCCATCTCTTTGAGAGCTTCAAGTGATGAAAGAGACCAAAGCGACAAGAATGCGATCGGAACATTGATTTTTTTGAAACTTTCGTGTGAGTGACACAGATTCTACGGTCTGTGAAATTTTTTGAAATTCTGATATTTTCAAGTCAGAAATCGGCCAGATGTGTAATTGACCTGCAAAACAAATGAATACGCCGAAATTTTGCCTCGTTGAAGGAGAAAAAAATTACCAGATTTTATCTATCAACGGCACTGCAGCTAGCAGATGGCTAAATCACGCAATTCACCACAAACAGTGAGACATGTGGGAGAATGCTGCTGAGCCTGCAGTCGTGGAACTGCACGCTCCTTGAGGTCTTCCCACTGAACAGTGCGAAACGACAACTTCTGCAGTGTGCGCTGAAAGAACCGTTGTGCAAGTGTTTGTTCAACATTATGGATTTCTCGCTGGGCAGTTTCGCAGGCCACAGTTCAGCAAGGCGGTCGACAGGTTGGCCCAGTTCCGATCAGTCAATTGATAAAAAATAGTTGCTTTTCAATGTGTGTATCAAACATACAAAAATGATGCATATTGATGGGCCACTTGAAATCTCATTCATTACCGTCGTAAAAGCACATCCACTGCCCAAAACTGTCAAATTCATTGTTCTGCTCAGAATAGATGTCTCCCGCCTGCCAAGGGAAACAACGATGGCTGATACATATCGATGCGTGTTTGCAGTATTTATCAGTTTCCGTTTCGCACGTGCGTGACATGCACAAGTGCAGGGAACTTCTAAGACGTGGAAAATGGCCACAATTTTCCAGCTCAATTGTGCAAAATGGCTGAGGGGATATGCCAAGTGTAAGGAAACCGCGTTCCTGCTAATGAGCTCCTTTGCCTGTTTGGGGTACACAACTCAAGAAAACATTTAAAAAGAGGATTTTCTGCAAATTCTGCACTTGCATCGCGCCCACGCCAATGATTTGTTGGAACCAATCGATTTCATTACCACGCAACCGTGCAAAATGTATTTTATTGATACGCATGCATGTTTCAACTTGAACCAAGTTTTTAGGAAAACGGTGTTGTGTAGGTTTTTACTTACCACTTTGAGCGTCCACTGATCGGCCCAGGAAGGCGACGATCACCAAAGCTGCACAAAGCACAAGCCTCTCCATACTTCCTGGCCAGCTATCTGCAATGCATCAACGTCGACTCGTCCAAAATGCAGAAACAGGAACTTACGAGTGAATGGAGCCTTGTTATGAAAGACACTCAAGTGCTTTCAAGTAAAGAAACACGAACTTTGTCACTGGAGTTTTGTTCAGTTGTGATTCCTCTCAGGCAGCATGCACCTCGCAACGGATTCCTTCTCAATAAATAACAAACGCCATATCCATGTTCTGCATGGCGTAAGTTTGATCAATAAATCCCTTGTGGCTCGGACCATTGTTTAGAACAGGTATGTATGGAGATGCGGGAGTCCGCGAAAGCACTTTTCCCCTCTGCCCCTCCCGCTTCATCTTATGCAGTTGAAGCAGAACGCTCTTCAAGCTCTACTTGCTGCAGCTGTCACACACTGCATTCTGAAGAGAGCAAATCCACGGAACAAGATGTGAAGTCAAGGCAGCTATTTTCGCGTTTTGTTGGCTGGCTTGGTGTGGACTGATGGACGCCTGGAGATTGAAGGTAAGTTGATCACTGTCGTTCTGAGATTTTTAACTTGTGTCACCAAACTCAGCGTCGTCATGCGTGCGAACACGGAACGCAAAAAGTCAACGGATAATCAGAATAGGAAGAGCAACGCAGATCATAAATCCCACGTAGAACTGTTAAGTGGTGATTTCAATGGCATTTTGTCGTTAAAATCACCATTCGCGCTCACGCAGTGGAAGTAGCATTGACTGTAAATCAAACCAACTTGTGCCTAATGCCCCGAGAAAGGTACCGCTGTTGAATTAGAAATTCAGAGTTGTTCCTTCATCTCCGTGGGATCGAGAAAGCTCAGCGATGCAAAGAACAACATGCGCTGTGCTCAGTTCACAGAACGAACCAGTGTATTGAGAAGGAGAGTTTGAAAAACTTTAATTGCCTGCTTCAGGAAAGAATGTCTGTTCAAGTGTGTTTGCTTCCAAGTATGTAGGATACTGACCTCGTAACGCAATGGTGTTCAAGAACAAATTATGATATCAAGCACAAAACGTGAAAACGAGAGTGATGCAAGTCGATCTTGTTTAGGCTTTGTCACACTGCGTGTTCCTTCCACTATGTCCGTTGTGTCGGTCCACCCACATGCCAACCATGACAGCAATTTTAACATTCACATTCCTCGTACACGTACGCGTAAACTTGCAAATAGTGTGGGCATCTTGCATGGAACTACACAACAGTGAAAAAGTTTGATGCCAAACACTCTTCGCACAAGCTCAGTTGTCCACAATGAAATTTCATGATGAAGTGAAATATATTGGGTGTCAAATCGTTGAAGCCCCAGTTACTTGTGTAAGTGGTCGAGAAGTTGATTCAAAGGGCACGCTGACACGCAATATACTTACCACCAAACTCGTGCTCACAGCTTTGGTTCCTTCGACTATCATTCAAACAACTTCACTGGAGCCCATGAGTGCCAAGAAATCAGTCCGAGTTTCTTTTTGTGTGGTCAATGCTGGAAGTTGTCCCAAGGCTCCTATGAAACAGAGGAATATCCTTTCACGTCAAACATGTGACCAGCAAGTCGCCATAATCCCAGAAAAGGGTACGGGGTACCACCACCAGTGTTTGTGTGTCGCGTCTTTGAAAGGCCTCCTTCACAAGGGGCCGAATATCGTGTGTTGCTTGTGTTTGGCTGCCGAGCGTATCTTTCCCAGTCCGTGACTAGCGAGGCATGTGGCTCGAGGGGTTCTCTCCACGGGCTCAGTGTGGTTGGCGGTCGTCCGCACCTTTTGCCTCCGTGCTGCAGCACAAACTGTACACATCTCATGTTACTCGCATTTCCATTTGCATAGATTCTTGACCCCCACCTTTGCTGCTTTGATTTGGCATGTGAGAAACAAAGGCTTCCTACTCGGTACACACGAATCAATACTGCATGGACAAGTTACTGCATTTCTGAAGTTGCACAGTGTCGTTGCACACATGTGCACATGGTACATCCCTCGGGCACTGACCACATTGTCCAGTGCAAAGCTCCGAAAAAATTCTCAACAATGTTCAAACATTGCAAAACAACTTGCGTTCCGTCTGAGACGCGCCACCACCAATATTTTGCAGGTCCTTCCAGTTCTGTCCACATGCCTTCACAAAACAAGTTTGACAAAACAGAACTTTTTCATTGGATTCTTGTTTTCAAAGACTGCACGAGCGTGGCTGTTCCACAACACCCGTCCAAAACAATGAAGGTCTCAAAAAATGCACTCTGAAAAGAACGGACGAAATAGATTTGCGTTCGTTGTCGAGATCTGTGGAACGTGCACTCCAAGCTTGACGGGGATCGTCGCAACAAAAGCATGATCCAGGAAGCCGTTGGGAAACACCTGCGGTTGCTCAAGTCTTTGCAAAGCAAGCTTTCTCAATTGACACTGAGCTCAAAAGTTTTTCTCATCACCCCGAGGACAGCGAGAACTCAAGAAAAAACATTCGTATGTGCTCGCATCATGTTAGATTCTTACCTCACAAAAATGGTTCCTGCTCAATCACACAACTCCTTTTGGGACCAAAGGTCTCGAAAAGTCATTGTGTGATAAACAGGATCCATTTTGTACTGTGTGGGAACCTTGTCATATTTTGCTTTCGAAGGCTTGCTATTCACCAAATTTGCCAAATTTCTCTTTCGGTGGTTCTGTCGATCGACAAATTTCAAAATTAAAGGGTTTGCAAACAGCAAAGTCACACCGCGTCCAAAATGGGATTGGACAAATTTCCTTTTTGTGAAAGATGCAGCAAAAAGAAAGTGTGTGTGCATGTGTTTGCATGGAGTCACGTTTGGTCAATCATTTATCTCCGAGCCAATGAACAGCCGTGGGTCAAGTCAGACGGGGATGTGGGGGACGACTGCACTGTCCTTTCGTGGATCCACATGTTGAAAATGATGATACTGACGGGTTGGCCAACACAAGCGGAAGCAAAAAATGCCTCAAGTCTTCAAACATGTAAGAACAAGGAAATTTCACTGGAACGTACACAGAAACCAACTATGATCCAGTGAAAAGCTCAGACCCAGATTTATTGTGGTGGCACAGCCAGGAGCTGCTCCTCTTCCACGAGTTGCTCGGGCTCCCCTTTCTGCACAAGCTCCAACTCTGCTGCGTGGCTTCTTGAAGTATTGCCAGCACGTACTGGATGAGGTTGGGTTTGACCTCTCGACAAACTCTCCTGCAGATGCTCATGCAATGACATTTTGACAAGACACTGAAACCTGTGGACACTCAGGCCAACTGGTGCTCCTGCAGCTATGTGCAGCGACAGCAAGGTCGTAGTTGGTCCGGAGAGACACGACAAATCATTGAACACTTTTGCTGTTGGTTGTAAAGTACTGAAGTCTTTTCACTTTTGCCAGAGCTTTCAGATTTTGCTACTTCCCCTCACAATAACCCTGTTGAGACGGACTACCGGTGGTGTTTGAGTCAGCCGTTCTTCCTTTGCCCAGAGACAGAAGTGAATTCTTATGCAAGCAATGGAATTGAAACTCTTGTTTGACTGTGGGTTACGTTTGCAAGTGCATGATGTGTGGTGAGACAGTTGTGCACGACTTTTCAACACCCACACGTTTCACCGTTTCCCCTTTCTGTGATCACGAAACGTCCCACACCCTCGTGGTCACGTATATGTCAAGAAAGAGGCGTTCGTGCAGGAAAAACAACTGAAGGGTTTTGTCATTCCGTAGAACCCAACAACAGGCACTTACAAATCCAAAGGGAGTGAAAAGACTTGTTAAAGATGTCAAGAATGACCATTTAACCTTTCAATGGACTTAAATCCAGCGGCATCTTGTGAGTGGTGTCATATGCCAACGCCCCAGGGAAACGAGAATTTCTTTTCAAAGGCAACAAGTGCAAGTGCAATGGTTCTCTGCGGACAGTCAGTGCCTTTGCAGTTTGACCCTCAAGTTCCGTTGCATTCCAGGCAATCAGGAATTGTACCGAGTGGAAGAACAAAAAAGTGAAATTTCCATCAAGAATTCATCACCCAAGACAATGACTTTCGAAGTAAGATCAGCTTGACAGTTGACAATGCCTTTCTCCGTGGTGATGCCCTAAACAGTGAAGTTTCTCTTCCTATAGCCAAGAGGAAAAAGTTTTGAGACAGTCTACTTGAACTCATCGTTCACAGTGCCACAGGAAAAACAAATGTTGACTTTTCAGATCTTCACAAATTTACAAACCTCAATGCCAACATTGTGTCCACGCCAAAAATACCTCGTGAAGAAAACTTCCTTTCCAACCAAATGTGACAAGTTCGTTTCAATGAGACACAAGACTCATCTCGTGGAGTACGAGGTTCGCTTTCTATTTGACCGATCCACCGCTCTACTGGGTGATCGGAAATTAACAGAACGATCCTGTTTTCAGTGAATGATCTTGAGTACCTTGTCTTCACTTTGACATTGTATGTGGTGTCATGGCATGTTTATGACCTTGATCTTTTGACCTCTGAAGGTAGTCTGTTTCATGTCTGTCACGGATTTTGTTTTGAGGACATCATGCATGATCTTGTGTGTCAATGGCAAATGTGTTCTGCAAG
>JAAUXT010073220.1_pt1 | contig 21365 bp, 18 predicted proteins | sample 7278171 | NCBI WGS metagenome assembly JAAUXT01 (sample SAMN14350112, study PRJNA611818) | marine sediment metagenome | isolation source: surface marine sediment (1.8m) | place: French Polynesia: Moorea | collected 2018-08 | reverse complement strand
GGTTCTGTATCCGTTATGGAGAGTTTGATCCGATTCACGAGAGCCCTTCTCTCGGACGTATGGCACACACTGTACTGTGTGTAGCCACGAGGTACCCGTCGAGTTGAGGATTCATCCTGTCGAGGCAGATGCTCCTGCAGTGTTCATAGGCTGGGCCATTCCGCTCCTTTAGGAAAGGAACGACCCAGTGTTTATGTGCGTTTCCCTCCGTTGCCCCCTTTTCTAATTCGTGATGCTTCGACGCTCAGCATCAGAATCTGGACAGAAGTGCGCCACTATCAAAATTATCCTAGTCAAGGCACCCCCAATTTGCAGGTTATTCACGGCCCAAGCAGAAAACCTTCGCATATTCCTGGAATCAGATGTCGCTCAGCCAAACCGCTCACTGTGAAACAGCGGGCTTTCTGAGCTCTGCTTTCTTGTTGCGAGAGTTTTTCTGTGTTTTCCTCTGCTTCCAAACCAAAAGACCAACCTGTGGTCAAAATGTTGTGCGTGTTCCAAATCAAAGTGTCGTCCCAATGCAGCCCTACTGACCGACATAAAAATGTTTTGCCTCCGGTCCGTTTCGCTCCTCGCAGGTCCAGGATTGAGGTCCATGCGCCCTGGCCTTGGTTTGGGAGGCACGCAAGGCCTCAACCAATTGTATGTTCGGGAGGAATACCTGCAGTGCAAAATGTAGGGGTGGAAAAATTCAGGGTTGAGCGCGGGGACTTGCTCCATTCGGTCAGCTGGAGATTCTTCTGTTGTGAGACAAAAAATACTGGAATCGCAAAGACAATCAACGAATCAAAATGAAAAACTGCTCTTTTTCTCTTCCTGTCAGTCTCCGGTCTCTCCAGACCTGTTTTAACAAAAATTGTCCAAGACATCAAATCGGCGAAGAATTCCGTGATCCGCACAGCTATTTTTGAAGGACAGAAAAATTGGATTTGAAAGCAACGTCGTTGAAGTGGAAATGAACAGCTAGTTTTGGTCTGGCATGACTTTTTCCGTCTTAATTGATCATTTTGCCTTCATGTCAGTGTGCATGGTTGTGGATTGAGACGGGTCTCTGAGCGACGCGCAACCACACACCTCTGTCTTCTATCGGCCGTCCGCCCGTCCCCGAGTTTGATCATCGCGGATGACAATTCGATTTCCCGCGATCTGTGTGAGCTGCCCAAGCTCCAAACAATTCCTCTTCATCCAAACCCTTCCACGGTTGCAATGCAGTGCTTGGCTTCCTTGTTTTCCAGGTGCTAATTCAGAGACCTCCTTCAGAGAAGATACATTGCACATCACACATACAACAGTTTTCGATTTCTCATTACGTACAAGTGTATACCATTCCTTGGTTTATGAGGATATCTAATTTTCCATCCTGTCACAACAAATTCCTCTTGGGTCAAAGCAATCGTGAAAAACGTTTCGTGCAAAAAAGTTTCTGGAAAAGACAAGGAAATCAAAAGCGCTTCACTGCAGTCAAAACATCTCCAGAAAATGATGGCCTGCAGATAGTGTGTGCCTCGATGTGATGTTGTTCGGTGGAAAAATTGATAATCCTGACTCGTAGCAAGACTGACGCAACCTGGATGTTGCTCGAGGTAAACCCTCACAGTTTCACTGCGCCGTAGATCTGCCCTCCCCATGCAACGCAAGCCACTTTCCAGACACAGACAACTGGACTGAGTAAGAGGTTTATTTTGGGGCAGCAAAAACTGCTGAAGATGAGTGTACATTGTTGAGAGTCACAATGGCGACTGTTGCAGATGGCTGCTTCGTGTTCATCCGGAACAGTCTGGGCTGCTCGGCTGCCGGTGGCGGTGCGCGAGTTCCCAGCGCACCCCACGAAAAAGTTGCGCAGAGATGAAGCACAGCTTGGTTCAGCTTTGGTCTCTCTTTTCAGGGCTGACGAGACTATTTCCAGCCCGGTGTCTCCGCCTTCGTCTCCCGAATTGGACGGTGTCGGAACTGACACACTCTCACAGCAGTCCCCACATTCCACAACACAGGTACATGTCCGAACAATGCACCGGCTATGCAATCACCAAACTACTTTCTGAGTGGAAATAATTTCAGGGAAGGTCCTCACCCCAGCATGTCCCTCAAAAATGTGGGTGGGTCCTGTCCTCCCACCATGAACGACATTCAGGTGGGGGTGGGTCCAATCTTGGTCTCCCCCTCCCCAAGGGCAGAATCTCAGGGTGCATCCTGCCCGAGCACCTTTCTCAAAACTGCTCGTCCCCACAATACAGACAGAATTCGGGGTCCGTCCTCCCATTGCACCAATACTGACAATTTATTCAGACTTGGCACGCACCTGCTATGTATACTTACCTGTTTTCAGTTAACTTGCTGGAAAATGACAAGACGTGAATTACTCGGTTTTTGTGTTCCGGTTTCAGACTCCAACAAAATCCACGACGTTAAAAACTTTCAAATAACTTTTTGAGGCCCATGAACAAGAAGCATTTTTGTTGGATGAAAACCGAAACAATGGCGGAATGTTGGTGACAGCACAATTCCATGCAGGTGATCCTAAAATGCTGCGGCCTTTGCGTCGCTCTTCCTGCACGTACGACTGGACACTGATCCAACCAAGGGATACTTTTGGGCCTTCACGCTGCTTGGGGTTCAGAGCTGGAAGATGCGATCTTGTGCTTCCATTTTGAAACCTGGGGTGTGACTCTCCAATTTTTCCTGCGTCTCCCTTGTGACCGGTCACCAAGGCACTTGTGTGTTTACATGTCATTGCATCGTCGTGTCTCATGACCCGACAAGCCGGGAGCTGATTATCAAAAAGCTGTGCACGAGGAGGTGACAAGTTGTTTGCGCCGTGGAAGGTTTGGGCTCGAACTGCTTTGTTTTCAACGTTATTTGTCCTCGACTGCACGGCAATGGCGCTTTCCTGCAGTGTGACGACGATGGTGGTGCGGACGCCTCCCCTGCTGTTGCTGATGCTGCTACAACAGCAACAACAGCGACGGCGGGGCCCGAGGCGGGAGACTCAGCCGATTCGGGTAGCAGCGGGACGAGCAGCACGGACGGCAGCGACAACGACTTCAACGTGTCTCCCAAACTGCACAACCACATTCCATCGAATGGGTGCGTCGTCCCTTTCAAAGTCAAAACCTTTTTTTCTTCATGCAAGGCTAAAGTTTTCGTCAGAACAATCAGCCATGATCATTTGGTGTTTCCTGGAATATTTTTGGGTCTGCGTGCATGTGACGAAGCAAATTCAACGCAAAACGTTCCAACGTACGTGTTTGGCTGTGCACATTCAGCATTACTTCCAGTCAAATGAGGCGTTGTTGCAGCTGTTCTCTTGCACTCGTACTTCTTTCTCGGCCGACCAGCACAATCCGGGAGAATAATACCGCACAGAAAAAGATTTTCAGTCCGTGCATCAGTTGCACCGCCCGAGAACAATCCTACCGGAAGTGATAAAACCTGCCCACAAGCGGATCACCCAAACAACAAAGGTTGACCCCTTGATGAAAGGACTGTGTCCGAGAAGCTTTGTTCGGATATTTACTGTTCTCGGCACATATTTTTTCAAGATGCATGCATAATCTTGTTTGAACTGAATGTTTGGTCTGTGCGTGCAAACATTGGAGATACTTCTGATCATTTCACGCAAGTTGCAGTTTTATTCGTTGTGAAATCTCCGCAGGCCTAAACTGGAGCTGCCGGTTGGCGTACTGGTGGACGGCGGCGGCGGCGGCGGCGGCGGCGGCGGCGTAGTCCAGATGCCGGAACTGACAGAAGAAGACCTGCTCAACTTGCGCGTGACGGGTGAAAAACTCTTGGCCTCTTCCAGCGAGTCTGCAGAGACGATCAGTGGAAGTCCTGCTCAAGAATCAATTTTGGCTGCCAATGACAAACCCGTGGCAGTTTCAACCCAAGAGCAGGAAGTGCACACAGCAACAGAACTGGATTTAACTGCTAAGACAGGGTCAGTGATGCACGAAAGGCCGCCACCTCCGTACCCCAGTCATTTACTCCCTCAGAAAAGTGATGCATCAGGACTGAGCCAGCAGATGCTTGGCACCACTGTGATAGACAACAAACCTCCCTTGCCGCCGCCACCTGCTTACGGGGCCCACCATCATATCGAAACGAGTAGCTCGAGCAGAATTGTGAACTCGAACTCAGCACAACGGGAGGTGGCGCCACGAGAAGAAACGAGTCCACCCGTGACCCAAGTGATGCAACTCGAAGCGGTGCCACCCATGCAATCTACGGAAATAGTGTATCCATGGCGTGTCAAGAAACAGCAGATTCTCAGCAACCGCTTGTTGGCCAAGCAACAACAGCTGCAAAATCAGCGTCAGAGCGGTTTGGCGGAGGCGCCCCCACCTGGGAGACAGACGCAGCATGCAAGAGTGGCAAGCGATCCTTTGTCGGAGGTGACAGGACACACGCCCCATGTGCACATTCAGGCCGGTGGTCAAACCCCAACGCGTCCGGTGCCCAAGCGAATCTATCGGTACGCAGATTACGTAGACAGCGGTGCACTCAGCGACAGCGAAATGGGAATGTCAACGGTCTACAGGCGGCGGCGCCGCGACGACGCGCTCAAACCGTCGCTCACGTTTGTGGGTCGGAGAATAGAGTCTCCTGCAGGTAGCGGCGCATCGAACGGAGGTCCACCGAATGCCAGTTTACCTGCAAAGACTGTGTTCTCCCACTTGATCAAACCTGACTCGAGGATGAGCCCGATCACGGAGAGAGGATCGCCCCTGTTGTTCGTCAGCGCGCCGCCCAGCGGCCTGAGGAAGATCCCGGCGCAATCCAGCGTCGATTCCGAGGATGAGGCCAGACGGCCTCCAACCCCACCACAAGTTGTCCTCAGTGCACCATCACCTGGTCCCATGGACAAGCCGGTCTCAGAGCAGCTTGAGACTGACGACCAGAGTGTCGGGCACCAATTTCAGGGGCCTCCAGCTGTGCAGCCCCAGGGACAACCGGTTGTACTCCAGGGTCGGCCCGCCTCCTACAACCAGGGACAGGTGGTCGTATCCCAGAGTCAACCGGTCGTACTCCAGGGAAGATCAGTTGAACCCCAACCTCCAGCTCCAAACGCTCTCACGGAGATCCAGCCTGAAGCTGCTGAGAGCCACTCTGCTCCGGAAACATTGAAAGACACAGAAACGGAGACTGCAACAGACCAGCCTGATGCGCCAACTTCCAACGGCCGCTCTCCTCAGAACGATGTCGGTGGCGAACATTCACCGAGACCTGAAGACATCTACTTTTCCGCTGCCGCTCCAGACTTAGTTGACATTCCAATGCCCCAGGTCAAGGAAATGATAAATGACCTCAACCGCAGACTCGAGGCAATTGCTGCCCAGCAGCCAGGAATCGCCCAGCCTCCAACCCCTCAAGAACTCGGACTTTCATTTGAACGGATGAAAGACTTACAACAGCAGACAAGGATACAGGAAGCGCAGCAATTGGAGATGCTTTCTGGAGCGACAAACAAGAGCACAACGAAGGAAGAGAAGGAGATCTTTATCAATTCCAAACCCATGCCAGACTCTACACTTGAAAGTCTCAAGCAACGACTATTTGGCACCGACATTACAACGTCAGCCACGTTCCAGAAGATCTATGACGTGACGTCCCCTCTGACGTCACCGCCGCCGCAGCGTCGCGCCGCCAGCGCCACCTCGGAGGAGGAGCGGAGCCCGTCGCCACGGTCCGCCTCGCGCCGAGTCCACTTCGCCGACCCTCCCGCTCAGTCTGTGATTGAAATCGAGCCTCGCAACAAGCTTAACCGCAGAGACCGGAAACTGGTACGAGAGCCTTTGTCGCTTGTCAGTGTCAGCACGAGCCTGACTCCGAAGAAGGATTCTGTGGGGATAGGAAGTCAGATTTCTCGCCCAGACAACTTGACAGTTCCGCTCACGCCACAACCCCAACCCAGTCAGAAGCCTTCATCGCCGCTGTCGGAGACAGAAGTGGATTCTCAGATCAGGGAAGAAATTTACGCAAAGTACTCGAGGTTGAAAAGTGACATCGCACGAGAGACTCTCTTGTCTCCGAACAGGAACCCACCATCTTACGTGAGCAGCACAGTGCCGGGGGCCTACCCGTCCGCAAGTCCACAGAACTTTCCTCAGAGGGCCTCGCCTCAGGGCGGCAGTGGCATCAATGTTTCGATCGTCCATCAGAAGGCGGACCACACCTCTCCGTCCCGCCAGTATTCGTTCACGTTGCCCCAAGCGCAGCCGGGTCACCCGTCTCATTTCAGATACACCATTTCGGCCCGTAAGCCCTCAGATCCAGTGTCCTTTGAGTACGCCTTTCCTCCAAGCTATGAGGAATCCATGCGAATGCGCGCCGTGCACCAAGGACAACACAAAAGTTTGGATGATTCTTTCATGACTTCAAGTTTGTTTTCGTCAAAGCCTCGAGAAATGCAGTACTTGCAGGCTCCAGCGGCCAGTCCTTTGCACACTGGAGCCAGCCCGCCTCTGTCACCGAGAGTCCGCTCGAGGCTTTATGTTGACACTGCTTCGCAAGGCGGTGGCTTGAGTCCGACGCAACAACTTCTCCAGAGGCTCAGCCCGCAGCAACAGGCAGCTGCAGCAGCAGTGGGGCTCATACAGTCCGCTGCAAACACGAAACAAGCAGACCCTACCCAAGGAGCATTTCACACAACGCAGACGATCCGGTCTTCTCCTGTGATCCAGGGCACTTCAATGGTCATGAACTATGGCCACACTAAGGTTCCGTCTCAGACAGAAGGGACACAGGGCCAGGCCCCCAACCCTCCGGTTCCGCCGCCCCTGCCGCCCAGGGAATCTCCCATGCTCAGTGGCCACCACGGCCCTTCAGCCGGCCTTGATCTGGATTTCGACCTGAGCCAGTCCAAGTCATTCCGTAACCTGCAGATCAACTTCTCCGACGGAGGTAAAATGGAAATACCTATTCGTTTGGACCACCACTTTGGATCCCCACAACAAGGTCAGGACACCTTTCCCTTCCTTTGTTCTGGATCTGCGAGTGATCATTTCACACTGCTTCTCTGCCTTGTTTCATGCGCATTTTGGGCCACAAAATACAGCACTTGCGGCACTGTTGCTGGGTCTTCCTTGTGCTTCTTTTCCCTTGCTCTACCCACGAGCTGCAGGCCAATCATTACGCATTTTGGCTTTTGAACGAATATGCCCAGAAAAGAAATCAAAGACGCAAACGCAGAAAACTTTGAGAGCCTTGCAAGGTCAGAAGAAGCACATTTGCTGAATCCACAGAAATAAACAAGAATAAATTTCAGAATCATGCTTTCTCTTAGCGTCAAGGGCTTGACCAATTTTTGAGTGACAAATGGCACTGAGAGTCAGGAAAACCTCGCTCCATCACAGAAAAGTCGAAAGTCTCAGTTCAGAAAACATGTACCGGTAAGATTTGTGCCCCCGATGAAGTTCCGTTTTGATTTCACCAGTTGCGTTCGCCGGATCAGTCGGTCTCAGATCGTGTCCCGAAAGTAACAGCTTTTTCCTTTCAAGGCAGCGTAAAACAGAAAACGTTTCTCAGTTGGAGTTCTTTGTTGTGTGGTGTCATTGTGCTTGCCACCGTTGAGTTCTTACTGATGGGTTGTGCGAGGTTTCTTTTTCATGCATGTCCACAGTGCAGATTTTGGATTTTTTCGCTATTCTCCTTCTGTGTGTGCACTTTGAAAACCTTCTTTTCAGTTTCAAGTGGTGTGAGAGAAATGTTGGCACACACACAAAACAGTTTCACCTTGGGTTCACGTTCTGAAGACGCACGATTCAACTTTGATTCAACGCCTTTTCCACACGATGCCAACATGCAGGCGACACTTGCAATGACAATGGTGGACCTGGATCCGGATCTGGATCCTGGACCCGGTCTCGGCCATGAAGGGTCCAACCGTCTTCTTGATTAGTCAGAGAGTTTGGCACGCAACCTGCTCCATGGAATAGTTCAGAAACATGCACAAACACTTTATTGTTTTTCTATTCTGCTGCAATTTCAGTGATGCAACCAGCAGCTGTTGGGCGACCTTACCTCCCCGCCCAGGGAGGTGTGTCTCCGGTCGGGAGTGTCAGCTCTCTTTCAGGCGGCTACGGCTACACGTCACCGAACACAGTTCCAGTGTCGCCCGCTCCCAACCAGTTCCTTCCCTCCTACAACAGCAACACGGCGCCACCCACGTCCAGACCACCCTCCATCTCCTACACGCCTCCGATGACGTACCCCGGCGGGAGCGGCGCCATCATGTCTCCGCCGGGTGATCTGTACAGCCCGCCGGCGGCGCCGCCGCCAGGCCTCACGACACGCGCGCGCTCCATGTCTGTGACACCGACGTCGATGATGCCACCTGAGATGGACCAACTACCGCCCGGCGTCAAGCTGCCTCCTGGGGTCTTCGCTCTTTTTGACAAGTGAGACTATTTTGAACATTCTTGCTCGTGTGGTGTCGAAATGAACAAGCAACTGCGAGTCTGTCTCTGTCAAGGAGGGTTTGAAGAGACAAAATTAGGTCGGACCATTTGTGACCTGTTCTGACAAAAACTTGTGAAATGCATGCAAAACACCAGTTTTTCATTCTTCATTCCATCCTATCCTGTCTGTCTGCCTGTCTTCTCTTTTGTGCATCCACTTCAGATTCGTCTGGCAGAACTCGAACACAAAGTTTAACACGTGCAAGTTGGAGAGATGAATTTGGATTTGAATTTTCAACGTCCTCATTTGAAGATGCAGAAAACACTGTTTTGCAAATCCATTATGTGAGACCGACATAGCATTTTGCTGAGATTTCCAGTCTCCAGTCTTACAGTCAACTTCCGGCCTGGATATGTGCTCACCTTGATCGTGTTCGTAATTTTGGGCCAAAGTGATGGTGCAATTCTCAAGTGACAGAAATCTCTATGGTCGCTCGTTTGCCGAGGCGTCCCGTGACGATGATAAATTTGCACCCGGAGTCTACCTGCCTGTGCCCATGGCGCACCGATACAACTGCAATACATAGCACAACACTATGGCTGCTTTGCAAGGTGCAAAACTTTCTTCTGCGTCAGTCTCGGTGATAAAGCGACTGCGCCGAACCTGAGCTGTGGAAAACTGCACTGCGTGGTCACATGCGGGGACGCATGAAGTCGCTTGACAAATCGTGCAACTGCGTTTCAAATGGTGCTGTGTTCTGAAACAAGCAGACGATGTATGCGTGCACCGTCCATGGTTCCCACAGGGGAGTTGTCACTCAGCAATTGTGCCTGGTGCACGGAACTGCATTGACAACTTAGCTAAACGCTCACGAACCAACGTCTTAATTTTGATAGTGCGTGGGCAAAAGATTCACTTTCATCACGGGTGCACCCACAGTACTAGGATCTGCTTCAGGCGGCAATATGTGAAGTATGGCAACTCAAATTTGGAAGAAAAAGGAAAAGTAGCGACTGCAAGCCTGAGTTTTGTTTTGCTTCAGCTGCAGTTACAAGTTGAGGCAGAGCCTTCGAGATGTTTTGCATCTTGGCAAGCAGTCTTTTTTTTTCAAGCCATTTTTCTCAGTGTACATGTTGCACGCAGATGTACTCGAACACACAAACGTTTCATTCTCAGCCATTTTCATTCTTTTTTTGGAAGCAACATCTGTTGCAACACGCATGCAGTGCGTGGATTGAAGCAACAACACAATTTCAATGTCTGAATCTAAATTTTCCAAAAACTTCCCCAGAGTATCAACAAATTTCGAACTTCAGAGGTGTTGTGCTCTTGCAGGGGAATCACTCCTGTGAAACCAAGTGTGGAGTGGAACGGAGTGAACCTGAGCTCATCAGAGACTTTTTTCTGATGTTTCTTGAACATTCATGAATTCCGGGTTGCCAATGTTGAAAACAGCTGATCCTTCCCCTTCGCCCCCCCCCCTCAATTTTTTTTTCTGCCACGTCCGCCCGTGCACGTTTTATTCGTATACCAAGTTCAAGACGCAATCTGACATTTGCCTGAATTGATTTCCTGGTGTTGAGGTCCCATTGCGTTGGTAAACTCACATCCAAAATGAAAATGCACCCCTTTTTGATGCCCAGGCAAAAAGGTGCGACTCACACCAGGTGGATACAATATTGCTGCAAAAAAGTGAAGCTCCGTCGGGCTTTCTATGAGTTGCGGCTGTTCTGACACGCCAAATATTTTAATCCCGATGATCTGCGGAATGTGTTACGGGATCAAGATTGCAATAGGAAGTGATGGGTTGGGATTCAGGTGAAAGGATCGAAAGGCAGAAAAGAGGCAGCTGAAATGTGAGTGAATTGTTTGTGTACGCTGCGCACATACCACACATTCCTTCTCCCGCTGATGGATCTGAACTGCGGCAATCAGACGCACACTACAGAGAACCATCGTGCGTGCAGTCCAGAGGTTTCACGTTGTGTGATTTGATATCCTCAGCTGTGATATAAAACAAGCTCCTCCCCCGCCCATCAACCGTAAATGCCCTTGCATGAGATCTAGGAAGACTCGTGTGTTCGTCTCGTCCTTAATTTTCTGAAAAATTGGTCGTCACGCCCCTGAATTCAGTTCAGTTGTCAAAACATTTTTTGTTTTCTCTGCTTCCAGATCCTTCACAGAGAAATTTCTGCAATGGCAAAGTCAACAGTGAGTAGTTATTTGTCTCAATTTATGATATATATTGTTCGCTCCCGCGACACTGGACATCCCGGTCCGTCCTGCGAAGAACAACATACTCGTAAATTTGTGGATTTCAACATTTCAGGCGAAGTCATTTTCAGTCGGAGACGTACAAACTGGTGCGCGAGATGGACAGCGCGGAGCGCTTCAGTGGAAACCCACCGCAGTGACACCAGTCCGTGAGCACGATGCTCCGAGTGCATGCTTCTGCATGGTTTCTTCATCATACCCGTCTTTCTGAAGGAAGGAAACAAGACTGACCTTTGTGTCTGAACACAGCACCAGGTACGAACCGCGTGTGGTGGTGTTGCACTGGTCAGACCTGCAATTTCCAAGGGGGAACAAAGGAACCTGAACTCAGACATCGGTTTTCCTACGGAGTCCGCCCGAAAGGAAGCACGAAGATCTTTCCCAGCTGGGTCTGCCCACGGGCGGAGTTCTGGCGACGATTGTTTTTTGGGAGGAGGTGCAAAAATTGTTCCCAGGTTCAAAAAATTTTTCAGCACAGCTCGAGTGCAGTTCAACCGCCTGCACTAATCCTATTCAGGTCTTCCTTTCGCAGCCTTTTTTTGGGGGTCCTTCATCGCAAGACCTATTTCACTGTAGGTTGAGGCGAGCATGGGGCCTCTTACATGCACCCTATGCATGGCGTGCGTTGGACCCCCCTCCTCCCGAGGAACAAGGGCCCATCAGAATTTCGATTCTACTTCCATCGGGGCCTGATTTTTTGTGTGTCGAGTGGACGTTTTTCAGTTCAACAAAATATCACTTTCCGAGATCATTTGCCCGTGATTGTCTTCACTCTTGGAATGTGGGAATTCTGGAAGGGCTTTGTGTTTTGAACAGAAAAGCAGAGACGGAACTCGACAGCAGTGCGTTGCACCAGCGCGGACGATCTGCAACGGTCACTCCGAACCATTGAGAAAAGAAGAGGCGTCCTCCACGTCCTTGATCGTCGACAACAAAGAAATTGTCCCGTCAACTTTCGAAAGCTGGAATGAGAACGACCGGGAAGTTCTCTCCCTCACCGAATCCAGTGGCCGATTCCAAAACGAGCAAATTTTTGTCCAAAGATTGCGATTGTTGTCACCGAAGGAAAACACTGTTTCTGGAGAATCTCTGTGACCGGGTTTTGGGGGAGGGTGAATCTTGAATTCCGGTGTGTTGTGAACTTCTTTTCACCTTGCAATTTTGTTCACATTTTCCGTCAGAGGATTTATCAAGTGGTCGTGACATCATTCACACACACACACACACACACACACACACACACACACACACACACACACACACAAGCACGCGCAAAATGTTCCAACAAGGAGTCAGTTTGTTCCAGAATTGTCGTCGCCAAAAAGTCGCGCGACTCCGACGCCGGCTGCGGATACGCGCAAACGAACACGCCCTTGGGCACCGGTCGGGCTTCTTGCGCCGTTTGTCCTCTTGCTTCTTTTGCTCGAATAAATGTGTTTTATCTTGCCACAAATGTGCGGATTGGCTGGCTCAGTCCTCAACGATTATCTGTAAATAGAAGGGATGTTCGGTGTGTATACAGCGTCTACATTGCTTTACATGGAACATGTTTGTCACAATTTGACGTGTGTGTGCAAATTGTACAATTCATTCTACAATTTGTTTCAGATCAACCGCAGACATTCTTGTGGATCTTTATCGCAGAATTGCCTGGATCTGGAACAAACCAGGTCTTGGCCGGCTTGAAATGTGTGCAGAGATTTTTATGTTTCGTAGTGACTGTGATAAACGAAGCAGGTGCAAAGAGTCACATCTGGATTTTCTGCCCCCTGGATATTTTTGCCTGAGTTGACAAATGTACGACCTTCAACGGATCCAGGAGTGGGTCAGGGGTAAACTCACCACACCAGCGAAAATGTGGAGAAACGTTTCTCAAAGACCTCAAACTTCTGGCTCTCTCCTCATTTTCTTCTTTTCTCCGTGAAACGGAAACTCGTTCAATTCACGGACCAGATGGACATCAAGCTATTTTGTCCCCCCCCCCATGCAATGAAATGCGGTTTAATTTGCACAACCGAATTTTTGGTACCTAACCAGTCCGTCACCACGGGCCGAGCCTCCATGAGTAAAAACTTCCCTTTTTTGTTAACGTGCGGCTTCCCTGTAGTCCCTCGATCTGTTTGCGGTCTGCGTTTCTGGCGTCGACGGCCGCAAATCGTTCCAGTTTTCTCACGGTGAACCACTTCAGATGAATATGAAAGCGGGAAGCAGGGCATCGAGCTTGGGACCTGCTAGCTGGAACGGGTGGAGATGACAGCAACCCTGATCCAAAGGAATTATCTCTGTTGAAATGAAAAAAAAAAACTTTCCACGAGAGTTATGTTCATCTGTCACTATCCAACTGTTTCAGGTGTGCTTTGTAGTTGGAGAGTTTTGATTTTAGAATCCTTTGTCACAAATTTAGGGTACACATTTTTGTACATGTGTGCACACAAACATGTACGTGACACCGATGTTGTTATCAAGTGAAAATACAAACTTTTACGAAGAACTCTCTTGGCAGTCAAATTTGAGCGGCAAAGCAATGAACGGGAGATGGCAGCAGTGGCACCGCCACTTCCTGGTTGAATTGTCCTATTTTCTCCCCAGACTGGGTCAATGGACTAAATGCGGAAACGGAGACACGTGCCATAGTTGTGACGAAGTGCGTGTCGCATTCCTCTCATTTTCAAAACAACCTCAGACAGGGCGGAAACTGGTTGAAACACATTCAGCAGAAGGGAAACTTTTTCAAAACAACTTTGGTTGTTCAGTTTTGAACGCACGGATTTGACAAAGCCCAAAAGGGGATTCCACATCGTCGAAATCTCTTTTGCATTTCAAACCTCCAATCAAGAACAGCAATGCACAAGCTGGAAGAATCGCAGTATGAAATTGACGTGTTCGAGGCTTTGTTGGAGCGAAGCAGCCCCAACGTCGCGTGGGGTGTCACTTTGGGCGGAGAAGGCAGTCCGGCCAGCCCACTGCACATCACACACGTATGTAGATCAACTCGTATATTTTCAGCTGAGATCCAAAAATTGGTTCAGGGTGTCATCAGGAGCCCTGTTTTCAATTCAAGCGCCCTGGATCTGCCTACCGACTATGTGTATAATTTTGACTGCACCTGCTGGGAGTGAATGGTGTTGCCCCAACCTCCCCGGGTGGGTCCTGTCCCCTGTGAGGGGAAGTAGTTGCCCTGAACCTGCAAGCGGTGCATGGGTCTTGCCTCCTACCCCCTGCATGGGACCAGCCCACGCCTCACCCACACCCACCCAGGGTCAACGCCAGACGTACCCGGGTGAGGTCCTGCCCCCCCCCCAGGTAGATTTACCCGGGTGGTGCAACTACCACCCCCTGGGTTGTGTCCTGGCATTCTATGGGGGCTACTAATATCCAACTCCTCCACCTGCATGGGGGAAGGGCGTGCTTGACATTTTGGGGAAGGTCACGCCCCCCCCCCCACTGTACGTTTGTGGGTCGATCCGAGTCCGACCGTCACCCCACTTGATGTTGGTGGAGTTCAGGGTCCCCACGCACGCCTGTGTTCAAAGCTGCGTTCTTGAAGCGCACTTCCCGGATATCGCCACACACTTACAAGTTGCAATGACCGTGAAGTATGCGCGTGCTTGTGTGTGTATGGTGTGTGTGAAAAGTTTTGCATGTTTCGTATCACCGAACATGTGACATGTTATTTTGTGTTGTCAGATGACATCTAACTTTTTCAATGTTATGTGCCCCCCCCCCCAGTCACAAAACATTTGAAATCCAGCTGTCACCTGGTCAATGGTTACAGGTGATGTCCAAATTGTTCAAAGGAAATGGCTCACTCCTCCTCCGGTCTTGGAACATTTGAAATTTGGCTTGTCACCTGACATGATCACCAAAATGTGATGTCACACTCCGCCGAGTGTTCTGGCATCGGCATGCCACGTAGTTTGACGCCTGACTTAGCTGTTAAGAACACCCTGTGTGTTTTGGGCAGGACCCCACCCGCCTCGAGACAGATCCTTTTTGGCACCCGTGCAGAGACAGTGGGACCTTCAACATAAAGTCGCCGAACTCGCTCTGCGTGTACGAGGGAGATCCGCAAAGTCCGTTTCGTCACCAATTTTGAGTCTGTTCCTCAGGTTTTGACTTCCAACTTCCACACATCCTCAGAAAGAAAAGGCCCTAAAGATCATTTTAATCATTTGTCAAAATTACACAGTCTCTAAATACTCAGCAATTTTGCATTTTAATTAGTATTAATTGTCCTTTCAGTTATTAAATTTGCAGTGTTTTCTTTGCACTGAGGTTAATTATTATACAAAATCAACAGCTAATTATGGAATATAAGGACTTTTTGAACTAAAAATTTAATTGTTTCAAGTGTCTGTTGAACAAGATATTCAATCCAGGTGTACAGGTTATGATGAGAAGTACTTACAGATTTATTTTTGTTCAATTTTGCTGAACTATTTTGAAATGATGAAGGAAAGAACCGGACTTTGCGGGTCTCTCTCGTACTTTTGTCAGTTTTTCTTGATTTCAGAGTTTGCTGTTTGCCCCCGGTTGCAAAAATTTATGGACTTTCTCACTTTTTCTGCATCTCAAAGTTTCCGAATGATCCCCCACCCCACCCGCACACACACACATACAAAATTTCTGGAAATTCAGAGACAGGTGTCACACATTTTTTCATTACTCCTTGCGCGTGCAGCACCGAGGGAGTCTTTAAGACGTTTGTGTTGTTCGAAGCTGTTTTTTGGACTGCCCGAGTGGTGCGGCCTTTCGACAAAATCCATGCCTCATGTTCGCACGCGAATGCTGAGCAATTCATCTGGGGCATCAGTACGATCAAGAAACCCCCTACTTCACGGGGCGGTGGACCAACAGACGCAAAATCAGGTCAGAAGCCGAAGGTTCTGATTGAGAAGTGGTAGAGAGTGCTGGGGGAGGGGCTGTGAAGGGTGAGGAGGGTTTGAAGTTGTTGGGCTGGAAAGGGTCCAGATGTCTGTGGCTTGAGCTTCCTTCAGGCGGATATCCTGGTGGTGTTGATATGAACGCGATTCTTCATTCAAATGTACGGCTGATTTTCAGCGAACTGCGTGCTTCAACCTGAGTTCCGTGTGTTCATCTGAACAGAAGCACTTGTACCTGGTGGACAGGTCATCTTGCGGTGTCGAATTTAGAATCGTCGTCTGCAGAAAAGGAACAGACGTTTGAAAGGGAGTTGGGCCTCGCCATTCATTGACATGTCCAATTTTGGCTGAACAAAGTAATTAGATGGTCGGTTTATGTCTTTGTGCCGGGGTGGTGGTGGTGGTGGAGTTCCTTCATACTCGGCACCATTTTTCTTGACTCCGAAAACTGCGTCAGGTACGAACTTGAAGTGGTGTAAACAAAACTGTCCAGCAGCATAACGGTTTGTTGCTTGTTGCGACAACAGTTTGGTGTGAGCGTCTTCGATCTGTTTGCTTTGAGGCAAAGTTGACCGTTAGAAAGCAGTCAGGTCAGAGCTGTAGCTACTGAAAACATGGAGTGATATGAGGGGGGGGGGGCGGTGGACCTATTCTTCTGACATTGCTTGGAATACTTTTCATCGCACCATCAAAATACTGGTGCACAGCAGATCTGCTAAAGAGTAAAAGGCAACTCGAAGGTAGTTTGTTGTCCATTTGGTAAACACTTCAGAAATTTCGAAAAGATTCGTTAAAAAATTTCGGCAGTGAGATTCAAGTTTTCAGTGTTGCCAATACTGAGTCTGGTGTGATTGCCCGACTGCACGGAGTTCAAATCAGGATTCGCCCGCATTCTTGGGAACGCAAAGCTTGTGGCGAGAAAAATTCTTTTGGACTTTTGGTGGCAAATCCATTCACAAAGCAAGAAATTCGATGTTGGATGCATCTTCGACAGTGATGTGTATTGAGACTGCCCGAACCACCCTGAGACGAACGAGATGGTTCCTCCCCTGGTACAAGGCTTGTCAGAGGACCAACCCTCGCCTCGTTTCCCCGGGAACTGCCTGGGAATGATCTCTCCTTGGCTGAAGTCCGAGTTTCAGTGCATCGGACAAAGGGGGCGTTGGGACCACCAGAACATTGTGACAACACCACACCTCGTGGAACAAGAAACCAGAGCCACTTTCAACCCGAATATTTTGAATAAAGAAAAGCTCGGACAGCTTGGAACTGTGCGGAAGTGGAGCCGTTGCAGATTACCTGAGAGAAAACTGAAGTTTGATCGGTTGCGGGGCCGGATCGGGCCAGATGGGAGCAGGGGCTCTGTCTCTCCAGGCCAAAGCTCGAGCTGGATCTCGAAAGAATCGATTGTGTGTGCTTCACAGCGAGGAACTGCTTTGGAATGTCCAAAGATCCAGAGGTGACCGTCAAGATTGGTGAAACGTATAGTTTTGGAGGCACAAGCTGGAAGATAGCATTTTCACACAAACAGGATTGCGCGTTGACCATGTACAGTCCTATTGCAACAACCTGTTTTCTGTTGGAGGGTGCGCTCGCTGCGCACATTCGCACAAGGATTTCGCTGACGAAGTTGGACTTGGGCGTGAAAGTATGAAAGTACGGGGCAGGAGAACGCATTGGTTTTTGTTCAAAATTGCAGCAATGAAGGCAGAACTTTTGGCAACACACCGGAAATTGACGAAGTTTGATCGTCCACAAGAGCTGTGTGGAGGGTTCCATTTTTCATCTTTCTGAAAGACGAAGAACACAACACACGACCGTGCAGTCAACTGTTCCTCGAAGTGACAAGTAAATTTCCACTTCTGGCTGTCTCCAGACAACGAGACTGCAGTGGTGAGTCGGGTGGCGGAGGAGGCTTGGGGCCTGAGAACAGGCCAGGGAAAAGCACCCGGCCCGTCGCGAAAGATCCAACACGGGACAATACGCTCGTACGAGAAAAAGTGAATTCGAGACTTTCTTAGGAAGATAAACTCCCACTTTCAATTTGTTTTGCTGCCGATGGCACTTGTCTGTAAGCATCGAGCTGGTAGTTGAAAATGAAGGGCCCTGATCGTGCGTGCTTTCTGTGAGATGTATGTTGTGTATGTGTCCCTTCTTTTCTGCCTTCTTCCTGCCGTCTGAAGCACACAAAGTCCAGTATTACGCCCCGTGTCTATCTATGAGTATCTGAAACTGTGTTCGAAGTTTGCCATGGGAACGACGTCTTCAGAGTCTGTTTCTTGATTGTCGTTTCACAATCACCATCAGTCAAACTGAAAGGCAAAAGGGTCTTGGCTGACTCGTATTTTGACCATTTGTGCCTCAGACGGGATAGTGAACCGCGGATTGTGATCAGTTGTCTTTGTGACGGTGAGAGCGATGATCTTGAGAAGATCCTTCGGATCGAGGATCTCACTTCCTGACACAGTTGCATCCCTGCTTCCATCCAGCCAATACTTGTAGTAAGCAAAGCAATAAACAGGGCAAAAGCTGTGTGTAAAAGCAGACGAAAGGTGAAGGTAGCTCAGATACTCATAGATAGACACGGGGCGTAATACTGGACTTTATGTGCTTCAGACGGCAGGAAGAAGGCAGAAAAGAAGGGACACATACACAAATTTGAGAGGAACGTTCGACGAACTTGGTTGTTCTTCAGCTGGTCGAGGTGCCGCTCGGTGTGTCACGAGGTCAAGCTTTGCTGGGAAAGTCACCTGCAAACAAGACATCTAAATGTGAAGAACCTGTGGTGATTTGCCTTCTTGCCAACCTGTACACGCAGGAAGTCTTCCTGCGGTAACAGGCTTCAGCAAGAAGGAAGGAGGAGAGACTTGGCTGAGTTTCGGGCTGGTGTAAAGGCGATCACGACGGTCTACCGCGCTGCAGTTGGTTCACGAGGAAGGACAAACACCCAACAGAAATAGACAACAGACAGCAACACAACAACACAAAACACTTCAAACAGCAGTTGAGTCTGAAATAAAAACACAGCTCAGCCACTGCAGGCCGAGCTCGAGGCCAACTGCAGTCGACATGGCGGCAGAAATTGATGTCCTGAAGGCTCAGATCGTGCGCAACGACGTCAACAGCCCGTGGGGGTTTCGTCTCAACGGTGGGGCCGACTTCGGCGAACCCCTCAAAATACTCAGGGTAAGCGTGTGTGCCTGAGTGGTGTAGATATTCTGTAAAGCAGCTCACTTTGACAGTACGAATCTGAAACAAGACGAACACGCAGTGTCGTGCTCGTACCAATTGATCCATGGTTTTCCAGTGTTGCTTTGCGAAAGAAACACAAGCCAACAGAGTCTTGTTAGTTTCGTCTTTTGCAAGAGAAAAAGCAGTGTTTTTTGTGTTCCGTTGCAAGAGTTCCTCCAGCTTGGCTGCAGATATGTGACCTGGTTTTCCACGCTTTCTCGTATTGAACAGGTTTGTTTGAAACGGATTGGTGGGTTGTGGAAGTGGAAAATCCAGATGGTTTGTGATAGTTGTGAAAAGCCACCCAATGGCCCCTGTACATGCCGGAAAAAGCTTTGTATTCTGCCAAAAAATACCGAGATATTTTTCTCGCCTCATGGTTCTTCTACCTTGCAACCAACGGAGCTCTGTCAGCAGAGTGAATCCTGTTCGGTGTTTATGTATCTGTCCTGTGACCAGGGCTTAAACTCGGGAAACCGAAGTGAGAGATTTGGTCAAAAAGCCCCTCCGTGAGTCGATATAGATCTGCCTGCAGTGAGCTTGGATGTTGTCCTCATCCAACATCGTCGCATCCGGCCTCTGTGATCCCCGTTGGGATCTGAGTCAGATCTGAGCACCAGTGCGCGTCCCGGGGCTGAGCCAGTTGTTGGTCCTTGGCCGACTCTGGTCGAACAAAAATTTTGGACAACATCGCGGGAACGTGAAGATTTATAATTGTGACCCCGACAATGAATGCCAAGAGGATGGGGAAATTGATTTTCCTGGGAGTACAGATACTCTCAACTTGAGTGCCAACATGCAAGGACAAGGTGAACCACGTGTCACGTGCAGTGGCTCAAAACAGTTTTTGAGTTTTTGGAGCTTTGGACTGTAAGTTGACGAGCAATTGCAGTGGGCTTGGATCTGATCACGGAAACATGAAAACCATGCAGTCTACGTGCGAACACCATGCATTGTTGTGCACTCGAGGCAAAGGCAACAGCCAAAATCCGGAAGCAACCGCAAAAAAACACCATGGTGATATCCTGAACTTGGCCCAGACTTTGGTTGTGCTTGATTAAACATTATGACCTGGACTGGGAAAAAGTAGCATACTGGAGGTTACCAAACGTGAAGCTCGTAAGTCACACGGCGGTGGTGCTGCATATTCTGAGTACGTTTTTCACCCTGTTCGTGTTTTTCGACCGTCAGTCTTTCACCTCAGGTGCAGTTGTGAATCACCGTGCAGTGACATGTACGAACAGCTTGTGAGAAAGACAATCCCACAAACTCTTTGCCCCTTTGTTTTCTGATCAAGAGACACACGTCGCCCGGAGGCCTGACACCTCCGGACAATGGGCACACGACTTTTCAGTTGGGCAACCTCAGGGCCTCCAGACTACCTACTTCAGAGATGCTGGCCTGTTGTCTGGAAACCTTGGGTCAGGACGATTCCTCAACACAACGATCACTGTAGTTGTGGACTCTTCGCACCCCGTCCCATATCCTGTGCAAAGTTTGGAAGGATGGACCGAGTCCTGAAGCCTTCCATGGAGACTTGACAGACATCTGGGCATGCATGTTATGTTACTTCGCATGCCCCATCCTTGCTCTCAATGGAGCAACTTCCCACACCCAGAGTGTCCTTTTCCAGCCCGCGGCATTCCGGCTTGAGCAACAACTTGGGTGCGAACTTTTTCCAGTGCATGTCTTCACATTGTGGCAGAGATGCAGCGTGAAGATGCCAGATTCTTTGTGAAAATTGTTTGGCGGAGGTTTGACCCTAATCTTGTGCTGACTCGTCAAATGCGACAAACCACGATGTCGTGGCGTGGAAGATAGGTGAGACTCCTCATGATCGCTTTACAGCCTCATCCAATGGCTGACAAGAAAGGGAGAGTCTCCAATAGTGTGATGTGGAAGCCTCAGACCTTCAGGTTTCAACACTGGCGAGTCCTTGGGGCAGTTGCGTCGTTTGAAACAAGTCTTTGTTATGCACGGGCCGTTGCTGGAGACATGATGTTCTGGAGGTGGGGGAGGGGTACCTGCTGATGCTTTGGGGACCAGAAGAGCAGGCCGAGAAGGGGATAAGGTGGGACCACCCAGATTTTAGGTGGGTCCAACCCCCCAGATTGGTCCAAAGGAGCGGGGGTTGGGCCAACCCAGATTTTGAGCGGGTCCTATCTCCCTTGATAGATTTCGGGGAGCACCAACCTCGAAAGTGTCGAAAGTCTCAGAATGTGATTTATTGCTTCCAGGGCAAGAGCACTTTTGGCAGAAATGGATGATCGCTTCTCAGCCTGGATGCCCCTTGTCCCGTCCTATAATGCATCCCCCGACAAACGCAGGTCAGATCCTGGCTCCATTTCAGTCCCATCCCGCCACACATGGTGTACATAATATTCAGTGCTCGCACAGAGTGCATAAAATGTGCTTTTTTGTGCTTTTTTTTGGCCTTGAAGTGCTTTTTTTTCCTAATTTTGGGGAAATAACGATAAAAATGGTAATTTTTGTACATTTAAAGTATTTCAAGAGAAATATTTCAGAGCTTTCCTTGAGATAATAATTCATAAAATATAAGTTGCACACTTCTCCAGTATTTTG
>JAAUXT010087867.1_pt1 | contig 21370 bp, 24 predicted proteins | sample 7278171 | NCBI WGS metagenome assembly JAAUXT01 (sample SAMN14350112, study PRJNA611818) | marine sediment metagenome | isolation source: surface marine sediment (1.8m) | place: French Polynesia: Moorea | collected 2018-08 | reverse complement strand
CCCCCCCACCCCCCCCCCCCCCCCCCCCCCCCCCCCCCCCCCCCCACCCCCCCCCCCCCCCCCCCCCCCCCCCCCCCCCCCCCCCCCCCCCCCCCCCCCCCCCCCCCCCCGCCCATTAGACCCACTTTACACACACGGATGGACAGACATACAAACTGATGGTGATTACATTAAGCATGTGGTATATGGCCCTTCGGGCGACCACACGCTTAAAAAATGCAAGAGGCGCCACTTTTCGTCTGTCTCACACTGGACGCACCAAGGGCAAGGTTTTGTCCGCCGGTGCTGCACCCAATTCTGTCCGTTTCACTCCCTCAGCGTGAATCAGGTTTTCTGTCTTCGAGTCTTCCACTTGGGCCAGTTTCACACGTTGTATCTCAGAACTCAGAAACAGCGCCCACACCCTCATAGAACGCGACGCGTCACACACTCAAAGTGCCGCCCCTCAACCTAACCCTCTTCAATTCTGAACTGCAGTCGCGACCTCCACGTGAGGACCATGTGACCCCCACGTGACTTCCGCGAGGCCTCACGTGACCTCCACTCAGGACCCATTAGTGAAGACGGCGTCGGAGCAGCAAGGCCTCGACAGGGCAGCTCCAGCCGATCCAGGAGGGGCGGATCCAGAGGGCTCCAGACATCCAAGAGCTCCGTCATCGGACCACATCCTGGATTCACCCTGGTAAAACTCCCTGTCCTTCTCACACACGCACACAAACGCACTGTGTCTGGATTTCAATAAGCTTATTCCGGGTGTGGGCGTCCGGTGGTCGTTGCCCTGTTCGATGGAATCCTGGATCCAGGGGCAGATTCATCAGGGGTGGATCCTGCGGCAGATCCACCGGGCGCCAAGACTGTACTGAAAATCGGGCCTCACGGAGGTCAGGCCTCCACAACTAGACGCCCCCAGGATCTCCCCTGGACTCGCTGTATCTTGAGACCCATCCGTGGGATCTACCATGAAAATCTCCCTCAGAACCTTTCTCCAGAATCCTTCCCTGCCCCCAGGATCCGCCCCTTCATATCTACTCCTGGCATCCGCGCCTGAATGGAATCTGTCCGCCCCAGCTGCACCTCAGATCCAGGGTTGGTTATTTGCAGGCCTCTTCTGAGAGTCGGTGGTTCCGACAAGTGCGCCCGGTGTAGCGTGCGCTGGAGCCACGCGTGCTGCGCTGATTCCCTCTCGCGCGTGGGTCAAGAAAGAGCGACAAGCTGGGACGTGCGTACCTTCAAGTACACCAGAAAGGCTCACGCATCTGGAGCAAACTGGAGCCAAAAAGGCCCTTGGGGGGGAGCAACCCCAAACATCTCATCTTGGCCGTCTGTCCAAGGCACACACACACTGCATGGAATGAGACTGCCTGGGAAGCACACGTCTCTGCAGCACGCCAGGCTGTTGAGCACGTTACACGAGGCGTCCCCTCTCCTCAGCGCCCGAGCCTCGTGCCTCGAGAGCCTCTTCACGAGTGCGCGCAAACACTCCACCCGAGATTACTTCCGGGGGTTCGTGTTCGCGCAAAACCCGCGGGAAATGTCACGCCTGGTTCACAGTGGATACGTCATGCGTTGATTTGCGACGTGACGTCACTGACTTGTGCTGAGACGAGAATCTACATGTGGCGCGCCCAGCGGGAAACGAGCCTGAGATTAGCAAATGGGCTTTTTCCACATACGTAGCATGCGTTCGGCGCTGCATTCCTGCACATCTCACCACTCTCTGTGCACACTGCACTGGGTGCGTCGTGTGTCGAGCCACAAGTCGCAAGTCAATAGGGATTTCAGACCTGTGATGCGTGGGGACTTCAGGCACAACGCGCCACGCATCTGATGTGCAGCAGCAGCTCCACCAACAGAAGTCCAGAGACACAACCATTCAGGACTGCAGATTCAAGCAATCTGATCAGCCACTGCAGTTGAGACAAGGACTGGGCACGCTACGAGAAAATGAGTAGCACTGTACGTGCAGCACCATTGAATGCAATACAAATGGCAGCACTTCACAGTTGACATCAGCTCCTGTTGCACTGCCCTCGCTGTGCACTCGCACAACACACACCATACACACTCACTCACTCACACCGCGACACAAAGGCACACATACTCTTACACACACTGAGGCACACAAACGCACGTAGAGGCATACACATTACTCTACAAATCACACACACACACACACACACACACACACACACACACACACATCGCATTTCACGGCTTGATACCCTGGACCCCTGCAGGGACTTGATGCGCTTCTCGTCACGAGTCGCGGAAATTCCGCCGCACAATCGCGTGAAAATTTAATGCGTTTCATATCCTGCGGGAATCCAAACAATTCCGCAGAAGGCAAAACCAGAATATTCCGCATTCAGCTGCATAACATTTTGCTCAGGTTCTGCAACGGAAGCGTCACGTGGATCCAGAGGGAACCTGGGTACGAGGGAACCCTGGCTACCCAGACACCACGGTCCTGGGACAGGGAATTTCATCATCGAAATCTCCGTTACGTTCTTTTTCGCATGTCACAAATTTCCTTGTTGTAACCGCACCGTTTGTACTTGTCGCCCCTCCATTCCTGGTGAAATTCGAGGTCTGACCCTGGTCATGGGGAGCAAGAAATTTTCAGGACCGAGACGCCTTGCTCCCAGAGCTTCCTGGTTGCGCCACGGAAATAGGAAAGAAAAAGTTTCCAAAGTTTTCCCCGACAGGAAACGTACTTCCGAGTGAGCGAGTACTCTTCTCACGGGAGCTGAGGAAAGTAATGCACGCGACGGATGGAGTGGGGAAGCAAAAGTTTCTCTCAATCTCAGGAGAGCCTGCCGGATTCACACTGAATAATGCAATCAAAGCGTCACTCATGAAACGGAACGGTTTGGAACTATGCGAGGATGCACTGTGCATGGGTGTGTGGCAAAACGCACACAGTGCACATCGGCCTTCAAGACACGAAGTGCATTCGAAAGACTCTCTCTTGGGAACATCCGGTGACTTCTTCCAACTGCACACCCACCCACACGCACACACACACGTACCACACGCAAAAACACTGCACTAGACACACATTGCACCAGACAGACAGACACACACCACCTTACACGCATGACACACAGTGTACAGTGTGAACTGGGCCCACAACCCCTGCGTGGGAAGGCGGCTCTGTTGGGAACAGCTGGCGGCCTCTGACTGGAAACGTTTTACTCCGCTCGAGGACGGCAGCTGCTGCTGCTGTTGAGTTTCAATAAAAGTCCAAGCGTCCCTTTCGCAGTTCGCTGGCGGATGTTGGCATGTGTATCCGTGGGAGTGTCCTTCCGTGTGTGCGTGAGAGAGAGAGAGAGAGAGAGAGAGAGAGAGAGAGAGAGTGTGTGTGTGTGTGTGTGTGTGTGCGTGTGTGTGCTCAGAGACATTTGCGTGTGTGGCAGTCTGTGTGTGCGTGCACCACTTCTCACGGCAAAGCTGTCACACTGCTCCTGAAACAAACACCTGACACAGACAGACACAGACACAGGCACGCACACACGCACATACACACACACACACACACACACACACACACACACACACACAAGAACAAAATGTCCACAAACGTGCAAATCGTGGCACTCGGTAATCACAGATCGTTTTCAGCGTAAATCCGTTGGAATGGAACTGAATCGCTCCCCAGGGGCTTCTGCGAATCCCCCGCGGGCCTGGATTACAACACGGCCCGAGGCCTGTGCCGCCAGTACAGCAATCCGACACCCACTTCCACTGTAATCTGCTCCTCCAACAGAAAAACTGCGAGGCTTGTTTCACGCTACATGCGTCAAAATGCGATGGGTCCCCAGATAAGACAATGGGCAAATTAGTGCTACAAGCCTGTGCATATCAACAGGAATGACATCTCTGCACAAAGTCACTGGGTGCTGCATCCTTGAACTTGTCCCTGAGTGTTGCATGCTCATACACGCACACACACGCACACGCACGTACACACACACGTACACACACGCGCACACACACATACACACACACACACACACATCTTTCCGTGGAGACCGCGAGCACCGTGAACCTTTCCCCGAGGGCAGCAGAGAAACACGCCCCCGATGCGCCGAGGTTCCGCTCCCTCGTGACCCATCTCCTTTCCCGTGACTTTATCCTTCCCTCTTGACCCATTTCCGAAGCCGCTGTGGGACGATAATGACCGGGAGACATGAGTCCAGATGGCATCGATTCCTCCGCGTCTCCTGTGAATCCGCTGCGACGGATTCCCCAAGGCCCGAGCGACGACGCAGCGCCGATGGTTTGTGCGTTACGCATCCAGTGCGAAACAGGCCAAAGGGTCTCCTGGCTATTCAGAGAGCACACACGCACAACCAGAACGCTGGACAACGTAAGCGTTTGTGTCGTGCGACTCTTTTGGCGGTCTGGTCGCGTTGTTGCTGGTGGTACCAGCAAGCAAGCATTGTACTTCGTCTTCTCATCAGCTCTTCAAACAGGCGCTGACAGTGCAATCTGAGCACCGAAACACATAACGCACACCGCATTCAGCGCAAACCGGGCGTTGGAGACCGGGGGAAGTGAGGCACTCAATCGACGTTCAGCTCAACGCCAGCTGTTCGTTTCCCTGGCAACACACCGACCCTCGTCGTTTCCCCACCGACGCGGCGGCGGCGCGGCCAATCAGAACCCGACACGGCGCCTCGAGCGGATCCAGGGACGCCTGAGACTCACTCACGTCCTCGATACAGAGCCCCTCAAAACGTGACGTGTGCACCATTTATCGCCCACACAACGTGCCACGCCCACTGATTATCGTGCTCGTCCAACACCACACGGCGACTCCGAACGTGCTATGTCCAATCTCCCACGCCCACAGATCAATGTTAGTCTCACGAAATATCGCCCACAATTGCCCACACAACGTGTTGCACCAATTATCGCCCAGAGCGCACGTGCTACTCACTTGGGCATGTGTTTGCTGGTCTTGCGCCACGAGAAGCCGGTGACGGCGCGCGGGTGCGCGATGTAGACGAACGAGAAGTTGACCTCCTCCTTCTTCGGGCTCACGCTGTCCATCCGCAGCAGCGGGAACTGAACTGCAATGGACAGACGGACGGATGGGTCAATCAATCAATCAACGACTGAACGAAGCATGAAAGAACAAGCTGACGAATTCGCGTTCGGAGAAAATCAGTGGCTCCGACTCACCTTTTTTGTTCTCGTACCAAACCTTCACCAGTCGGTCGTTCTGCAAAACGAAAAGACTTTCCGTCATGTCCTGTGTGCTGCAAGACAGGGATGCAGCGCAATTCCCACAACCCAAGTGTGAACAAACCCCAGGTGCCTCCCACACCCCTGACTCACCGCCAGGACAACGAAGACCGCAATACAGGTCGCTCAAAACACATCGACACATCAATCTGCTGTCGCTAGAACACAGACAGCCACGAGACTGTTGCTCAGATACGGCGCTGCGAATTGTTGCCAGGGAAAATGTGTCACTGCACGGTTTCCAGGATACAGTACGTCGCCACACAAACTCCTCTGATTCTCGTCTTTGTTGACAGCACACGGCACACCCACCCACCACCCAGGAGGGACACCATGCGCCGCAGCCCAATCTCAGGAAAACCGTGTGTTGCACCCTGTCGCTGTGACACCGCGCGACGCCACTCACCCTGCCGACGGACGCGAAGAGGAGCCCGTCCGGGGAGAACTTGAGTTGGTGCACGGGGGTGGCGGGGCGCACCTGCCACGCCAGCTTCCACTCGGGCTGCTCCGAGTCCCCGTCATCTGCAGCGAGAAGCGAGACGGGTGAAGGGACGCTGCGGACGACGTGTTGGGAAGACACGAAGACTTCAGTTGAACCAAAGGGACGTGTTTGACCATTTCCAGCACAGGAAATTGCCTTGCGCTCCACAACGCCCATACCTTTAAGTGTGTGTGTGTGTGTGTTTGTGTGTGCGTGCGAGTATGTTTGCGTGTGCACCATGGGTACGAGTCTATACCCTTCCCTGACCCGTGCGACTGTGTGTCGGTGTATGCGAGTGTGTGTGTGTGTGTGTGTGTGTGTGTGTGTGTGTGTGTGTGTGTGTGTGTGCGCGTATGTATGCGTCTATACCTTGTAGACGAGTCATGAACACCCCACTACCATTCCTTTGCCTGACCCGTGCAGCTACCAGTGTGTGTGTGTGTGTGTGTGTGTGTGTGTGTGTGTGTGTGTGTGTGTGTGTGTGTGTGTGTGCAGACACGTACCTATGAAGAACTCGACGCCCTCCCCGCCCGGCTCGCGGGGCGGCTGGTCGGGACACACCCAGATCTGAATCGTGTCGCCCCCTGTCAGCAGCTTCCCACCTGCGGCACAGCAGATTCAACCGTCTCGTTACATCGGCATTTTCACGCGCAATTCTCAAGTTCAAAAATGTTAATTATACTCTTTACTTGCAGTGAACAAGGGAAATTTTTGACGTTGCGTGGCAACGCCTCATGTCGCTTTCTAGACAAGTCGTGAAATTGAAGACGAAAAGATCACCGAGACAACTGAGATTTTTTCGTGGATTTGTTCAGCACAGGAAACGCCACGCGTTGAGTTTCTGTGCTTGTTTGATGGAGCTGCGTCAACTCAGCGGGATTGTGACCACAGACGTGAGCACAGACGCTGCGCATGGACGCATGCAGTCTGACAGGGCGTCTCACAAGGAGATCGAACGGTCCATGTGTGTCACACACACAACAGCCGCGGCCTCCCTGCACAGTCCAATGGACATAACGCCCACGGCCTCGCACGCACGCCACGCATGACGCGTCCAGCGTGAAACAGACCCTCAACGTCCACGTAAGGCCTTGATGCCGACGTACGTACCGTCCTGTGTGAAGGAGAGCCCGGTCACGACCGACTCGGTGCAGATGGTGCCCGTGTGGTACCACTGGTAGTCGAGCTTCTGCAACACAGAAACACGGCGTCAGGACCGCAGACCCAAACAAGAACACCTGTTCGTGCAGACACCGTTGTGCCCGGGCGTGAGAAAGCCAACACGAGTGCTTTTCACCTCCAGCATAGTACGCGTCGCACGTTTGCACAGCTTTTTGCTCTCTCACGCGTTTCCGCATGAGGTGCCAGGGGAAGGGGGACAAACTCACGTGTGTACTGTCGGCGTGCAGCAGGGGGGTCGGTTCGAAGATGCATACTTTCTTCCCGTAGGACGCGGCGATCTGGAAACATAGAAACGAACCTCACGTGAGACCAGTGTGATCAGGAAGTGAGGCCAGTGTGAACAGGAAGTGACATCAGTGTGAACAGGAAGTGAGGCCAGTGTGAACAGGAAGTGAGACGGTGTGAACAGGAAGTGAGGCTAGAGGGAACAGGAAGTGAGACCAGTGTGACCAGGAAGTGAGGCCAGTGTGAACAGGAAGTGAGACCAGTGTGAACAGGAAGTCAGACCAGTGTGAACAGGAAGTGAGGCCAGTGTGAACAGGAAGTGAGACCAGTGTGAACAGGAAGTCAGACCAGTGTGAACAGGAAGTGAGATCCGGTGTGAACAGGAACTTTCGCCACCGCTGATCACGTGAAGAAACAATTTGCAACGTGAAACATCAGAGACACAAGCGTTGTAAAAGGCATCAAACGGTCTTTTGGCGCAGTTGTTCTCTGTGCATCGTTTTGCGGAGGTGGCGTGGGAAGAAACACGTGCGCAGCTCTGCAGAGGAATCCAACACGGGGGCGACGAAACCCTGCGGATCCGGAGGGAGAGGGGGATCCAGGGACGGATCCACCAGGGTCAGGGTGAGATCAACTGAAGGTCAGGATGGATCCGCGTCTGCCCGATACAGGAAAGACTTGTGAGAGTAAGAGTGCAGCGTTTCTCATACTGAGGACAAGAAGCACCTGGAGAGACTTCCAGAGCACAGTACGAGGATAGATTCATTTCTGGTTTCCCTGCGATCGTGTTCATGATGAAGACCTACGCAAGCATTTAACAGAAACACCTTTGTGCACTTTGGTTGGCAATACAGTCTGAGCGCCATGCGAGGTGACCATGCTGATCAGCTTGCAGGGAAACCGGAAGTGAATCACCCCTCGTAAGTGCACCCTCAGCGCTGCACTCCATATCGCACCAAGTGATGGTCAGCTCGTTTGTTCTGTAAATGCATCCCCTTCAGGGAAGCACTCCTTTCCAGTGCACACTCTTCAAGGTGAAACTCTGAACAAGTGCACCTCTCGCAGTGCTGCACTTTCAACAAGTGCAACCTCCTCAAGGCTGTACTTTTCACAACTCCACCTGGCAGTCGGAGTGGGTGTGTGGCTCAGTTCGAATCTTTCTACCTGTCTTTTCCTCAACCCACGCACGTCAAAGGTTCGATATCAGGCTCAGTGCGTCTGACAAACGACACTTCCACACAAGAGCTGCAGCGCAGTCCTTGCACCACGGCAGAGTTCCCAGCGAGTCATGAACTCATGCACAACAGGCGTGTCCGATCCAAGGACCGAACACACGACCCTTTCGCACCAGTGATCCGTTCGGCGCGACAATCAAACAGGTTAGTTTTCTCTGCAGCTGCAGCTCCACAACTTCTTCTCCAAAGTGCGAGCACACACACAAACACACACGCACGTGTGCAAGTACACACACACACACACACACACACACACACACACACACACACAGAACCATCTCAGGCCAGCATGCATCCCTGCTGCAAGGATGGCGGAAGGAGAATCGATGGTTCTCACTGTGTGCGCTCGCGCATAAAAGCTTCTGAATCTGGAGACACGCGTTCCATGGGAGGAAGGAACCAGGGGCGGACCCAGAGCCTGGGAGGAGTGAGCAGGGGCGCAGCTCTGCGCCCTGAGCCCGCCCCTCAACCCAGCAACCCCGAAAAATTACCTTCCGCATTTTGCATGGAAGGTGCAATTCAGCCAAGGAATTTTTCATATTGAAATTGCCCCCTCGCTCAAAGTGGATCGATATCCCCACGCTCACCAAAGCGTGGACCCGCCCCTGGAGACGAGACAGTGGGAGAGGTGTGACCGCACATACCGCTGCACAGTCGCACAAACAAACGGCTCAGAGCAGCGCTCTCCTCCAGTCCCAGGCTTTTCCTCCGAGTGGGTTTGTTCACGAACGGTCCGCATTCAGATTCAGCAAGACTCACAGAAGCCCTCCAAGCAAAATTGGTTTGCTACTGCCCGCGCCCCCAAGCGAACTTGGTTGTGTTCCTGCGTTAAAGTCCAGAACCATGTTACAGTTTTGCTCAACCTTTTCTCGCAAAATGTGGGGAGCCGTGACCCACACGAGAAGAGGTACACCAAACCTCCCAAAAGCTCTTGCCACGGTGGCGACGCAGCAGGTGGTGTTCGACACAGAGCTTTTTTGTCGAGCAACCTCCGTTTCGGCCAGCGTCTGACTCTAGAAATAGGGAGAGGGCGGGACACCTTGGGCGCGAAAAAGATGGCGCTAAAAACAAGAAAGGTGGAGTGTTTGGCAGACCCACGCCCACACGCCCCCCTGGATCCGCCTCTGTCCACACCCAACAGCGCCTGCCGCGCCGTCGCCGTTGTTTCTGCAGCGGGCGACACGCTGGATATGAGACGAGTCTGACAGGCGTGAGATGAATGGTTAATCGGCGGCGTCTGAGCGGGGACCCGGCAGCGGGCACCCGCAGTAATGGCGGCGGGAATTGGACGGGGTCCCCGCGCTCATATTGAGGCCGCGAGGTCGCCTAAATCAAACACCTATCACTGTCTCCCGCTGCCACGCTGGACCCAGGAGCCGATTCAGGAAGCCCCCCTCCAAGGTGGATCCAGGGGTTCTCCTGGGTGGACCCAGGATCTGGTCAGGGGCGACCCCTTTCGGGGAGGTGCCTTGAACTTTTAGCATTTGCACCTGTGGTGCAGAACGATGACCTTTTGTTCGGGTCTCAGGTGTGGCCCATTCTGTGGGCGTTCCATGATCCTCCTGCTCTCATAGGTGAATCATCTAGCGCAGAATTTTCATTCCTTCTGTCTCTTTTTCGAAGCTGGAATCCTCTCCCTCTCCCTTGACGCCTCAAGATGCCTGGCCAAATCTTAGATCAGTTCTTCCCCCACCCACCTTGGTGGTTTGTTCTGGGAAAAGATGAGGTCCTGCAGACAAAGCATGGAACCCGGGACACCAGACAATGGAGAATCTCCCAACAAACAGCTACCCAACAGCAGTTCCACTGTGGAAACACAGGGAGGCAGGGGATCTCACAGACAGACCCAAGGGAGCCACAGGCAGGCCGTCCCCCGCAACCTCTCACAAGCAAATCAACCAATTCTGCACCGCGGGCACAATATTTTTGTTCGTTTTGGCCCGATCGTCAATCCGCCCCCGCAGATCCTGCCCACCCCTCCCCGCCCGCCCACGTTGCACGCGCATAATCGCCTGATCCACACCGCACACGCAGATGTCACTGAACGCAGGATCAGAAGAAATCTTCCCACACACACAGGATCAAAGGAAATCTTCCCACACACAAAGAGATTCATTTCGCACCTACGCGTCAGAGGCTGGGTTGACGCCGAACCCAGAAAACGGTCAGGGACGCAGGGGAGCGGTGTGACAACAGGAGCTGCACCAACACGCCCTACAAGCGCATGTTGATAGCGACGCAGCCCATTGACTTGAACAGGGACGCAAAGTGCAACCCAGCAGTTTGACTCAAGCCTCAAGCCTTTCGTCTACATTCAACACAGCAGAAGCAGAAGCAGTAACAACACGACGATTTTCTCCTTTCACAAGAGATGTCCCTTCGCTGTCCGCCCATCTGTCTGCGTGGAGTAGGCCACAGGTGGATCCAGTGTGAGCAGGACAGAGTCCGCTCCAATTGAAAAACATTTTCCTGCTGTTCAAAGAACGCCCTCACGTCGTCACTTTGACGGCTCGTCTGATCACTCGCACACGCACACACACAGACACACACGCACACGCACTCGCACAGACAGACAGACAGACAGACAGACAGACAGACAGACAGACACACACACACACACACACACACACACACACACACACACACAGGTCCGACTCTCAAAGTTGGAATCTGCCCCGAAGAGAGCCGGTCCCGCGACTGTCCCGCTGACCGAACCCCGGATCCGCGCGCCTGTGTCCGCAGCGTTGACTGTTGTTTGTTGTCCCGTCCCAGGGGCCTCGTCCACTCGCTACAACTGTACCCATAGCAACGCCATAGCAATGCACTATATTTTCATTGAGCATAACCCGCGTCCTGCGCGGAATCCTGAAGACCACTGCGCCCTGAGAGACTCGCATCATGATGATAGATAGACGGGTCCGGGGCGGATCCCAAGTCCTCTGCATCTGCCCCAAATGTCAGTGAAGGCACAGGAGTATCTCTCACTCCCGATCCCCCCCCCACAACCCACCAGAAAATAATCTTGCTCCTCTGTGTTTGCAATGAAGGTGCAAGTCCAAGAAACACACACACACACACACACACACACACACACACACACACACACACACTACGCTCCTACACTACGCTCCTCGTCAACCTTTTCGCTCATTGCTCCCACGTAATCCCGCACCAAGTGACAACATTTGTGGTTGTTGGCCCGCAGATGTGGCAGGCGTGGACATGCGGGCGTGACTTCTTTACGGTGGAAATAGCCAAAATTCAACGGGTTTAATCTACCGCTGAACTCCCAACTGAACTCGGCACTGCAGCTCCACCGCGGGCCCTGAGTCTCTGTCGAGCGTATTGCAGCGGAGGTCCCGAGTTATTGGGGGCGCGTGATTCGGACCAAGTCCATTTCACAGGCGGTCGGTTCCGATCAGGGCCGAGGCCCTGTGCGCGGGGGAGATACAGCGCGGCGCGCTCTCAGGCCTGGTGCCCACTGGGACAGCGTCCTGCGCTGTGCGCTGCGTCTCTCAACACAGGGTTAACAGGCGCAGCGTCAGCGCTGACTCAGGCAGGGTGCTTCTTGGACGCAGCGTTGACGGGTCGACGTCACCCAGAAGAAGTTGCGCCTGGCGACCGAACCCTCAGACCAAGACCGTCCTGACCTTGAGCGAGACCACTCTAACATCCTCAGGCCAGGGTCTCCCCCACTGAACCTACCATGCCCCCCCCCAGCTGGTGCAACCTCCACCTCCAGACCAGGGCCTCCCCTGGATGCTGGTGGCAGCCCTCAGCCCCCCACCCCCACCCCTGGTCGCGTCTGTCCACCGCAATTCAGCCACGGGCAGGGGGGCGGACAGACGGACAGACCTTGGAGACGACATGTCAGTGCCACTCACGAAGAGCTGTTTTAGGAAACGCGTCTCCGTGCGTCTCGTTCTTCCTCAGGCAACAGGCCGGGTCAGTGACCTGAATCATTTCCATGGCAACCCAGGTCAGTTACCTGAATCTTCTGTGACTTTCCGGATTGCAAATTGTGTCTGGGAAGAAAAACAGCATGAAGCACACGCTACGCCTTCTCCCAGCAAAAACCACAAGCGACACCACGACTGTTCCTGCGAAAGATATCGCGTGGGAACAACGTGGCAAAAAGCTCCATGGTAACGGCGAGTCGTGGTAATTAGCGTTTCGCAGCTGCGACGGGCGCTAATTAAGCTTTGACCTGCACCGCAGTGCGATGTGTCCTGCATACAGAGCCGCAATCACGGCGCACGCGACCGCGGACCGCGAACAGCTTCCTCCACTGGGCGCTCTGACGGTGTCCACACCAATGCTTTGTGTCCCTGCTGGGTGCTGCACCTGTTTGTGGGCAGTGTATCCCTGTGTGGTCAATGGGCACTGAACTCCTGTACAAATTGGGAGCAACATCACTGTGTAAGTCAATGGGCTCTGCATCCCTGCACAAGCCCAATGCACGGAGCGCATCCCAACGCGACAGCGGTGCTCAGCACACCCTGGGATTCCCCCGAACGTCCCAGGCGACGATAAACCAGTCGCCCCGCCGACGTCACCATCGAACGACCCGGACGATAAAGCAGTTTTACGAGCAGCGCCTGAGTAACCTGATCGCTTTACGTCTCTCTCCATCCAACCCCGTCAAACCGAGATCGATGAACATATCTCAGAGACGCACGCGCGCAGAAAAGCCCGCTGTTTCTCGGAAAGATTGCGCCACCCAGAAGGACGTTCACAGTGGGGTCCAGGGGCGGCTCCAAGGGGCATGTGGCCTGGCATCTCACCAGGGCGAGTTCAAATCCGTTTGCACAAAGACGCAACGCACACACCACGCACTGTGCAGCAACTCCAGTGAGCACTGACGCAGCGCCTGTTGACGTGCACGCCTGACGCACCCAGCGTGCGCCCGCCCCCAGTACAGAAGCGAACATTTTGTGTACGGAAATAGAAGACGTGATGCGCGCGCGACAGAAGCTCTACAACCTCCTTATCGTGTATCATATCGAGCAAACAGGCTGCGGAGCCGTCGAGACTGAGACCTGATCAGTGCTGCAGGACAAGAAAGGGAGAGGAGACGCAAGTGGAGACGAGATAGAGTGGACCCAGAGATGGAGGGAGGAAGACCGAGAAGCGCGAGAGGGCGAGGACAGAGAGATCGCTGTGTGTGTGTGTGTGTGTGTGTGTGTGTGTGTGTGTGTGTTGGTTGTGTGATCTCAAACACACAAATTCTCCACCCCCTCTACCCTGACTCAGTCTCGTTCCACAATGGTATCCTCATGCACCCAGTGGTATCAAACACCTCACCGCCTCCCAGTCTCAGCCTCACACAGATCACTGCCTCCCGGTCTCAAGTCTCACACTTCCCTCCCACAGTCACCGTCCTCTCCCCCACGTGTCAGTCTCACGCTGCTCGCAGCCTGCCCATTAGGAACGGATCGATCAGGAGGAGTTTACGCGGTGATCACCGAGGCAGAAGCGCTTATCATCCCACGCGGAGCCATTCCAGCGCTGCGTCCGTCTCCCTGGCTGATCCAGGGCTGTGTGCAGGGAGGAGCCCAGTGCAAAAACGAAGTCTCACAGGGATCCTGGTGGGATCCAGTGCTGACAGCCATCCCACACAGAGAGATCCGTGACTGAGTCGGTCTTTCACAGGGGGATCCTGGAGGAACCCAGGAGGAATTCAGTGCCGACAGAGTCGACCCCACACACAGATCGATTGGTTGTGTTGGATCCAGAAGGCACCCAGTGCTGAGGTGTCAAGAGATGATCCAGGAGGGAACCAGCACCCGTGGAGTCATGTCTCACACAGGTTCCAGCAGAGATTCAAGAAGGGCCAAACCACTGGGAAGTCTACCTCAGGCAGGTTGAATCCAGGAAGGCTCCAGTGTTATCTGCATCTGTCTCACACAGGGATCTAACAGGCGACGGCTGCCAACAAGTCAAATGTGCGCCCAGCGAGGTGAATGGAGCGACGATCTCGCCTTTTCATCCCTCGCGCTCATTCTCCACAAAATGTGTTCAGCCTTCACGCCCACGGGTCAACCTCTGATACTGCTCAATTGAGAAGGTTCGACACTCCGCCAACTAACCTGCTCATCGTTACAGCGGACGGTCGGTCAATGCGTCGACACGTCATTGGCTCTGATGATAGCAGATGATGTTTTGCAGAAGAAAAGACCGCGAGGCGTTTTCACCACGATTCTGCTCTCACAACCACTGCTTGGCCAACTTATTCTTCGCATCCAAGGGAAAAAGTTTGACGTTCAGAAAAAAAAACAAATGCTTGACTCTGTTTCTTGAACCACTGGAACAATCGAGTCAGTGGTGACGACATTTCTGCTGTAACGCAATGACACTGTGACGCCATGGCACCGTGACGCTGCTCTCAGCGAAAACGCTTTTCTGCTGTGTGCCACTGCAGCTGCACCGAGATTTCAGTGAATCCGCCCCTGCAATCTGCACACTTCGTCAGCCGGAGCCACGGCGGACACGGAGGGACGGGAAACCGGACCCGCCCCATCAGAAACAGCGGCTGCGCACGGCAGATTGGGTCTTGTCACAGCGGCGGATCCAGGGGGAGTCCCAGGGAGAGTCCCACGGTCCAGTGGAGTCCGAGGGTCCAGAAGAATCCAAGGCTTCAGCCCCAGGGTCCAGGGAAGTTTGAGGGTCTGGAAAAATCCCACGATTCAGTCCCAGGGTCCAAATAGGTCCCAGGGTCCAGTTCCAGATTCCAGGGGAGAATCGCAGCGTCCAGAGCCCCATTGAACCCAGAAACTCATTCGCCCCCTGTTTTGCACCACTTGTGCAATTTCGTTCCCCTTGACAGGTGAAATCCCTGATCCGATCCCACGTCAGACACAAGGCTGGGGAACTGCGCACGCGAGCGCCCCCGGTAGCGGCTCTGGTGACAGTCGGAAGCCACGTGTTTCATCTCTCCTTTGTTACTGTCTGGAAGAGTGCAGATTCTCCAGGGCGCCAGCACGAGGCCTGAACACGGAATACAGTCGCAAAGGTTGACAGCCTCGATCGGTCCAACTCGCATGAGCTCAAGTCAAGCACACGCACACAAAGACAAGGACTCGCGCCAAATGCAACACACACACACACACATACACACACACCTTGGCTTCTCGCCTCAGCCTCGTGCACAATATCACTTCCTGCACAGGTTCACGCTGTTCTGTGCCTCCATTCAACAAGGACTCAAAACTGGCCAAACGAACAAGCGAACTAACAGCGAACACGACAGACTCTGCAGAGACGCAGTGTACACCACAAACTCATGACGCGATGCACCCACACCCACACACACACACACACACACACACACACTGACACGCACACATCATGCGCTACGCCGCTGCGCCTCGCACACCTAGCCACGTGCCAAACACCCCTCAGACACAACTTGGGGAGCAACGCATGACGCACCGTGTCGCTGTGAAACCAGCCTTGGTACGAACATCCTCCACACAGAGAACATGAGAGGGAAGCAATCCCATTACTGAAGCGCGCTGTGTTGAAGCGAGGTGTGCGCGCCACAGCGTTACCGCGACCAGGGGCGGAGTCTGAAGACACCCCCTGTAATTCGGGAACCGGGTTGTGCAGACACAGTCGGTTCTGGGTATCGCGGGGCACTTCTGCTGCTGGCAGAGTGGGCCGACCACACACCTTCTGTCCTGCAGAGTGGGTTGTGCAGACACTTCCTGCTCAACTGCGGATGTAGGCTGTACACACAGGTTCTGCAGGGTGCGGTTGTTCGGACTCTACCTGCTTTGCTGGTTGAAGTGGCTGCTGAGAAAGTCGGGTTCTTCAGTGGAGGGAAGCAGGTTATGAGACACTTCTTGTGAAGCGGAAAGTGGGGTGATCAGACACTTCCTGTTCTGCAGGAGAGCGGGAGTGGCGGTCGTTGCACCGCAGATTGGATGTGATGTGTTGTATCGATGTCGCAGCTTTCGAGGCGCGGGAGGTGTCGCCCGCAATTTGCCTCGGTGCCGTCACAGCGGCGCGGGCGCGACGGGAAGGAAGGGGAGCGGAGGAGGGGGGCAAGGGAGCCGGGGCGCGGGGAGGGGCGCGTGGGTGAAGGGGAAGGAAGAGGGGAGCCACAGGAAGGTACTGAATCAAGGGGGCAGGGCGGCCAAGGTTTAAGGTAGGAACCAGGCATGGTGGTACGAACTTTGAGGAGAGCTGAGCACAGAACTTAGCGCCAAGGGAACCCATCCGCTGCCGCACAACCCAACTGGTCTGGTTCCAAAGCTCCACTCTCTTCAGCTCCCCCCCCGCTCGGTTCCACACCCTGCCGCTCTCGGACAGTATCGGGGCCTACGTGTCAGGATCGTCGGAGCGGGACCGATGTGTTTGTTGGGCTCTCAACACGCCGTGTTCGGCTCTCAGCTCTTAGTGTTCGGCTCTCAGCGCGCCGTGTACCTCGCGTCCTTATCAACACTCGCATCGAATCCCATCAATGTGGCCTCATCCGAAGCTTTTCGTGTCCGCTCAACGCAGTCTGATCCTCAACATCGAGTCCGCCTGACCCGATCTTCATCGCGTCCATCGGAATTCATGAGCGCTCAACCCGTACAAACCTCTCAACCTGATGCCTGTTACACAAAATTAGGGCCAAATACAAGGCTCGACTCCCACTGATCCCTGAAAGAATTTTATTTTTCGCTCTTAAATTTCGTACAAGCGCAATAAACTTTTTCCTTTTGAAAATTTTTCACACTTTCAAGTTGGGCCCCCTCCCTCTCGGGACGAGGCCTCCTTGACCAATCTCGATCCGCCCCTGATACGTGAAGTACCTGGTCGACTTGAGCCATCAGGACCCACACCATCGCGTGTATCCGAGGCCCAGGGGCGGACCCTGCAGCTGATCAAGGGGGGCTGCCCCCCGGGAACGAAGAACCACTTCAAGTGATGATGACTGTAATCAGGGGGGGGGGGGCAATGGACCCCCTAAACACCCCTGGATCCACCCCTGAGGCCTCACCGTGGAGCTTTGAAGCCCCGCCGTATAAAACCGAGATCGATTCAAAATCAATACTGTGTATTGAACTGTGAGGAGTGGCTTTGTACACAGTCCCCGACACCATCATTAGCCCTTCGTTTCCCTGGCCGTCGAGACCGGGCTCACCTCCAGAATTAGACCCGCTGGAGACAAGTGCCATTGACTGGGACGCGGCGCAATGCGTGACGCAAACCACACAGTGTGAAACAGGCCGCTTGTGACGCAGAAGCAACTGAATTGCACAGAACCGCAAAGCGTGACGCACCCACCATGCAGTGAGCGTGATTGTGGGTTCTGATACAATTCACTCAATTTTACTTCAATTTCACTCAACACAAAGTGCAGTTTCAACAACCAATCACGTTCAATTACTGCTGCAGAAAAGCCTCGTTTCACCTCAATAACCAACACTTCTCAGCCAACGTTCACACGAACGCCAAGAGACCCAGGATCTGGTCCGGGGGCGAGTCTCTGGGGAGGGGCGACTTCCGGAGATAAAATTTCCGAAAAGAGGCTGGTACGAGTACCTGTGAATTGTTTTTCCGACATTCGTAAGGGGTCAGACCTTGGATACACCCGCCCCCGGTGCGCCCTGGGTCTCTCACAGACACCCAAAACCCTCACTTACCGTCCAGCGGAAATTTGAACCCGAGACCACCACAGTTGCACAGCAACACTTGTGGACCAGGCCACCAAAGCCAGTGGACAGAAAACAGCCAGGTACCAGAACATCGCAACAGCAAACGCGGAAACAGAAAAGCGTTTTTATCAACGTGCACGGACGCTTTTGCTTGACGACAAGAGGAACGTGGGTCTCAAGTGAAAATTCACGTCACTCAACAAATTCACATGGCTGGTGGAGAAAAGCCACCAATTTGAAGGTTCCATGAGAAGACTGACGTTCCCCATGTTCCCGATGGCCGATTTGGAACAACAAATTCAGCCCCAGATGGGAATCAAAGAGCTCTCCACCTCAAATTGAACACGGCCATTGATACGACGTCGTTTGACATTGATCTACGCATCTCAAATTGATAAACCATGTACCTCGTCTCAAATGGGAAGTTGTGCTGCGGGTCCAGGAACTGGTCGGGCGGCAGCGTCCCATTGGGCAGGATTTCACTGTGGTAAAACACGAGGAGGGAAGACTCCTTTGTCTAGGCCCTCCGTCTGCCCCCCTCCCCTACCCAGGGATCCGCGTCAGGAGTGCGTGACTGACCGTCACTTGGCAGGACCCCTGTACAAATAACGTATGGTCGCGTCCATTAAGGAGATTACACACCCCGGACATTCTGCAGACCGGGGCTGGATCCAGAATCGGGTCTCCCCGTCCACAGGTGGAGCAGAACCTGGTCAAGGGGCCGCCCTCCGATGGGGGCCCACCTTCTGGCTTTGGTCGTCAATTGGAGGACAAATGGTTTGGACGGGGTCAACCCCAACTCACACTGGAAGCAGCAGCATCATCGGGACACGTCAGGCATAAGAAAAGGTGCAACATGAAATTTTGGCACTGTGCAGATGAGACTTTTGCTTCTGTTGCAGTCTCGCACGTGTAAAACTCCCTTTCCCCCGTCCCATCACCTGCCAACTCGCCCGACAAGCCCACACATTTTGGGGCCCACCCCACATCCGCTCTTGCCCCTGGGTGGGGCAATGTTTGACTGAAAGCGAAAATGTTTGCAGATGCAGGGCAAAACCTCATTTTCCGTGGGTTTGGGTGTGCCCCCTCCCTCAGCCGCCCCTCGCGTCTCGTGCGCATTAGTTCTGCAGGTAAAGTTTCCTTCGGCGCACAATACACAGCGGTTTCCGCGTCAGGCCGAGGCCCCTGCGGAATTGATGGATTCTGATTGGTTCCCGCTTCGACGCGTGTTTTTTTCTTTACGGCTAATGGAGGCTGATACGGATAATGAAAAGGTACGGCTCAATGGGTCCGGGGGAGATTTGACAGCTGAAGAAAGAAAATCTGCAGGCCCCAGACGAAGTACTCTGAGACCTGGTCCACGCTGGGTGCGGCGAGTGCTGCGTTCCTGAAGGAAAAGGGATTTCCAGTGTAACCCACCGTCCCATGCACCGCTCTCGCAGCACAATGACCACAACGCTGTGACGTCAAAGTGAAGTTTCTTTCAGACCTGTGCAATAAGGCAACGAAATCTCAGGCTACAATTTTCGTGACCAAAGCCACAACTACGCACTGCGACAACGAACACAAACGTCTGCAAAACGAGTGGCACCTGGAAACAGACCCACCATAAGGGTTCTTTGTCCCCACACCGCCAAAGCCTGTCAAAAACAGGACCCTGGCCTCCACTGCAGGGCGCCCTAAACAGTGCACGCACAATGCTTCAATGGGTCCAGAATTAGGATTGCGAGGCCAGAAACTGAGGGGCGGCCTGATCCCCAGTCTCTTCCTCCTGGATGGCAGAATCTTGGGAAAGAATCTGGGAGAAAATCCAAGGGGAACCCAGGGGCCTTCCCACCCCAACCAGGGAACAATCCAGGGGAGTCCAAGGGTCTACCCATCTCAACCTCAAACAACACTCTGGACCCCACAGTTGATGGACCCAGACACATTTTTCCTTTCACGAGCAATTTTCAAAAGTGAACAGGCCCTTCTAAAGAGGTCGCCCCCTGACCAGATCATTTTGTCCGCCCTTGCCTGTCCGTGACAATTTTCCCCGGTCCACCCCGTCCCCTGAGTGTTGCCCCCACTGCCGGAATGTCCAGTCTAATTTGGCCGGGAGAGAGTGGCCCGGCGCGCCGGTGAAATATGCATGAGGCTCATTGGCCGCTCTCACCTCATTAACTCCGGGAACCCGCGCAAAGTCACACGCTGCTCATCAAGGACCTGGGACTGGGTCTGAGACTCCGGGAACCCCCACCAAAACCCGGGGATCCCTGCCGGGTCCACGAGTGGAGCCCAGGGTACGCTGGAGCACCCCCACCTCACAGCGTTGGACACCAGTCAAGAGTTGGGTGGACCCAGAACCCGGTCAGGACAGGGCGCATCCCTCTCTCCTCCCTAGGTCCGCTGGGGGGGTGCTCTCCTGTGATCCCAACAGGGCTGACCCCGACCCTGGATCCGCCAGAAGGCCCTGTCTCCCCGTGGCACAGATCGAGTGTCTCGGGGATCTGCAGCGGAATACGGCGGATTCGCTGTTTGCTCAATCTCGACGCTTTGTTTGAGGACCCCGTGTGTATTTAACTGTGTTGGTCCCATCAGTCTATCTGCGGTGACAGCTTCGATGGGGACGGGCGCATCCAGAGGGAGGGACGCTTTCCACATGGATACAATGTGCGGATTCGGGAGTGGTGTCCCGGGGGTCAGATCCTCCCTTCATTGCTGCATCCGGTTCACACTGAATCCACCAGGGTCCGGAGCCCGGGGCTTGGGTCGTGCCCTCACCCTGCCCTGGACCCGCCTACGTATTTGTTGTTGTGATGGCCTCATCTGTTTGTCTGCACTGACAACTTCGATGAGAATGGGCGGGTGCACATAGACCCGAGTGCCAGGGCCTGGGGTTGGGACCCAGGTCCAACTCAGTGAGGAGGGTCCAGAGAGCGAGGCCCCTTCCGCAGATTCTTGAAAACTGATTTACCCTCACAGCCGAGACAAAGGGACCGAACCAGGGTCCCCAACCACAATGGCCACTTCGACTTGAAGAAGACCGGGACAACAGCTTCAATTGGACAGGGCCCATCCCAAGGAACTGGTGCCCACCTCCTCGAGGTTGAGGGCTCAGGCCCTCCCCCTGGATCCGTCCTTGTGAGTTAGACCGATCTGTCTGTCCGAGTTGACAGCTCCAATTGGCGTCCCAAGTGCTGAGGACACAAGGCGCATTTCAATGCACAAGAATCGAGAAGACTGCAGAAACCCAGGGGCGGAACAACCAGTGGCGATACGACATTCAAGGACAACCACGATGCCACTGGCGAAGACATAGCAGGGTGCAATCCCCCCCCCCCCCGAACCACTGAAACCCAGGAGATGTG